>Ga0182004_10002139_pt1 | contig 15160 bp, 11 predicted proteins | sample Sormic07211540_1_FD_120479 | JGI IMG/M metagenome (GOLD analysis project Ga0182004, IMG submission 120479) | Endophyte microbial communities from Sorghum bicolor roots, Mead, Nebraska, USA - 072115-40_1 MetaG | ecosystem: Host-associated > Plants > Roots > Unclassified | place: USA: Nebraska...
GAATCTGTATGCAGAAAATAATGCATACTGCATCTTATGTAACAGCAGGATTGATGAGGACCTGGATCACCTATTCTTTGACTGTCCTTTCTCTAAGAGTTGTTGGGATAAGATTGGTATGCAGTGGAACACGGGCCTCAGTTTGTACCCCAGGCTGGCACACGCGAGACAACAGCAAAACATCTCGTTCTTTATGGAAGTAGTGGTCATTGCCTCCTGGGAGATATGGAAGCTAAGAAATGATAAAGTGTTCAATAATGGCCCAGTCCACATTGACATTTGGTTCAGAAATTTCAAAAATCAGTGCCTCCTTCAATCCCTTCGGTTCAAGGAAGATCTTAGATCAGCCTTTTGTTTTTGGCTAGATGCATTTAGTTAAATTCTTGTTATATGTTTGTGCTCTTTTTTACAAAATTTATAAAATGAAGTGCTGTGGGGATTTCCCCCACAGTTTTTGCCTTCAAAAAATAACCGACAACATATGAAACTATAACAGATTGCTTTGACGCTATTCAATTCAAGCTGACAACGCAATGGAAAGCCCATCCCTTCCCTCAAAAGAGAAAAGCAAAGTCCACTCAATTTCGATGAAGTAGTCAGATACAGATTTGTGTACATTCAGATGAACATCCGGACTCCAGCCACAAACTAGGATAACAAAACAACACAAGCCAATCTGCAGTGCAGACACCGATGGGATACGTATTTATGAAACTGAAAAGCGTAGGGCAACCCCGCAACGGTGTACCTCAATCGACGTGTTGGTGAATGTCGTCCCCGTCGTCGTCTTCCTCCTCATCCGACGAAGAAGAGGAAGAGGAGGAGGACGAGTAAGCGAAAGGTTGCGGCAAAAGCTCGGGGGGCCGGAGGACGAGGAAGCGGCGGCCGCGGCGGAGGTGGAGCGGGGCGCGGCGGGCGGGCCCGGGAAGGAAGGGGACGCAGAGGAAGGCGGCGAGGCGCGCGAGGAGGTGGAGCGGCGCGCAGCAGATGAGCGCGAGGACGCGGTCGGGCGGCAGCGTCTCCGGGTTGCACGCCACGCGCTGCCACGCCGCCGCCGAGCCCCGCGCCACCCACACCACCCACCCCGGCCGCACCGTCATGAATTGGAACCCCCCAATTCAGCGATTCGCCTTCGCGTGCGCCGGGAGCGGAGAACGGAAGGGGATGGGAGGGGAGGCGCGCACGGCACGAAGGCGGGCGCCCCCGTCCGCCTGCCGCGTGGATCTCGCCGCCGGGTTTGGGTTTGGCGGTTTGCTGCTGTGGATTCGCTGTTGGATTCATTCATAGCCGGCTCTAGCTTTATCTACTCGGCTGTATACGTGGACAAGGCAGCTGACTCAGCGGCTGCTGTGGAGCTCGCCCGAGCGGAACATTTCTGCTGCGAGTTGAACGCTCGGGCTCGCTCTCGCATCGCATCTCCGCAGCGGATCCGACATCCGATTCGCATTTGGGTAGGCAATTCGCAATTCAGAGATCAGCCTAGCTGGCTACTAGGTTGCAGATTTGGGCGGATCCGATCCGTCGAGGCATTTCCGGGGCTGGGACTGGCTCGCAGCATGCGTCCGCGCTTGGGTGGATGTGGATGTATACAAGCAACCAAACAAAAGGTTGCTCTGCATCTATTCACGCCCGTACGTGGACCTGTATGGCTGGGACAAGACAGGCTGTATAGGGAAGGTCGGAAGGAAATCAAGCTTCACGATCAAAGAACACTGCGATAGCTACCCAGCAGCTGCTGAAGATTTCACAAGTTAATAATAGTCGAAGGCAAATTTGCTCCCATTAATCAGACGGGAAAAACAACATCTACAGCCCATGGTCAATGCACCATTGCATGAACAAGTAAAATGGAACTTTGGTTGGAACAAAAGAAAAACAGTTTCATCCACTGCATTTTATTTCATGCATTCTGATTTTGCCGTAAAGAGAAGACTTGCGACCATGTCTATCAGCACTTTAGGGAAGTGTTCTCTGGTAGAGTGGAAGGGCTCCCAGTGCTTCACGCTCGGCGTTTTCCTTTTTCACCTGCAAAAAATGCGAGATGTCAAACAACAGCCACTTCTCATATGGATTCAGACAAAATAAAAATGGGAAAGAACTTTGCTGCTTAAGTTTAAATCAAGAACTTTGCAGCATAGTGCCAATCAACAGCTTGAGCTAAGGAGTTTCTTAAGCAGTGACACACATCCAATCGCATGTCTGCAGTAAAAATTCTACTCATGTTAAGTTGCAATGCTGTTTACAAAAGGGTTACTTTACATTGTATTAGAAGCACACCATATATAAGTTGTCCAAGAATTTGTAAAACCTACGGTTTCTATCTTGCACTGAATATTGGTTTGCCAAAGTAAAATAGCATCAATATGATAGTGACCTACGATTAGACCCTAGGGAAATAACAGTAAGAGAAGTAAAGGCCATGGAGCCACACAAGAACAAGTCCTGATATTTAGGCTGAGTTGAAGTTTACCATTAGATGCCACATGATATGATAATGATTAATGAACTACCAAAGCACTATATTGCAATGCGCATTTTCCCTAATTCTAACATGTCTACCCCTACTTAAATGCAAACTAATCAATTCAGTAGACTTGTCAGTTGTACCCATATTAAATCTAGCAACGACTGATAAGCAATACACTCCCAACCTCAATTCTTATAATGTAGATTATCTCCCTTGTACGCATGAAAAAGAGGGAGTGCAGTGACTCTAATGCAAAGGCATGTGAAATGCCAATGGCATGAAGTAAAAGGATTCTTACCAGAGCCAACATGTCACTCAAATATCCTCTGAATGGAACCTGCTGTGCCTGTACAAAAAAGGTAAATGTTTCACAATGTGTTTACAAGACTATATTAAACAATATTTTATAATACTGTAAGCATTACATGATGTGAAAAGAGTAACCAAACACAAAACTCAAATCCATAGAGAAGAAAATTCAAAAACACGTACTCACTCCATTCCAAATTATAAGACATTTCGGCTTTTCTAGGTTTATAGCTTTTGCTATGCACTTAGATATACCATATGTCTTGATACATAGTAAAAGCAATGTATCTAAAAAATTTAAAATGTCTTATAGTTTGGAACAGAGGGAATAGTTGATAACGATATGATTTCACACAATGGAAATTCATATTTTAAACTTTTAAGTGAACTAAAGACTGTACATACTACTTCTATTTTAAAGTGTTGGCATTTTATCTTTGTCCTAAGTCAAACGTCTCTCATTTTGACCAATCTATAATACCAAAGAAACATACTATCAAGACATTTCATGGTGGAATCAGTGAAACTAAGCCCATGCTGTACATGTTGGCCCATTTTTATATATAAACTTGGTCAAAGTTAAAGAAATATGACATAGAACAACAAAATTCAGATTTAGCATTCATCTAAACAACTAATTGGAACATCTTCAAGGCAAAACGTAGGACGAGCACAGACATTAATCTAAATAAACAAAAAGAAATTATCAGTAGAAAATGGTGCACTGAATTAAAAAACTGCATAAAATGCCTGAAATAACCGAAACAAACTTGCTCCTAGCCAATGTCTACATTTGGAGACTTCATATATAAAGACAGGCTCATCCATAAAAAATCCTTGAATCAAATCTGCCCATCAGGCTGAAGGCAAATGCTACCCTAACAAAAGAATCCTGGAATCAATCTGCACCAGCATGAAGGCAAATGCTCTCCTAAATTAAATTCCTAAAAGCAACAGCGTCATGGCCCTAATGCTTACTTCAATCTCATCTCTCACCGAAACTTAGTTGAAGTGTTCCACCCTATTCAGAATCATTGGCCTCCTCTGAAACTTCAGGCAAGTAGAACCGTATGAATCACAGGTACAACCCAAACACATCAGCAGAAACATTTCACTTGACATGCAATCATCCGAAACATTACACCGATAATGAGCCACGTCAGGAGTAGTTTTCAGTAGTGCGACCTAGAACCTACCTAATGCAGCCTCGGACGCTACCGTCACCACAACCACGACCATAATACGAATCGAGAGATCTAGATCAAGGGGAAATGAAGGGGCACGAACCTGGACGTGCTCGGGGAGGTACTGGTGCTTCATGGAGAGGTCCATGGCGCGCTTGAGGCGCTGGATGCGGGCGTCGATCACCTCCCTAGGCAGCCTCCCGAGCGCCTCCTTGATTTCCACGTCGAAGTAGGGGTCGTACAGGTCGTCGTACCTGAGCCCTGTTGGATCGAATCACCGGATCACACGCACGCAGCAGATCCGAAACGCACCACCAGTCAGATCAAGGGAACAGGAAGGAAAAATGACGAAATCCAAAGGGAACCCCGCAGAGGATCAAGGCCATCTCGGATCCGGGATTACCGTATTTCCTGAGGCGCGAGGAGACGGCGTGCATGTGGAGGCGCGCGAGCGGGTTGCGGCGCGGGTTCACCAGCCAGTTCGCCAGCGCGTTCATCATCGACGACATGGTGGTCGGCGCCGGGAACCTCTTCCTCGTCTTTTGCGGCGGCGGCGGGACGCGGTTGTCCTTCAGACCTTCAGCCTCCTCGCTTTTGGGGCAGGGAAGAAGCGGAGCGCACCGGTGGGAGTGCGTGGTTGCGTGGACGCGATCTCGGGCCGGGGCCTTTGGCAACTAAATGGGCTGGGTACTAATGGCCGGCCCGCACGGAAGCATTTGTGGCCTTATTGGGCTTTCCGTTTCTTTCCTATCCGTCGTGTTCGGTTTGGAAATCCTCTGCGGTGACTACGAGCGCAGCGCAGATGGAGGGTCGCCGCTCTGATCTCGTGCGCGCCGCTGGCGGCTGGCGAGGATCCGGTGAGGCATGCATTGCTCCCCAGTTTCGGCGAGCGAGGGGCGAGAAGCTGCTGGCACGGAGGCAACGAGTGCATGGACCGGTGAAAAGAGACCCGAAGATCCAAAGCACACCTACAACTTGCGGGGATCTCGGCAACATTGTACGGGATGATACCGGGCGTCCTTGTGGCGAGATTGTCCACGGACAAGAACAAGAGCAAGATCAAATCGAAGGCCTTGACTGGGATTGCAGGAAGCTCGACAGGGAGATAGATGGTTTGCGCCAGTGGATGGAGGTCTCGTCCTATGATGAGGATTATGCTTCTGCTCATGACGATGAGCTTTGGGTTGAGTACAATGAGGAGCAGCAGAGACAGCATTGAACCGACGCCTTGCCCTGTGTCGCATCAGGGCTCATGATGTAATTTTTTTTGTTATTATCAGAGCATCTGATGCAGAATGCCATGGCAAGATCATACAGAGTTAAACTTTGCTTTTGGGGACGTTGATACAGAAGCAATACCGGGCTATGGACGATGAAAGTCTGTTAAAGATATTCACTCCATCGGTTCTTGAACGCAATTTGTACTATCCCCTAAAAAAATAGTATACCGTATACTGATGTTAGTGTCTGACAACACCACACTAACATTTCTACAGTAGTACTAGGACACTACTAATTTGACGTCCATAAGGCCAAAACTCGCTGGTACAGAGAATCAAGAACAATTGCTTACTAAAAAGTTCACGTTGCAGTCAAATAGTACTACTGACTTTGACAGGAAAAGAAACTCACAATCAAGGTAGCAATCAGTACACAATAACTGCCATCAGTTGTGAGGTTCTCTCAAAGGTCACCATCAGAGGCGGCCATGCATTTGGCTGCACTTACCGGAAACGCCACATTGCATAAGCTTCAAAGATTAGGCAAGGCAACTAATCAAGTTGCGCCCATATTAAATTGGTGAAATGAATGGGCATGCACTAACACAACAAACTAGTGATTAGTGGCATTCTGTTTATTAAAGAAAACCAAGCATCAGCTGGCTTAATGAAACACCCAAAACTTTCTGTATGGAAAGGACGCTTACATTAATTTCTGCAGGAAGGTTCTGCTTGAATTTTTAAAGAGTGAAGTGATCAAGGATCAAATCCTTTTTGAAACAAATCAAGGATCAAGGATCAAATCCTGGCCTGGCCACTTTAATGGAAAGGAAAAATAATAAATTCTTGGCAGCCCCACTGAAAGAGGGCAAAGAAAGAGAGAAATTTTAGTGAAGAATTTTAAGTTTGATTCAGACAGCACAACAGCAACAGCAAGGCAGCTTTGCAACAAAATTCATGACAAGAAATTTCATCTAGTTGCAACTGGAGAGTTTTATGAGGTTGTCAATATATGAGGGTTTTCCACTATGACATCCCATACCCATATAAAAACAATTCAATGAACATCACTGCCCACCTAGAAGATAGTTAACCCATGGCTTTCTTCGTTTAATATTGATCATCCCATTTTCAGATCACCCACGACTTGCTCGGCAGTTTCAATGAATTCCTGTATGGAGGTGATGATGATATTTGGCAATCCTAGGCTGAAAGGGAAACGCTAACTGAAAAAATAGGAAATTAGGAAATACTGAACATGCAAGTGATCAAATATGAAGTGGCGTTCTTATCAGTGAAGAAAAAAATGGTGGCTAAGAGAGGTTCAATTTATTGTTGCCGGCTCAAAGATAATTGTCTCATTTATTGTATTATTTTTTCAACATCAGAGCTGAAGTGGTCCATCAGTTGGAAAAGCTGTTAAGTTTCATGGTCCATTCTCCATTCTCAGGGTCAATACGATCTCATATGAAAAGCACTAGACCTGCACCCAACTTATTGGGTGGGCAAATTCGGCAAACAGAAGGTATGCTTAAAACAAGAAGAAAAATGCTAAAAACAATCCAAAAATGCACAAAACAAACTCGTTTGGAGTATGATTTATTTAAAAGTATTCACAAAACTGAACAGAATTCCCGTTGACTAGAGTTGCTCCATCTGGACTTCAGGATCTTCATCAGGATGATCAACTTGCTGCAGAAGACAAGCACATTCAGGTGCCCGCAGACACGCACAAAAAAGGGCAGCTAGCAGTGTTACAAAGCCTTGATGCTCACGTATTCACGTGTCCTGATTCCTTAAAACTCCACTTTGAACTTTTCCACAGGTTCAAAGTTATATTGAGATGTACTCTATTTTTTTTCTCTATTCAATAACAGCTGCACTAGATGACAGTTTATACACAGGAGAACACAAAGAAGCAACTCAATGTTATGTTGAACGCTATTTATCACAACAAATAAACTGTATCAGAACTGAAAGTAACTCAAAAATGCACAAAAGGAAGTCACGAAAGAATCTCTTAGACAGTTAAACTAAGTTGTTTTATCTCAACTTCAGGATACTCATCAGAATGATCATTCAGGTGCCCACAGATAAGCACAAAAAGGCAGTTATCAGGGTTACAAACCTTGATGCCCACGTCTTCACGTGCCTTTATTCCTTAAAACTCCTAACTTTTTTACAGGTTCAACTCAAAGCTATGTTAAGATGTATTCTATAATTTTGCTATTCAGTGACAATTGTGAGTGATCACAAGACAAACAAAAGGAGAACAAACTGTTGGACGTTACTATCACCAACAAATAATCGGAACTTTGATATACTTTACATAATGACAACATTCTCTTTCTTCGGCATGGTCACCGATTGAACTATTTGATCATTAGAATTATCCTCACTCAAGGCACAAGAAGAAGAGTGAGAAAGAACAGAGTGGCAAAGCCACTGGGATATCACATAACTTGCCAACTATTCAAACAAAGCGTTTATAGGAGATGGCAAAACAAAATCAAAATAAAATGAAAGAACATATATTGGAGAGCCTCCATAGCATTCTGATGACCTCAACAAAACGTCTTTTGTTAGCACTAAAGAAAAGGAGGCAGGTGCAGAAGCAAATTGTGATCCTGCAAAAAAAACCTATTCAACCTTCCACGCATGCAGGATCAGCGAGAAACCAAGACCTTGCAACTGGGACTCCCTAAAAATCTGCGAGTAGGACCATGGCAGCGACTTCTCAGGTGCCTGGCATGTCTGAAACATGAACACCGCATTGCTCGTCGTTGATCCAAAGAGCCAACTGTGAACATCCCAGAACACCTCCACAGGCAAGCCATCAACGAGAATTGTCTGATTTCCCCTAAACTTCCACGCCAGGCGCTTCACCTGCATCACGGGCTTCTTATCAACTCTTATTTCAAGACATGGATCCTTCAAGCCGACGGTATCGCACTCTATGGCAATGTCATGGAACTGGCCATTGTTGCAGAATTGCGCCTTGGCAGAGTAGATCTTCTTGCCATATATGTGCTCCTTCCTCGCCACGAACGCGGCATTCAGCATCGATCGGTTGGCTCCAGTCTTCCTGTACGCATCCTTCTTCATGTCCCCCAGCAAGAGCACGAGCTCAAGGTCGAACACCACCGCAACATAGAACCCCTCCACCGGTTCTGGCCCGGCACCGAACTTGGCGCCCGACAGGTCCCAGAAGATGTCGATCTTGCCGTCCTCGACGTCGAGGCTCTTGGACCCCTTCTTCTTGGAGAAGAGCCACGGCTTGATGTCCGCCTTGCAGAGGCAGTGGCCGGACAGGTCGTCGACGCCGATGCTGAGGCCCTGCCCCATGAGGCTCTTGCTCCACGTGAGCGAGATCACGCAGGGCCGGCCCGAGAACTGCGTCTGGTAGAGGCAGGTCACCAGGTTCTGCGCCGCGCCCTTGCCGGCGCTGGACGACGACGACGACGCGTCCGCGATCTGGACGCCGCTCTCGCCGAAGCAGGAAGGGAAGTCCCTCATGGCTGGCTTGCACCGGTCGGGGTCCTTCGTCGAACACCTGGCGTGCAGCCGCCCGCCCGCCCGCCGCTTGGATCACAGCACAGAGCAACGCCCCTCTGCACTCCTCACCGCAGCAGTCCACACCGCCCGGCCAGCCCGCTTCGCAATGCCGGCGAAGAGATGACCAGCCGCGAACAGATCGGCCACGCAGATACGGAGGCCGCCGTCGGAGACTGCTCGATCCGGCAATGCCACCGCCGGCGGACGCGAGATCCCGCTTTTACTTGCGAAAGGCAGCACCGACACCGCCGGGAAATCGAGGGGCAGCGGAGGGAATGGTGTCGGGGCAAAGATTCCTTCACGGCCCCGCCCCGCTCCTTCCCTTTCCACCGCGATACGACACAGCGGCGCCGCGTAGGCCACCTTCTTCGCCGCGAAACCCCGGCGACGGAGCGATCTTCCCACTCCGCCGGGACTCCGTCGAAGGGCAGCTCAGTCTTCCACCTTTATACCCACAGCAGCGGCAGCGGCGAACCAGAAGCTTTCCCCCAGGCGAGGCGAGGTGAAGGCTTCAGCAATCAGCGGTAGATGCATGGTTGCACACCATACCCATGGCCATGGGAGAGTGGATTGAGAGGAGCAAGTGGGGAGAACACTGGCAACCACTCCAACCAGTTGTACTACAGGCTAGGCTAGAGATGAGGGAAGCAAGCACCAAGCAGCCGCAGCAGCAAGGAGCTCAGAAGAAGTAGTGGGGAGGGGTGGAGCTGGTGGTGGTTTGGGAGGGGAAGGAGACAAAAGGTTAGCGAGAGGAGGGGATACAGTACAACCATACAAGATACAGCACGCGCTGGCAGCCAACTCACTGCTCAGCTAGCTCCATGGTGGAAGATGGAGGGAGGGAGAGGAGGGCAGGGCAGGAAGCGCTGCAGCCGCTGGCTCTCGCTGTTCCTCATCAGTCCTCTCTTTCTGTGACTGCTGCCATGCCATTGCCCAGTGCCACTGTGACTACCGCGCGCTAGGTACCAGTAGGATGCTAGGAGTAGTAGGAGAGGGACTGGACTGCCTCTGTGAATTGTGATCTGATGGCCTCTGTGAACTGTGGTTACGAAAAGTGAAAAGTTTTCGGTACTGTAGCACTTTCGTTTGTTTGTGACAAATATTATCCAATTATGGACTAACTAGGATCAAAAGATTCGTCTTCTGATTTACAGCTAAACTGTGTAATTAGTTTTTGTTTTCGTCTATATTTAATGTTTCATGCACGTGCCACAAGATTCGATGTGACGAGGAATCTTGAAAACTTTTTGGTTTTCAAGGTGAACTAAACAAGGCCTGTGATCTTGTGCTGCTGCAGATCATATTACTCGCAAAAGATCTTGAAATCTGGGACTATGAACGGCCAGACAATCAGGAAAAGGAATGGGTCAAAACACTTGAGCCCATGCCATGCTCAAGAAAACTTCAGGCAGACAGACAAACACAAGTGAACAGGTGACAAATTGCTGTAAAAAGACAGGCTTGTTTTCTCTCGCAAAACCCACATGGAGGCCCCTTTTTTTTTTCCAGTGGCTATTATGTATGTTGCACCTGCAGGTTGCACATGGCGTCACTTTCGCTCCCTCTCGAGCTCTTTTCCTGAAATTTTCTTTGCTCCGGAGAACCGGTTCACATGCACTACAGTGGAAAATGACTGGAGTATGCAAGTACAGGTACACCGTGAGGTGAGACCATCTCTCGCTGTTGTCTTCTCTAGAAAATTTATAGGCATGCATGTATCTGCCTTCACGATTTTTCAGAAAAAAGAAAAGAAAATTGCAAGTGAACAAGCATCGTCTGATCGTCACTTGCTCCACTTGCTTCCCCCATGCTTAGCTTTGCTATGAATGTTCAAGTGGAAATGGAGTTTTAATTTCTTACATGGAAAATTTGGGTGACGCGTGCGCTCTCAATCATTGCTTCTACATATACCAAGTTTTTTTATACAACACTCGATGGTTTTGCTGCATGATTGAGAATGTAAACTATACAGCATGTCATTTCAGAAATATTCCATCTAAGCTATCCTCACCAATACTATGAGAAGAGGATATTTTTTAGGGGCAGTTTAGCAAGTTGTACTGCTATGGCCTTTAATTTTCAGGACGTACTTCCTTTTTAAAAAAAAATAGAGACAAATGGTATACTCCTAGTTCTTTTTTGATCGGTAGGAGAGCTGTCTGTGTCTTTAGTCTGTACTTTGTCTTCCACATATTCATGGCATAGAGTTAATACCTCTGTCGTTAAAAGATGTACTCCATCTATTTCAAATTATAAGTCATTCTAAGAATTTTGAAGAGTTAAATATTTTCAAGTTTAACCAAAATTATAGAGAGAAATACTAAGATGAGTATACTATGAAAATATAATTAAGGAAGAATCTAATGATACTTAGTTGTTATCATAATAAAAATTATTTTATCATATAAATTTGGTCAAAATTAGAATATATTGACTCTCTAAGATTCTTAAAATAACTTACAATTTGGGATGATTTTTTTAGATCTAATTAAAGTCAAATTATCTTAAATTTATAAAATAGTATCAACGTATATCATTATGAAAATATATTTCAGGATGAATATAATGATGCTTAGTTACGAAAATATCGATATCTTTAATATAATTTTGAATATAATGACCTAGCATTATTCTAAAATTAGATCTTTGGGGAGCAGTCGACAGCAAGAAAAAAATAATGAAAATACAGATACACAGAGGGTACTGGGACCATGCAGTGAGGTTTGGGTAACTGTAATCAATGAGAAGGACAACGGTTTTCTTGGATCTGGGCCCATTTCATCGCATCCGTTAACTGCACGCCCACGAGGCCGCATTTATTCACCTCCTGGACCTGGAGATCATAATCACCCAGTCTTCACTCTGCTTCGTCTCCAAGCAAAGGTACACAAGAACGACACAGTTTCCTCCTCACATCACATTTTTTTTGTTCTATAAAAGATGAATTTTTCACTTCAACACAGGCCTTTTTTAGTTTCCAAATTTTTTTTGGAAAGTCAACACTATAGCACTTTCGTTTGTATTTGACAAATATTATCCAATATAAACTAACTAGGCTCAAAAGATTTGTCTCGTTAATTCCGACCAAACTATGCAATTAGTTTTTATTTTCGTCTATATTTAATACTTCATGCATGTGTCTAAAGATTCGATGTGATAGGAAACATGAAAAATTTTACAAAATTTTTTAGGAACTAAACAAGGCCACAGCTAACTCTCTCATTGAGAAGTAAGCTCGATGCATTGGAGGAGATGATATGAAAAAAGAAAGATCTGAATTACATCCCTAGAATTTTAACCTCAAACTATGGCCTTATTTACTTTCTGAAAATTTTGCAAAATTTTGTAAGATTCTTTGTCATATCAAATCTTACGACATACGTATAGAGTATTAAATATAGATAAAAAATAACTAATTGTACAGTTTGACTATAATTTATGGGACGAATCTTTTGAGCCTAGTTAGTCCATGATTGGATAACATTCACCAAATACAAACGAAAATGCCACGGTGTCCATTTTGTAAAATATTTTGCAACTAAACAAGGCCTATATATTTTCCTACTTTTTTGTTGAAGTATATGTATTTTTGTGGGAAATATATAGAGGGTTATTGTGTGGGCCCGTGAGCCATATATGCGCATCCCCTTTATCTTGCACCTACTTCACAGCTAGAACTAAAGCAATAACAAATAAAGATAGGGAGACACTTCTTGATTTTAAGGCCATGTTTAGTTCGCGAATGAAAAAGTTTCGCGACACGGTAGCACTTTCGTTTGTTTGTGGTAATTATTATCTAAATATAGACTAACTAGGCCCAAAAGATTCGTCTCGTAAATTTCGACCAAACTGTGTAATTAGTTTTTATTTTTGTCTATATTTAATACTCCATGCATGCGTCTAAAGATTCGATGTGACGGGGAATTTTGAAAATAAATTGCGTTTTGGGTGGAATTAAACAAGGCCTAAAGTGGAGTAGCTAGCACACTAACACCATGAGGGTACAAACTTGGTTGTTCATGGAGAATAGGGTCCCATGCATCTCAGGTTCTCAATAAATTACTTGCCTAGCTAGAGCCAACTACCATATACTTGGCATTGGTAGGTGTTGCCGTGCTGCTGCTGTTCAGTTTCCAGTCCTTTGATTTTTTTTCTTTGACAGAGTGGTTAACATGATTTTGTAGACTCAGATTTGAAAGTAAGTACTTCTCTACTAATAGTAGAGTCAAAGGTGAATGCACTTGGAGATTTTTTTGTGAGTTGGAGTAACCAATAGGTGGAGTTTGACCTAAGCTTTCTCTTCCATCTAACTAACCTTTTGCTAACATGGTAGTATACCAATTGAAGGATGGGAACTACCGTTCATAAGTTAGTTCCAAAAATGGAGAAGCTAGCTAGCAAATAATCAAGACCTACACCTATATATAGAGAGATCTCTTCCTAGCTCTTAATTTGACCAAACACCAAGACATATAGCAGCCTCTGTGCTTTGCTACTGCTACGAGGTTGTTTTGAGCATCTCCAATAGTTTGATAAACTAACTTGCTATCCTAATTTATTTGGCAAAACTAAAAAAAACATCCTCCAACAGTTCCTCAAACGAACTTGATATCCCTAGCAACTTGCTATCCTCCAGCCTCGCACTACCATATTTGCGCACTTGGAGAAGACTTGCCATCGCGAAATTTTCCGTCGCCCTCGCCTGTCCCACACGACTGCCTCCCGCGCGTGCCAAGTCCTTCCCGTGTTTCTCCCTTGCACGCGCGATGAAAACCATGCGGTATATATCCAGAGAAGTCGTCACCGTTTCCTCATTTTTCATCACCGCGTCGCCGCCATCAGTCTTCATCATCGCGCGAGTCATGAGTCATGCGGCAGCTCCTTTCCTCTTCGCGTCGCCAGGTATGCCCTGTCCGCGATCTGCTAGAGGATCGATCTGCTAGCCTGAGGTGTCGAACTTGTTGCCAATCTTGCCAATATTCTAGTATATTGTTTGCTTCGGCTCAAGACCACCAATGCATAGCTAGATGCATGGCATTACCGGTGCATCAGGTCACATGCTTGCTTGCTTGTGGCTACAGTCAATCATCACCATGGTATAGTGTCTATTCGATCAGTCAAGGAAGGAAGCGAGCAACAGCTTCTGGTACGACGAGCGTGTCCTTGTCGGCGCCGCAACAGGAGTAGCGTCGCGGTGCAAAGGAACCGGCGGCGGCGTCTTTCACATACGCGAGGTGTGAGGATCTTCACGGCGCGAGGAGGAGGCCTAGGGTTGGATTAGGTACTATGTGGGATTATTTTTAAAATTTTACCAAATTGGAATGACAAACTATTGGAGAGACATCTTTTTTCACTTGTCATATTATTTAGCAACTTGCCAAATCACAAGATTTGGCAAATGATTTTTACCAAATTATTGGAGATGCTGACATATAGCTAGCTAGTAGCTAGTGATCAGTGACTACATACAAAACGCACGCAAACCTTCAGTTGATCACTTATTAGCGATCGACATGCACACCATGTTAGTCCAGGACTACTGTGCTCTTCCAAGTAGAAGCATGCATCATGATGTCGTCCATTCTAGCTGGGTGTCACTTTGCTTTCTGACCCTGCTGGCAGTTTTGGCGTGTACGTATGCCATCATGCATGCCCATCGCAGGCTTTATTTGCATTGCATTGCCAGGAAATCTCTGTGCAGATGGGGATCGCAGATAATGGTATCCAGAAAAAGTTAAGGGCAGGAGAATACTCTTAGGAAGATTGCGGCCGGGCTGGTAGACATCATGCATGCCCTTTTAATTAGTTTATTGGCATAAAAATTAAATCCTTCATCAGATAGAGAAATGATTGGTTCTGGGTAGTAGATATGAGCATTATAAGGCCTTGTTTATATGCGAAAACTTTTTGGATTTCGCTACTGTAGCATTTTCGTTTATTTGTGGCAAATATTGTCTAATCATAGACTAACTAGGATCAAAAGATTCGTCTCGCGATTTACAGGCAAACTGTGTAATTAGTTTTTATTTTCGTTTATATTTAATACTTCATGTATGTGCCGCAAGATTTGATGTGACATAGAATTTTGAAAACTTTTTAGTTTTTGGGTGAACTAAACAAGGCCTAAGTTCACAACAGGCGATGCTTTCTAATTTCTCCAGGGCAGAGAAGAACCCAACAAAATCACACGTACCATGAGATTAATTTTTGCCACCTGTTCAATTTACTTATTTAATTGTTTACATAAAAAATCACACTTAGCTTACAGCTAATTTGTCAGTCTAAGGCAAAATAGTATAAGAATTTGTTAGAAATTTAGACATTTTACTGTTTGATTTAATCCAGAAAATTACGCATAATATTGTGGTGGCATATATGTGCACGTGTGCAATTTTATCACTACTCAGATTAGAGACAAACATTGC
>Ga0182004_10002140_pt1 | contig 15155 bp, 15 predicted proteins | sample Sormic07211540_1_FD_120479 | JGI IMG/M metagenome (GOLD analysis project Ga0182004, IMG submission 120479) | Endophyte microbial communities from Sorghum bicolor roots, Mead, Nebraska, USA - 072115-40_1 MetaG | ecosystem: Host-associated > Plants > Roots > Unclassified | place: USA: Nebraska...
CTTAACTACGGTTCCTATAAGCTTGAGTTACTTGACTGACTTTTAAAACTTTATATAGGTTTATTACATCAGCATCTCAGCATTTCCCAAGCAATAAGCCTTATTGCTTTATTAGGCATGCATCTCAGTATTTCCCAGTCTAGTTAAGCATTGTTGCTTTAGGCATCGAGCTCGTACTATACGACTACGAGCACGGTGTGTTTCCGCTTATATAGACTATAGTCGTATTCTCGATGAAAAAAACGAGAATCCCACCTGTTTTCAGATTATTTCTTTACTCTGCTGATCGCTGCTTCGGAAAACTTTGATTGAACTAACAAAAGCGAGAATCCGGAATTGAAAAAATAACCACAGCATTAGTGCTGGCTAAGGTTAGGTTAGTAGCATTCCACCGCCACAAGGATTTTTCTCTAACAAAAGCAAAAAAGCCTACGAGGTATCAGATTCCTGTGACATACAAGCTTGCCGCAAACACAATGTCGCGCTTAATAGCATTAGACGCGATCTCCATCTTCTTGAACAGCGCAGAGTTCCCCATGATGGAAGCTGCATTCCTGAATTCCCTGCATGTTTCATCTAGACGGACGATTGTTCTTACAATGATCCCTTCGGATACATCAGTCAGCTCACATATGTCTGAGAAAGGTGTCCCCTGCATTGATGTAACAAGTGGGGCAGCGTTATAATCCTGCAGGCTGCATACATCTTGGAGAAGGGTTCTCATGAAGACTTTAGTATACCTTTGCCCACTCGTAGACAACCTCAACAAGGCCAAACTTGAGATTATCACGTGCATACTCCTCAGGGTCCACGGGCACCTGTAAGTCTGCTTGGAGCTTTCCTAATTCGATTGCTGTATCATAAAGCCTAATAATACATAGAAAAACACAAGAGCAAAAGGTGCTTGAAACATGTCTTCTCAGAAAATACAATCGAGGTTATCAAGAGAACCATAGCAGGAACCAATAAATAGGGGAGCAAAAAAAAATGTCTAACCTCTTTTTGGCTTCAGCCAGTTTTGGAGTAAGAGATGGCTCTGAAGCATTCCGCTGTTGGAAGACGAATGCAGACATAATAGCCACAGCTTCTTCAGGTTCTAGGTCATCCAATTGATTTTCAAACAGACATTCTGTTGATATTAACTCCTCACCAGAGTTCATTTCACATGCTACTCGACCCTTAAGTTGCACAACTAGATCAGAATCAATGTACTCGATTATCTTTAGCAACTCAATCTGCAAAAAACTAAGGTGTTAGCAAAGTACTTCAAAGTACAAGAATGAAGTCAGATGTGGTTCACGGAATAAAATTCCATTCTTGAAAATGCTGATAATAGCCCTACAACCATTCCAATATTCCATGTTAAACAAATTAAGAAAATGGGTTAGCAACAAAAATACAAATGTGCAGCTTCCTGATCCTTTATGGATTGGATGGATACAACTCAACATATTAAGCCCAGCATTCAGAATCCATGTCTCAACATATTAAGCCCAGCATTCAGAATCCATTCCAAATTGTTCTCCTGGTACAGTACAGCAATAGAGCTGGAACCAGAAAGATCTCCCATGTATACTCAACCCAAAGAAATTAAAGAAATGACAATTTTTGTTATTGTTTTTCCATGTTGCAGAGACAATGGCCATAATCCCTTAGCCTTTTTTCCTCTTCAGGCACACAATAGGACAAAAGACGAGGAAAAATGTGCATGAAGAAATCTTACTCTGCCTTGAAACTCCGGCATCTGTTTAAGTGCCTCATCTGACATTTGGAATTTCAATTTACTCAACTCATCCTTGTACATCTTTTCCTCCTTCATCAACGATATATGCTCCTTTAGTTTTATACAACCATGGCACTTGTTTTCAGACATTTTTTGCAGTAGTCTGTGGTATGCATGGTAGCTTTCAACAAGATCCATGTCTTTCATTTTTAGATCTGTATTGCATTGGGTGGACACATTAAACTGCTATAAAGTATATCAATCAACTAGAGGAAGTCAAGAGTAGAGCGTAAACGACACCAGTGCACAACAATGATCAGATTCCCAAAAAAAAAGTAAATAAAACATATATGCTTATATTACTAAAGAGCCCCTCCATCCTTCCCTCTCACTAGGGTAGTATATACTTTGTCAGCAGGTTAGTAACTTGTGGCTATATAGTATATACTAAGGAAAGCATTTCCTAGACAAACAGAACACAATAGCACAAGACGGATTGTCTAACCATGCAGAAAATTTGTACCTTTTATTGCATCTAAAGCAGGAGGAAACTTAGTTCCATCTGGTTGCTCCTTCATAAGCTGTTGGACAGTTCTAGAGTATGTAATTTTGTTAGGATCCTCAAGGAGTCTGACTTGATCAACCTTTATTTTGCTGGTGCATATAATCATGATTTCTTTATTCTCAATTGCTCTTACTTCAAAGCCCATTCCAGATGCATCCCCCTTGTATGGTAGCTTGATAGTTATTACACCTGAACCTTTTCGTGAAATAACAGAAGAGTAATATTCATCGTCCATGCCACGTTTTCCTTTCAGGGCAATAAATTGACCTCCTTGAAAATCCCCAGGTCCCTTTTCATTTTTATTGAACTCAGGGGCTAGTACAGATGAACTGCAATCACCGGTCAATACCAGAACAACATATTTCTTTAGCATTGGTGATGGATTTTTCAGTATAACACCAAGCAAGTGATCATCATCCTGCCAATATGTTCAAATAGCACAGGGTTTAAATGTGGAAAAGGTGCAACTACTGCACATTAACAGTAACCTTTAGAGAGCAGTAGAGCATCATAATGTTCAAAATAATCAGGCTTTTGTACATATGGTTATGGTGCCACTAATATAATGGTGGCCTGCGAAACAAGGTAATAGAACCTTCTAAAGTGGCTTACTTAAATTCCCTGGTCAGTTGTAGTTATCGAAAGAAGCTCTAAGGCAGTAAGCACAAGTTGAGATCTTATGGAATTAGTTCGGCTTGAACCAGGGATATGATAAAATCAAGCTGATTTAAAGCTCAAGAATGATTATTCATCAAGCTAATATCATGTTGTATGCTAAACTCACATGATTTTTAGTAATTCTCTTGGAGCTTGGTCTCAGATATTTGGTGCTTGTTTATTAACAGGTCTTTTTCCAACTTAAATTGCTTTTGTTTCTTTCTAATTTCCCATATTATGTATGCACTACTTCTGTATGCTTGCAAAATACATACAGAAGACCTAATAAAGTACCCAAAGTGGAAGGTAGTTTTTAGTGAGTTTTATAGCAGTTGAATGGTGGTTAATACTTCATAAAGTAATAGAACTACATAAATAAAAATAATTGCAAAAAAGAACTGCAAATGTGTGTAAAGAGAACAAAATATGATGAATACATACACAATCAGATTTAACAACCACCAATCTCCCAGGCGTAAGAAACTGTTGAGAATTAGGCAGCTGCATAATTGCTTGTGTTATAGATTCCCTATGTTTCTCAGCTTCTAGAGCCACCTCATAGTATTCCTCAATAGAAGGCTCTCCTTTTATGCACCTGATAATCGAAGAATATATAATACAAGGTAAAGAGATTAAGAAAAAGCTAAGATTAGTGCATATAAAGATATTGGATACTAAACTTTGTCAGTACTTCAAATGTACAATGAATGCTTATAAGGGCCTGTTTGGATTAGCTAGGGCTAAAAATTAGCGCAAATTAGTTAGGGTTGGCCAGCTAGTTGGCTAACAATTAGTTGGAGGCTTGGCTAAAAAATTAGCCCACCTATTAGCCCCCTGTTTGGATGGGCTAAGGCTAAAAATTAGCTCGCTAGCAATTAGTCCTGTGCATCCAAACAGGCCCTAAAACATTGACAAACATATAACAAAGAAAATAGTCTTCACATGTACAATGAATGTGCAGTTCTAACTTCTAAGCCTATCCAGGTTCAGTATCCACATTTCTGCAATCTTGTAACCAAATAATCATGACAACTCCTAAACTGCACTATAAAATAATACTAAGAGATTACTAGATAGTTTACTCCTTGTGTTAATTTTTACAAAGGCTAGACCCTAGAAAGAAATGGTGTTTTCCATTATCAAAATTTTGATTTTTGCCTGTTACCTCATTGTGCTACAGCAGTGGTAGACTGGTAGTTTAGTTACATGAAACTTTACTTCTTTGAGTTTTATATTCTAAGCAGAATTTGTGATTTCTGCAAGTGTTGGTATCCATTGTATCAATCAGGTAAAAATCAGTTAATGTCTCAGTGTCTCACTCTATTGTCCTTGTAGGTTGACGGAGCATTTGCAGAAGTAGCTTTTCCTTCTCAGGCAAATTCTTTTGAGCATGGAATTCAGCAAAACTTCTCTTGAGCATGTCCTCGACCTATGAGAAAAAAAATATTGTTACAGTATATTACTTTCCCTACGCATGACTAAGGGTGTCAACAATGTACCCTTCAAGTGTTTTTCAGAAAGTTGAACTCCTGTAATTTCGTTGCTTATAAGTAATGAAATTTGGTTTGTCTGTTGTGGAAAAAGGGAAAAAAAGTGTTTTTCAGAAATAAAAACACTGGGAGTTTAGGTGAAGTATCTAGTTACAACCTACAGATTGTGCACTTGAGATGAAAGCAATTATGCATGAGCATGACTAACCTGTTTTGTTTGAGCTTCAGATTTTGGAAAAGCTTATTCCAATTTGTGGCTTTGAAAATGCTGATTCAAGATTGTGGATTTAAAAACCTGATCTCCAAAAGCTGACTATTGGAGTGCATATGCTCATAAAACTTACTTATATCACATAAAAAAAGTGCAACTATATCCACCTAGAATAGTCAGATTGTATTATAGTCTACAAAAGGGAGAAACTTAACGAGTTCTTATTTAGATCTAAATTTAATTAACAACGTTGTGTATTGAGTACATTTCAATTGAAAGTAAAATTGCTATAGCACAATCTATTGTGTTTTTCTCCTTTGCCCATAAAAGATCAGTGCCAGTTGTCACAGTAAACATCAAAAGACCAGCGGAATATACAGTATTGAGCAATCAACGACAGCCTTGGAACTAAGTTACATAAAGGCCTTGAGGGTAGTGGTGCAGTAGTCTGATAAGGCTTCACCTGGTGCTCCGCTGCCATGTAGCATTCCATGAGCCTAATGGGTTATCATAGAGCTAAACTGTACAAGGACAGTAATAGTATTGCCGCAAATACTATTACACAACTACAATTCATGCCGAATATGTAGGGGATGCCTTTATTGCAGAAATGCACATGCACAGACAAAGTATTTTCAAGAACATGAGCACTGCTGCAGGAGCAACATAAATGCCTTGACTAATTTTGTTTTCATTCTTCAAAGTTTCAAATGTGTAGGCAGGCCCAGGTACAGATCCACATTAAAATATGAAGTTGAGAATTGAAAATAGAAACATATTTAACCAGGGAAGCATAATGATATACCTTCAGTTCCTCCACACGCAGAAGATGTAGTATCATAGTGTATGTTAATCGAAATTGAGATTCCAAGCGGGTTGGTTTTCCAACGATCAGATTTTTCAAATCGCTTTCTTCAGGAATTTCATCACGACACATAATGATCACAGTACCAATGTTATCAAGTCCTCTCCGACCAGCTCGCCCAGCCATTTGAATATACTCCCCTGGAAGCAATTTTCGGTGTTCTTTTCCATCAAACTTTCTTAAAGAATCAAACACAACCTGTTGGGTCAAAACTGAGATAGGCTCAGAGCTAGCTTCATGATCATGAGTTTAAAAGGGCATGGGAAAAGCAAGTGCGACCTATGCACAGTTACAGTTAGCTCAGTCCAAATGTGCAGAAAGAAACAAGGAAATTAAGGCATGCATCTGTGCGTCTCAAGCGTCTATGTTAATTGAGCTCTCTTTCCAACAAAGAAACACTGGGCAATGCATCAAGTGTGAACAGCAAACAACAGAATATGCGGAAAAAGAGACAAGATAAGTAAAGGAATTCTATTCCCATGGTTGAAGGAACACAAGTAAAATTAATATGTAGACAGTAGAATGCAAGAGGTACCACATAACCTAGAATTATATACTAGAGTGATTTGTTCAAGATGCCAAAGCATTGAAACCTTAAATATAAAAAATAAATAGAATCTCACCGTTCTTGCTGGTGCATTAACACCCATTGCAAATGTCTCAGTGGAAAACAGTACCTACAATGAGTTCAAGAAGTCAGAAGTTCACTATTTTGTTAATTACAAGACAAATGTACCAGAACATGCTATATTTGTCGCTGGAGTGCTGGGAAAAGAAAAATAACTTTTCAGGAGCTCTGTGATGTTATTAGGACTATCGTAGTACATTTTTCTGTTGGACTGTCCATTCAAGTTAAAGAACAACTGCGTATGGTATAGGCTGCAAAAGTTTGAGTCTGCATGACTGCAATAACTTTGGACAGGATGGACTAAGCCAGTGGTCACTGGTCAGCATTTACAATCTAAGACAAACAACAAAACAATTCTTCCAGAGGTTAGTACTAGGTACAGCAGCATCTATCATGTAATTAAATACCATACATATACCAGATGTTCAAAGCATAACCTTGATTACACCACGACAGAATAGCATCTCAACAACTTCCTTCACAATAGGGAGAAGTCCAGCATGGTGTACTCCAATTCCTCTTCGCAGAAGGCTTTGTATTCCAACAACCTATCAAGGAGGTCAAAGTTTGAAGCATTGAACTGATTAACAGAAGCATAGGTTTACATGGTGAGGTGTACAGGACTCAAATTTGCATATGTCACTAGATCACCTGTGGAAGGTTCCTATCAGATCCTTTAAGACGTGAAAACGCCTTGTCACAGAAGACACGTATTTCACTTTTCTCCGAACTACTGGTGAGATCAGCGCCAAACATACTATCTGCCGATTTATCACAGCGGTTCTTTGAGAAACAAAAAATCACCACCTGTTAAAGGACCATCTAAAATGATCAGAAAGGAATTTGTCAAATGTGAAATGACATGGTTATGAATTTATGATAAAAAGAGAAGTCCATTCCCAAAAGGTTGAGACTACTTGTCTTTTTATAACATATTGAGACTGGCTTCAGATTTCAAATTAAGGATCAAATGAAATCAGTGTAAACGATGGAAAAGAAAAAAGGTCCAACAAAATTTATAATTGCATGATAGAGATATCACAAAAGCTATTATCTCACATACAGGCACAAGGGATTTCTTCAGAAGGTTATTCACAAGTGGCATCCAAAATAAGGTTTCAAATCTCTTTGGCCCTGAGGAGCTTTGTTGAACTGTGGCTGCTCCTGAATTGGAATTGTGGTGCTTTGGGTACTTCTGATCTCTCCCCTTGTTGGATGTATCTGGATTTTTGCCTTGAGTTCCAGCACGTACTGCAGGGGTTCCTGACCTTGGACCAGGTTTCACTCCAAACTTATTCGAATTTTTCTTTTTGAAAGCATCTTTTGCTTCTTTAAATCCTTGAGTAAGAAACATGTCCCTCTCACATATTTTGTACACTTCTCCAGAGTAGAACAAGCAATGCTCAAGCGGAACAGGCCTTTTGTTGGTCCTGGTGAACACATGATGACCAAACTGTGATCAAAATTATAGTCCAAGTATCCAAGTATATTCAAAAGTGTACAAAAGGAAAAACAAAAATATTATTGACTTAAATGGTCAGCCTGCAACCAAACCCCCTAAATTCTAGTTTTGCTGATCTGACCGCATATATTATCCAAATATGTATAAGCAAGTCCCTTTAAACTAAGTGTGCTAATTTTTGCCCCTCGACTGAGTTTGTTTTATTAAAGTACAGCCCTTTCAGTTGCTCCATTCAATTTTGTCCAAATTTTTAACTAATATTCGAAGTGGTGTGGACACTGTGTTGAATCAATCAAGATTGGCATCTTAAATTCAAAATTCTGCCTAACTAATATGTAGTTCGAACACTAGCCTTTTTAGGATAACTACCAACAAGATGCAAATTGATGTAAAATCCCTACACTGACTAACACCCGCCACCCCCACCCCACCCCAAAAAAAAACATCTACTTCCATAATCCTTGTCATTTTGAACAGCAACACAGTCTCCAGACATAGCTTCGATTATGATTTTAAATATTTATAAAAAATCATTAAATATAAAATTTCATTAATGTACTTTTAAAAACTAATCTACACATCTATTGCTACCTCAGTGCCTTCAAAGAAATTTTTTAAAAGGCATTGATAGTCAAGTTCTAAAAATCTCCAGGCTTTGGCTTATTCCATGTACTGCTCACTAGCATGAACAAAAGAGCTAATTGGATGACTCTAACCAGCCTAGTGACTAAACAAACTGACAATATAGTTCAAAGGGCCTGGAGTGTAATTGACTAACTTAAAATTTATACTAGGTGCACTTACGACGTGACACGAATTTTCTTCTGCTTTGTCCGACCAATCCAATCAGCAAATTCAACAGTATTTGGAACCTGAGAAGAAACAAATAGGGTTAAACTGCAAAGTAAATTTGAACAAGTGAAACAATACAAAGTTTTTGAACTTTAGATGTTCGTAGAAAAAGGCCAGATGTCATTCTGTTCTTTGAACTGATGGGGGGCGGGGGGTGCCCTCCCTTTGTCTCTTAATGAAAAGATATACAATTCTCTTGAGGGTTAGATAAAAAAAATATACAAAAAAAAATGATTATCTGCAATGCATTCAAATGGTAATTTGATATCAAACTATCATATAAGGCCATATTTAGAGGATCAATTTTCAATTATATTGTTTTCATGCAGTACTGTTTGTGGTTGGATACTGCCAGCCAAAAGCTGCACAATTAAAATCAGCGGACATGTCACTTTATTGCATGTATATCAAGAAACAGGGTAATAGCAATATAAGACTATAATTGCATGCTATAAAACTTGGACAATCGCACTTGCTACCAAAATTCACCTAAGATCAGAGTTATGCGCCAACTATTTCAAAAGATCAAAAGAAACTGCAAATGGCAATAGGACAACCCTAACCCAGACACCACTAACTAGTTTCCATGCCATGCCACTCTACAAACCATCATTCTTACTTGTGGGCATTATTATTTCTTGCAGTTTGTGCCAATAGATAGATTATTGGACAAGTGTTCTTTTATCCTGTCTGTAGATGAGGTGGACTGCTATTATAGAGGGCAGCTTACTATACTGTTGTGGCCTTGTGGGTGCCCTTAGTATTTCATACTGTGCCTAGCTATTATTGAGCAACTGCTTCAACAACCAGTACACAGAATGTTTGGTTGATACTTGATAGTGAACATAGTGAGTAAAAGTGCTGTTTACGCTAAATCTGTACCGTTGCCGAAAGAAGAACAATGTTAATGTGCTTCGGGAGCATTATAATAACCTCCTCCCAGACTACACCTCTTTCAGCATCATTTACATAATGCACTTCATCGAAGATTACCTGAGTATACAATTAAACACACATCAGCACTCACGATCTGTTTACAAGATTATAAAAGTGAAAAAATTTGAAGGCGCAGAGTAAAACACAGTGAACAAATCATAAGTGATGACCTACCCATTCAATATCACGTATAATGTCCGCACCTCTGTAGAGCATTGAACGCAATATTTCAGTAGTCATAATTAAGCAAGTTGCCTCTGGCCTGATGCTAACATCTCCTGTCAGAAGTCCCACATCAAACTTCCCAGAAAAATCTCTGTATTTCTGGTTGCTGATAGTTTTAATAGGAGCAGTATAGACAGCCCTAGTGCAATGCTGCAAACAAAATTATCTGTCATCATAAGATCAATGCTAACAATTTTTTTTATTACGGTGTGGGTTTAAATCAACTATTACAGTGAGGAACTAGAGAGAGTGCACTGGAGCATGTAATGTAAAGATCAATCTACTGAGAAAAGCAAAAATGAATCTTATCAGAAATTAAGAACTGAACACTTCTCAAAGAAACTAAAAAAAAGTAATGCTAAGTTAAATATTTTCCTCCTAACATAAGCTGGGGGCTCAATGCAAGGGTTTCGAAGCTATTAAGGGCCTGTTTGGGAGATGCGGTTTTCAAAAACTGTAGTATGACAAAACCGTAGTTTTATAAGCCAAAGAGAAAACCGTGGTTTAGAAAAAAGAGGTCATGAGTGGAGTTTCTAAAACTCTAAAAAGACTACAGTTTTGACAAAACCATGGTTTTAGAGACTACAAGATTCGTTGCATCCAAGCACCCAGTAGCTTTCAAAAACCAAAGTATTTTGTAAATCCATAGTATTTCTCCAAAACTTCAAAATTACTTTGCATCCAAACAGGACCCAAGTGTGGAAGATGCTAGGCAGTTTAAAATGAGCAAAATTACCCAAAAAGTAAGAAAGAGCAAATGAAACCATACTTTTGTTGCTAATGCGAATGCATACTCAGCAACAACTGTCTTTCCGGCTGAAGTATGGGCTGCAACAAAGACTGATTCACCCTTCTCAAGATAATATATAGCCTGCGCTTGGTAGACAAAAGAAATATAGATTAGCAACTATACCAAGCATTTAAAAACATAATTTTATGGGTTCAAAAACAGATAGGTAGTGATACCAACTAAGACACCTTGTAACAAATAGTTCACAGAGGAAGTAGAGGAAAGGGTATATAGGTTCACTAGATGTTTCTTTTGATTTAAAATTCCTTGGTAACTTGTGTTCTCACAGAGATGCAAACTTGTGTTCTTTTAAGGAAATATATCTAATGTGGTATTGCAACGCAATAGAAGTATAATCGTTTAGATGATCACAGGCTGAATGTATACTATGAAAGTATCTATGTCAGTATGTCCTAATACAAATCAAGCTGCGACCGAGTGTATACCGTCAAAGTAAAATTGCAGGCTAAGGCTGCCAAACATAGACTTAGTATTACAATTATAAGCATGTATTGTAGGGTGAATTTGCCTATCAAAGTCCAAGTAAAAAAAGCAGTGTATGCACTTGGATGATGTAGTATATGGAGAATACATTGAAACAGAAAAGGACGCATATGAGTACCTTACCTCCTTCTGGAACTTATCCAATTCAAATGGAAACTCGATTGCCATATCTGGAACGAGTTTGTAGAAGTTAGTCACTATGTCTTCGTCCCCACCAACAAGTGCCCAAACCTATAGGTGAAATAGAGATAAATTGGCATTATTGGTTCATCCATGATATACAGAGAACTTTTAGACCAGACCACTTATCATTTCTGCAACACTATCCACCACTGAAGCTTAAGGAACAAGAAGCACAGCATAGGAAGTGAGATGGAAGAAAAAGCATACAGAGTGCTTACCATGCCATCCTGCGTTGGCTTCTCATCACCTGATACACCTGGTTCTCTGCCTGCAGCAGCCTGTACTTCGGAAGATAACATTTGATCCAAGTCTGTTTGAGTTTCAGGAACATCCCTTATGACATCAGCTTCCTGTTTCTTAGCATCTAGTGTTATTATAGTCTCAGAAGCATCCTGCAATGCAACTTTCTGTTTGCCAATTTCTGCCAATGGAAAATGAAAAGCTTAACAAGAAACCAGGCTTTGGTAAATGAACTGAAATACTGATGTCCTAGTACCAACAGTGGTTATAATGTCCCATTATCTTTTAGCTATTACAATTTACCAAGACAGTGTACTCATGTAACTTGAACATATGATGTATGAGAATAATATAAAGTACCATTGATTCCTTCACTTTCAGCAGATTGTTGAACAACACCCTCCTGCAACAATTTGTTGGCAGCATCTTCCTCCCACGCTATCTTGAAAAGATCATCAAACTGCACAGAGTACTTTTCCTGCAGAACAATGGGATAATCAAGACTACAACTCTATAATGGCAAAGTAAGCACAAATGTGGAATGTTCAAGTGCAAAATATGTGCTCTGATTACCATTGTGTCATTCGATGATGATGCAGGTTGCTCCTCTACAAGTTCTCCATCCCGGAAACATTTCCAGTGGCTTTTATACTCCTACAAGAAAAGTACCATCCACCACACAGTTTGGCGCATCCAAATCAGTGGTTCTGGTTACACAGCTGAAGAGACACAAGTAAGGAGCAAACCTTCAACTGACCCAGCTCCAATCCCTTACGGAACCCTGGAGGAGCAACCTGCGCTGGGCCACCACTCATGAGCTCACGCACCCAATCACCATTGCGTGCACCCTCAGGGAACGCCTTCTCCAGCGCAGCCGCCTCAGCCGTGTCATCCTGCAGACCGCCCGGACGAAAAGGTCTGTTGTTGATGCTCCCCCTGACAAAGTCCTTCGCCGGACCAGGCATCCGAGGCGCTATCCCCCCGGTCCCCGAACCAAACACGTCGACCATCTCCATTTGCACGGACTCAGGATCCCACACTTGAGACTCCGACGCGGATTGCAGCTTCTGCCGGCCGCGCCGGAAAGGCGGCACCCAGGCGGGCGCGAGCGTGGTGCGGGGGGCGGAGGGCTCCAGCGGCGGCCTGGCCAGGGCGAACCAATCGACATCCCACACCCTCCCGCTATCGGCCGCGGTGGGGAGGTGCAGCTCAGGGTTGAGGTAGTTCCTCTCGAGGTACTCCTTCACGCTGCTCGGGCTCTCGGCCGGGTAAGCCGGCGGCTGCGGTCGTCATCGCCACAACGGTGGGTTTAGGGTTTACAGATTGCATTGAACGCCATGAGTGATTTAGTGCGGGAGCGGGGATCGCGAGCGTACCAGGACGAAATCCGGAATGAGGCTGTGCGTGTGCGGGGTAGGGTCGAGGCGGAGGTGGCCGCCGTGGCCGGAGAAGCTGATGCGGAACGGCACCTCGCTCGCCGGCGAGGTGGCAGGGCCGTCCATGAGAGACACCCGCGATGAGCCGGCCCGTTACCGTTTCGTCGGAACTGGTTCAGCAGCAGCCAAGTTCGCCCAGTTTTTCTACCAAGCGGATAAAAAGGAAAAGTGTCTTAACTCTCAGTTAGAGTTTCTGAAAACCTGGTCAGGCTGAAAATACTGTATAAAAGTTTTTGTCAACTACTCCTGCGAAAAGTTGTTTTTCAAAATAGTCTTACCTTTCACCAGTAAAATTCCTTGTTAGGCTGAAATTTGCTTTACGAGTGAAGCAGAGTTAAACCAAACGGGACAGAGATCTTCTAAATTGAAGAAAAGTTGGACCAAATCTGCAAAAATTAAAAAGAAAAATAAAAAAGGTTTTGAACCTAGAATTTGCGTGTGGGTCCATGTGCAATGGCAGATTCAGACCTAACATTTCTAGTTGATATAGACCACCCATGATGAGTTTTCAATGTAAAAATAATAAATAAAAATAATGTTTTGAGCCGAGCTCATACAAAAAAAGCTTTTTGCGTTTTGTAAACAGTGTTACCTTTATCCTTATCCTATCCAATAGACTATAGAGTGAAGGTACGTGCCAAATTTACTTTATTTAGTTAGAGGGAGTTGAGAAAACAAGATTTAATCTCAAGAATTTATCCGTTAATCTTTTTTTAAAACATAAACGGGGGAGAGCTTCCCCACCTTCTCATTCCAAAAGCACACTCCCCGGGGCACCGGAGTGTGGCGAAAAGTTTGAAACACAGCTGTAGATGTTCAAATTCCAGTCTAATAAGTCGTCTAGAAGGTTTGGGGGAAGGCGCTTACGCCACGTTACAAGATCATCACTGACCCATGTCAGTACAACCCGAACACAGAAAGTTTCATTACGAAAACCATGCCCATTGCGATCTTCCCAAGTACACCATAAGATGGTTAAGAGGACGAAAGGTACTAAGCTTTGCGAGCGCTGTTCGGCCCAATCTCAAAGCAGGCACCATGTCTTCTTCGGTTGCCAGGAAAGTGCCATGATCTGGGACACCATTTGCATGCCTCAAATTATGTGGCTTCTCTGACAAAGATGCCTGGACTGCAACCACACCGCTGGGAGTCCGCGTCGCTTTGGCCTTTCATCCGTTAATCTTCAAAAATGCAATAGGGTTTGCGTGTATATATTTATAGATATGACTGTACATGTGTTGCAAGTGTCTGCATTGTACTGTATAATCGCAAAAAAAGTTTCAAAATTTCAAGAGAGACGTTCTTTAGCGAATTAAGAAAAATTCAACCTTTTATCATGTGTGAACCACACATGTTAGTCTCACAAAAAAACTATCCCTCTCTCGCTCCTTTCAGCACCTCCAATGGCTTAGGCCATCCTCATATTTCATAACTCAGTTTTCAGCGCATTTATATTTTGAAAACAGTATAAAAAGATTTATCCTCACGAAACTCTTTCTACTCTCGTAAAACTTTTATTATTTCTCTCATCCACATCAGCATATTTAATGTCTATAAAACTTCAATAAAACTTCATTAAAACTGACTTTACTACCACCATCGATCCCAAAAAGAATATCACTCTAGCTACCTATAGGGCAGTGGTGGTCGAAGAGCACTCACAATGCAAGACTCTATCACAGAGTCCAAGACAATTAATTACATACTATTGATGGTATTTTGCTGATGTGACAGTATATTTATTGAAGAAAGAGATAGAAAAAATAAGACTCTAAGTCTTATTTAGACTCTAAGTCCATATTGTTCGAGGTAATAAATAACTTTAGACTTTATGATAGAGTCTGCATTGTGAGTGCCCTGATGGATCTACAATTAAGTTGTGGGACCACCTGGCTTCATAGGTTTTGGCACAACATATTAGGCTGTGTTTACTTCATAGGCCTTGTTTACTTCCACCCAAAATCCAAAAACTTTTCAAGTTTACCGTCACATCGAATCTTTAAACACATGCATGACGTATTAAATATAAACAAAAATTAAAACTAATTGCATAGTTTGGTCGAAATTTACGAGACGAATCTTTTAAGTCTAGTTAGTCCATGATTGGACAATAATTATCACAAACAAACGAAAATGCTACAGTGTCGCGAAAAAATTTCAGCAAGGAACTAAACAAGTCCCTAAGCTATTTTGCAAAATAGTCAACATTCCCTGTTACATCGAATCTTGTGGCATATATATGGAGTATTAAATATAAATAAAAAATAACTAATTACACAATTTACCTGTAATTTACGAGATGAATCTTTTGAGCGTAGTTAGTCTATGATTAAACAACAATTGTCAAATACAAACGAAAATGCTGCAGTAGCATTTTGCAAAAAAAAA
>Ga0182004_10002141_pt1 | contig 15154 bp, 9 predicted proteins | sample Sormic07211540_1_FD_120479 | JGI IMG/M metagenome (GOLD analysis project Ga0182004, IMG submission 120479) | Endophyte microbial communities from Sorghum bicolor roots, Mead, Nebraska, USA - 072115-40_1 MetaG | ecosystem: Host-associated > Plants > Roots > Unclassified | place: USA: Nebraska...
GAGAGCACGTCCTTGGCTGTCTCATCATGCTGCAGCTGAGCCCAAAAGCATAACCAGTACGCTCCCCTGAAAATTACCTGCATAATAGAGTTAGTTTTCACTTTATTAAAAACATAATCATTGTTCGAACTATATATTGTATTAAATGATTTGAGTCGATTGCTTTCGATGTATATTATAATTCATATAACTCTAGTTTCTGGTTGCACTACCACTATGAATTTATACGAATTAGCGGTTTTTATCTCGCTGATCCTGTTTTATATCCAATATGTGGATCAGCCAAGATATGTTTGTCATAGTTGGTAGATTTTGCAATTGATAGACATTATAAATGAATCATTGTTGATAAGAATGGCATATACTATTCAAAAACCGTCTTAGTAGGTAGCGATAAGACACCGCCATTCCAAAGGCAGACAACTCTGTAGTGTGTCCACTATCTATACATCTGGTAGCTTTTTTAGACAAATAGTCAGTTCTCACATATCAAGACCAGTCTTTTCAGCACAGTTCTTTAGAGTTGGGCTTCTGACAAAGAAGTTACTACTTGTTAGTATGAGTATCGTATTAATCATATTAAGCCTTGGGTCGGGTGTTACATCCTCATCCCTTAAGAGACTGACGTCCTCGTCAATCAACTCCAAGCCAGGAACATCCCCTCTTGGCCACATCCATGTGTCCGGTGCCAGCACATGTGCTATGCTATGTGACCACTCTAGGTCCACACTTGCCATGCACACTATGCCTGAACCTGCGCAACTGCGACACACGCGTCTGTGAAACCGCGATATTCGGCTCTGATACCATTCTGTAACGTCTCATCTCTACAAGACCGTGTCCGCTTACATCTGGCAGCTTTTTCTAGGACATAGTCAGCCCTCACTTACCAATGCCGCTTACATCTCACAGCTTTTTCTATGACATAGTCAGCCCTCACAGACTAACACACTTTGTCCTCACTCTGTGCACCCGAAAAGTACTTCTCGGTCGGTGATCCATCCCTAGATTTCTCTAGGTCAAGCACGCTTAACTTTAGAGTTCTTTGGAGTTGAGCTTCCGAAAAAGAAGTTACAACTTGTTAGTATGAGTATCTTATTAATCCTATTAAGCCTTGGACCGAGTGTTACACCTTTGCCCTATTCTTGCCTAGGATTAAACCTTGGGCCGGATGTTACACCTTTGGCCTGTTCTTACCTTCTCGGTATGGACAAAGAATGTTTTAGTTTCTGCTTTCTAGGTGGGTAATTTAGATACAAAATTTAAGGTTAATTTATATATTATTCATAATAGTAAATGTGAGAAATTTTTTATATAAATTATGATAGGTCCAATGGCTATTAACAGTGGTGATGATTGGGATTGTTTTTTATGGGACATGTATCAGAACGGGTTGCTTTCAGTTTAGTCTATGTACAGAGCATTATTGGATGTATAGGCGATACCGTATAATACTCTAATTTGAAAACTTAAATTACCCCTCAAGATTAAAGTCTTTATGTGATATTTGTACAAGGGAGTAATTTTAACAAAGGATAATTTAGCTAGGAGACAATGGCAAGAAGTTATAGAAGTGTTTTGTCTGCTCCTCCAATGAGACCATACAACATTTACTCTTTGACTGTTATATGCTAAATTGCTAAATTTATGTAGAGAATTATTCATATTTCATTGAACCTAAAACCTCCGACTAGTATACATAATTTGTTTATAGGTTGGTTGGAAGGGTTAGATAAAAAGGAAATCTCAAATTCTTGTGGGGGCAAGTGCTATTTGTTGGGCACTTTGGTTAACACAGAATGATGTTGTGTTTGACAAGGCGACTGCACCGTCTTATTTACAGGTTATCTTTAAAGGGACATAGTGGACCAGGTACTGGACTTTAGAAGAAGGAGCATCGCCAGCTTATGAAGGCGGATTGTAAGATTATTGAAATAGCCGAAATGGAGGTGTTTACAAGACATGGCTGGTATTTTAGTAACAGAGTTACTCTAGTTTTTTCTATTTGAGATCGTTTTCGTCTTGATGGCTCAAAACTTTGTTTTTGAGATTCCGTGATTTTGTTTTGCTCGTGTATAATAATGAATAGCCATATGCATTAGTCGATGTAGAAGTTGAGGTATTAATATATTCTTTTTTCTAAAAAAATAAAAATCAGATGCTTCTAATGTGAGAATTTTTTAAATTTATTTTTTTCCTAAGGTATCTAGTGGAAATTAACGAGGTGTCTCATTATGAGAATTTTTAGGATTTTTTCCTAAGGCATATGGTGTGAATTAACGTGATGTCTTTATTCGGACTTCTAATTAGTAATAGTAAGATAAGATGTAAGATTTTAGGATTTGTATTTTTTTTCTTAGCACATATGGTGGAAATAAAAATGGTGTCTTTGTTGATGGCCTCTAATTAGTAATAGTAAGTAGGATTCTATTCTGATATAGTTTAGTTATAGTTACTTTATCGACTTTCCACCCTTTATATTGTGCAGTCATTCATGTGTGCTTAACATATATTAAGTTTCTTTCTCATGTTTATATTCTAATAATTTAGTTCCATCCAAATAGAGGAGTTCGTGTCTCTATGGATTAGACTTCTTAATATACAATTGCAACCTGAGGTTTAAGATTCCATAATTTGGAAGTGGACAAATGATGGCAAGTACTCCACACGCTTAACGTAACGGATTTAGTTCAAAGGATCCTATTGGAGGTACAAGCCAGACCAAATTTGAAAGGCACGTATAGAGAAGAACAAATGCAATATACGTATTTGCCTGGACGCTAATACAATTGAAACTTCTCACAGCTGACAACCTGCGGGCAAGGGGCTGGCTGCACCATGCGAATTGCATTTTGTGTAACGGTCAATTGGAGACTAGCCTGCACCTGTGTTTTGACCTGTGATTTTGCTACAATCGTCTAGAACAAGGTGATGGCGTTAGAGAATTTGGCATGCCTTTGATGGAAAATAACAGCCTTTGTCTATCTCCAAACAGCAGCGATGACATTTAATGGCGTGGAAATTTACATAATGTGAAACTCATGGAAGGAACAAAACCGTAGAATTTTTTAAAACAACTTCCAATCAGCTCTACAAGTGACCTCAAGAGCCAAATATGACATCGGCTAACGGAAGAGGGCATTTTATCAGACCATTTTGATTTTCATTGTCATAGCTCCCACTCCCATTCCCTTCTCTGGGTTCTCCAGGCTCAATATTTTTGTGTCCCCAAATCATTTTTAGGAAGTTGTGTTGCTAGATCCTTTGGGCCTTGGTATTAACATGTGTTGCGTGTTTTGAACTCTATTTTCTATCTTAATTTGAACACTAGCTGCATTTTGGACATCAGCGCACGTTTAGATTAAAAAGTTGAGAACCACGTCGTCATAGATCACATCAAGTGTTACAATTTTCATATAAAGATCAACTCCATTTGAGATCATGTGAACAAAAATTGGTATTTTCATCTATTTTGCAAATATTACTCGCGCATTCAAACTGCGACATTTACTATTTTAAAAATTCCTAAAGTTACATAATGCTATCAAGCGAATACAATTTTTCATCACGCAAAATGTCTGCCATCTGTATATTTTGTAATTTTATAGTATGATATCATGGGTCACTCCTACAATTACTGCAGCAAACATGTTAAAACACAGAATTTTTTTCCTGGTTTGCCTGCTCTTTTGACTCTACCTCTTTGTGCTTTGCATTTTAATTTGTAGGAACCGTATGCTTTTTTTCCTCATGTCAAAGTATCGTGTAGCAAAAGCAAGAAAAATGGAAGAATCCAATTCCAGACTCGGCTTGTCAGTTTGCAACACTTGAGTGGGCACCGTTCTTTTTAGCAACGCAGGACTAGAAAATATGAGGATACGCAGTGCACGACAGGAGACAGATACCCTTGATTTCTTACGATAAAACTCTGAACCGCCTATCACGATTAATGATGTGATCACTTAATTATGTACTGCATCAGTCACAGCCTCAAGCCACCTGGACGCGACGGAGGGACTCTTTGGTTGGATACCGCAAGGCAAGGAGCCAGCCAGGCATCAATCTCGATCCTAGCGTCTAAAATCCAACGCCTTGTTTACTTTTTTAGACAAGGGCCTCTACATCCAACGCCTTGTTTACTTGTAACCCAAAATTTGTCTTAAATAAATTGTTATTGTTATAGGGGCTTCGCTCCCTCCAGTTTTATTTTAAAAAAAAAAATCGAACGTCAGGAGCTGCCGAGCCAAGCAACTTTATCTGAACCGGAACCAAACATCCCAACAAACACTTTAATTATCCAAAAAAAAAAGAAAAACAAGAAAGGCAAAAGCAAGCAAGAACAATTAAGCAGTTTTTCCCCTCTTGTTGCCTTTCCATTTTTGCTCCTCCATGTTGCTTCTGGTTGTAATTTCTTGTTCTCTATGCAATGAAAATAGGCACAATCAGTGCAAACAATGTTTCGTCAGTAATGTTACTTTGTCTGGGACTCAGGAGACCAATAACTCACCAGATGATCCATGGATTTCCAGCAAACGTTGAGGTCTTCTTATTACCATTAACATTTGAAATGATCGTAGGTCCAGCAACAAAATCTTAGATAACTTCAGCATTCTAATGGAGAATGATGCCGGGACTTGCTTATCATTGACTTTCTTGACCAAAACATTGGAAATCAAGGGAGGATGGAGTCATGGATGTGTCATGCGCTAGGGAGGAGTCAGGCGGAGCCCTGGCACGAGTCGCACCGCCGAGGGGAGTTGTGCATGCCGAGCGGGACAAGGCACGTTGAGGTCGGTGAGGTGTCAGTCTATGGTGCATCGACAGAGGTGGCGGGCAGTGGCTCGTCGGGCTCAGGCGAGTAGTTTCGGACAGGATCATGAGACAAACAATAGCAATTGAAAAGTAGAAGCTCCCTCTGGAGCCTAAATGAGGATCAGAGGAAGGATTTGGATGCCCAATCAAATTTGAGGGCTCTAGTAGGAGCTCCGGTGGAGTTATGATTTTGGCATCAACATCTATCTATATATCTTATAAAAATAAACCCCACTAGCTATTTCTCTTGCCATGCAAAGTGTCCACATCAGCATCCACTAGAACATCCCACTAACATATAGCACATTCAAGTATCTCATCATGCAAAGTGTCAACATCAGCATCCACTAATACATCCAACTAACACATGCTATTATATTTTTATTCAAACTATTCATATTAGCAAACTACATCATTTATTCACATGTATATACATCTCCCGATTCTTAGTGATTAACACTATAAGCTATTTATATTTCTTTTTCATACCCACGACAACGCTGGGGAATCCTCCTAGTCTATATCTCTTATAAAGATAAACCCCACTAGCTATTTCTCTTACTATGCAAAGTGTCAGCATCAGCATCCACTAGAACATCCCACTAACACATAACACATTCAACTATCTCATCATGCAAAGTGTCAACATCAGCATCCACTAATACATCGAACTAACACATGCTATTATATTTTTATTCAAACTATTCACATTAGCAAACTACATCATTTATTCACATGTATATACATCTCTCGATTCTTAGTGATTAATACTATAACATATTTATATTTCTTCTTCATACCCACGGCAACACGTGGGGAATCCTCCTAGTTTTAATTATATGTTGGAGTTCGTAGGGGCTCTGCTCTTATAGCACCTATTATCAAACTCAATGGCAAGCAAAACCTTATTAAGTTATTCAAGATAGCATGAGCACCATTAAGTGAAGAGTAGAGCCTACAGCATACTCGCCCAGCTTAAAGTAGACACAGGGCTGGCAAGGAACTTGTTCGACTACACTGCCATTTTGTTGGAATTGCAATGGTCACGATCACTGCGGTTTTGGAGAAGAATCCGTCTGTGTAAAGGCACGATCACCGCCATTTTGGCATATGATCCGACTATGTAAAGGTCATGATCACCATCCGCTTTGGAGCAGGAGTCATCTAGGAAATGATCACTGTCGCGATCAGTGTTGGTTGCTCCTTACATAGTCCTAGGCAGGATTACAATTTGTAGTTTGGTTTTTCTAATCGTTACAACAGAATCATAATCTGATTGGTTTACATGCCAATCCATCTAAACCTTATGCGCCAAGTAAATTAGACATCCCGAATAACCAATCGTTCCGGACCAACCCCGTCTTGTGGGCTAGTCATGGCTTCGGTGATCCGGGTTTCAGGTATTCAAAGGTATTCGTCAAAAACTACAGTTCTTAAGCTTAATACAAAAATTGAAAATACTGACATCCTATATGTGTACATGTCTGAGATGAAAAAATATGCTGCAGAAAAGAACAGACACAAGACTGGATCTGATTACTGAATCGAACGACAATTGCAAAACATTATGTAAGATAAGAGGAGAACTGCGTAATAATCATTATGCGAAGTGTGGAGAGTTCGTTTACAGCATACTAGCCGGCAAGAAGATACAACAGGTCTGCCTAATAATTTTTGATAATTCGATTAATTTACTGCTATTTTGCCAGAACAGCGATGGCTTATTCAACCTGGGTGTTGTTGCTAGACCTTAATACTGAGCTTCATCAGGTATATATCCTCCTTAATAAGGTAAGCGACTCCCAACTTGGGGCTTCTATTGTTCAACAGTGATATAGGGATAGAACATCGGTTTCAGCTTGGTCCTGTCACAGTCCTGTTCTGCAGCACAGATAAGAGGATTCCCGACTATGCTGCAAGAAAACCACAGATTTTAAACTTTCTATAAATTTCTTCCAACCGTTCATTTCCTATAAAATGTCATGCGTCTGAGATGAAAACAAGATTGGATACTTACTTGAACGTTCTTGCAGACGTTTTTGGCATTGGACCACTCAAGTTATTGTACGACAAGTCTCTGAAAGACAAGAGTGCAGAGTGAGTGCAACCAGGCTATGACTTACCCAGACTAGAACACAAACCATTAAGAAATGGTTCAAAGGAAAACATGCTGTTGCAAATTGGCGTGCATGCTTTACTTACATGTAGTGGAGTCTTTCAAGGTGGCCTAAAGAATTTGGGATTGTACCATCTAATTTGTTACTGGACAGAACAAGTGTCCTGAGCTTTGCTAACTTGCCAATCTCTGTTGGGATTGGCCCAATTATGTTGTTGTTCTGCAGCAGACTGGGACAGAAAGAAAAAATGAACACCTCCCAATAAAAAAAAGTTAAAAAAGAACACTCAACACTAAGACTTGGTCTATCCATGGAAAGAATACTCACAGTATCTCAAGTTTTGTCAGGTTCCCTATGCTCGGGGAGAGCGGGCCGGAAAGGTACTTGCTTGGAGCTTCCCTGCCAAACATTCAAACATAAGAACATGAGAACTATATATATGGTGGGTTTGATTTGGAGCTAGGAATAGATGGAGAGAGTAGGGGTCTAGCTTACAGTGCAGTGACAAGATTCTCTGGTGAGCAGGAGATGAAGGACCAGCTACAGGGATCAACAGAGTATGGGTCCCAGTTTTTCAGCGCACCATGGGGGTCCTTGAGGAGGCTCTTGATCGTCATAAGAACTTGCACTGCCAGTGCCACAGAAATCAACACCTAACAGTGCAAGAAACTAACAGAGACAGACACCACTAAAACAAAATGAGTCCTTGGAAACGACAACAAAGGAGAACCTTCATAGTTGAAATCCTTGGGGGCGGCAAGGCCGCTTGAAGGGAAGAACAGCAGTAGCAACAATAGGAAGGGAGAAGATGGAGGCGCCTTCATTGCTAGAGGCAGGTGACTCGAGAGCACGAGGAAGGCTTCTCTTGGGGAAGAAAGAGGACAGGGTTCCCTCTGCATTTAATATGGCCATCAGTGTTCGAGAATGCAGAAATTCTCTCTGACTCTGTTTATCTGTTTTGTTATCAAAAAGTAGGTAGACACACACTCAGCATACACCACCAGCAAATAAGCACGCACATGCGTGCACATCGAATAAATGCCAACAATTTATGGATGCTCTAAGGGTGACAGAACATGGGAATATATGCTTTGCACTTGCTTCTCATTAAACATGCAAAGATTTGTACTTCAAAAATTAGTTGGAAGTCGAAATCAGCTGCATTTGAATATCCTTGGGCTTGGTGCATAGTTGCATTACTCCACTAGCCATATAGACAGTCCTGCCCAAAAAAGTCACCATAGTCCAACTGAATTCTGCTTAAAAAAAGGCAGCCAGGACCCGGGAATGCAAGATTTCAGCACTAGTATATTTTTTATGTGGATTAAGGTTAATTAGGTAAAATAAATAATAATTCAAGACAATTAGTGTGAGAGTCATCTGAATTTATGAGTTATTACAAGATCAAGTGTTTAAATCTGAATTATGATGTGCAAGCACAAATTGTAGACAATAGATATCTCTCGCATACACTAAGCAAGATAGCACATGCGAGAGAAAAACAGAACCGAGGCCTACCGGACTTTGAAGATTTTGTGGCGAAGCAATACTCATCAGTCCGTGCTGCCGCCAGCTAGTGAGGGAGATGGTGACCATGCACTACTGCACTATACTGCAGACGGGAAAGAGGACTGCCACATAGTCTCATGGTGAATCTTTAGCATTGGATCTGAGCTCATGGTGAATCTGTAGCGTTGGATCTTGATGGCAAAGCACGAGAAGGGAAGCAGGCAAGAGCAGCCATGAGAGGTAATGGCAGGAGAGGCAAGCTGAGATGGCACTATGGCACTGAGGAGGTGCTGGAGACGGATATTGACTGCACAGCAAGCTCGCCAAGGAACAGAGATAGCAAAGGAAGTGAGCTCGGTAGTGGAATCTAGAGAGAGGAGAGAAAGCTGGAGTGGAGAGCAAAACAGATGAGCTCAACCTCATCTCCAGCCACGTGTCGACGAGCTCCAATGCTTGGTCAGCATGTCAACCTGCCAGTGTTACAAGCATGAGAACCCTCAAACATGACACCCTACAGTGCTAAAAGCATGAGAACCCTTATCCTCATTAATATGAATGAGGTGTCAAAATTAGTATCCATGCACACATGTATTTCCTCCCAGTAGATATTGCAAGACTGAAATTTAATTTATTGTAGCCATCCACACTCTACATACAATGACATTACAAAGAGATCATCACATCCTCACAAGAAGAAGAAAATATCACATTATATTACTTTCTACATGATTCATTCATTCATTCATGGATCTTTTCACCATGGTTTTGAACACGAATTATAAAATTCCCCAATCTGTTCATTCGATTGAGGTGCAGGATCATCCTCATCAAGAATACAAGGTTCACATTGTAGAATCACAAATAAAATTTATCTGAATATTGAAGCAAGCATTATCACTTTATTTCCCTTACTAAATATAGGAAATTTTGAGAGGCAACTAGCTTGCAGTCTTACTTGTCAGCTCTTCATGTTGGTACATCATTGCCATGGCCGGTTCAGTCTCCTACAATCCTGTTCCACATTATAACCCACAGACAAAACTTCTGACTATGCTGCAACAAAACCATGAGCATGAAAAAAAAACTTATATATAAACTTCCGTTATGTGCAATACTTCCAATGAGAAAATTATGTTCTCGAGAAGCACAAACATAAAAATGGAAGCCTTACTTGCATCATATTACACAAGATCTCAGTACCCACCAGGTTATTATATGACAAATTTCTGAAAAAATTAAGCACACAATGAGCACAAACTAAACTAGAATTACCTTAAGACACAAGACAATAACGAAAACAAGCTGTCACAGATAGGCTTATGCTCCACTCACAAGTGCAGGATGCTTTCAAGGTGATCCACGGAGTTTACAACATTGTCAATCTCTGTTGGGATTGGCCTGTTTACATGTTGTCTAGCAGACTGTAACAGGGAAACAAATAGGAAACTAATTGTTAGACATATACAGACACTAGCACTGATAAAGGCTATCCATGAGAATACTCATGCATCCTCAAGATAGCTTAGGCTTCCTATAGCTGAGGAGAGCATGCCCAGATGATTCTGGGTTGAACCTTTTCCCTACCAAGCAAAAGGTAGGAATTAGGTGTGGATATGTAGAGTTTGCCATTAGTTAACAAATAACAAGCTGGCATGAATTCAAGATCTGGGAACCAATATATATAAAAGAGTAAAATGCATGGAAGGTCCTCAAACTTTTAGGGTGTTCCCGTCTAGGTCCTCAAACTAAAAAAGTGACCATTTGAATCCTTAATCTATTATCGTCGCACACCAATGATTCAAAACCCACCACGTCAGCACTAGCATCTGACATGGACATGCCACGTAGGCAGCTCGTAGGTCAGGCCATCATGCAAGCGCTCTGCATGCACGACGGGAAGAAAAGGAGGGGCGGCGCTGCTACAGAGCCATGCTCGGCGGTGGGGTCCGGGTGTCACGCGGCATCCACGTGCTTCTCCCTTGCCTGGCGGGGACAGGACCAGGGACGCGGGTGCCGACCCCGAGCAGCAGCGTGCGCATGGCACGGGGCGCACGCGGCGGGGCGGAGCTAAGGCGTGGGATCGCACGGCGCTCGCGTGACGGCAGGGTGGAGCCAAGGCATGGATTGCACGGCCTCTTACACGAAGAACGGAGGCTGTGCCGCCTGCTCCCATTCAATCGGAGGAAGAAAAAGTGGGGGTGGGAGAGGCATGCGGTCGCAGTCCTCTCAGGTGACCACATTGACGACGCATACGTCCTGCTCCAGCACCCTGCACTGCTCGCTGCCCCAGGACAGCATGGCGTCCAATACGTCAAACAGCGCCTGAGATGTAGAAGAGCGCCTCCCGGAAGGCCGGAACCGCGTCAAGAACGAGTTGCCACACAGCCCGTTGACGACGCTGTGGGTAAACATGGCTTGCCTCATCCTCCGAATGTTGCCTAGGACGCTGTCCAGGGGGCTCGCCCTGTCCATCACCAAGTTGTCGTCAGCCAGCGTCTCCAGCTTGAACAGGCTGTCCACCACCAGCACCATGTCGGGGTCACGGCCGACGCGGACGGCGTCCCACCTCGCCACTGCGACCTCGCGTGCCTCAAGGGCCTCCACGAAACAGTGCGCTAGGCGCTGTAGGCGTCCCACATCGGCGATGCATACTGCTCGTCCGCCGCCTGCACGCAGCTCACCAGCCGCGTGTGCATGGCTGCGCCGCCGTGCCTCCTTGCTGTTGCTCATGGCTGCCTCGTCCGCCATGGCACACTCAGGAGTTCCATCTCTTCCATGGACACCTTGTAGTCGATCGGGAGTCGGCAGTCCTCAAAGTGGTCGCCTACGAAGGCCGTGACCCACGCCTCTCACCACCACTCTCTTCTTCCTCTAATCGCATGAGAGCAGGCACCATTGTCTCCCTTCTTTGCACGAGCGCCGCGCGACCCCACGCCTCGGCTTGCCCTGCCACATGCGCCCCGCGCTATGCGCATGCTGCCGCTCGGGCCAGCACTCGCGTCCCTGCTCCTGTCCCTGTTAGGCAGGAGAGGACGCGGATGCCGCGCGCCACCTGGACCCCACCACCGGGCACGGCTCTGCAGCCGCACCCCGCCCCCTCCTTTTCCTCTGGTCGCGCGCGCAGAGCGACACGGCATGCCCACACCGGCCGGCATGATGGCCTGAGCTGTGTATGTGGCATGTCCACGTCAGATGCTAGTGCTGATGTGGTGGATTTTGGACTGTTGGTGTGCGATGGCAATAGATTAGGGACTCAGGTGGTCACTTTTTTAATTGGAGGACCTAGACGGGAATCGACTAAAAGTTTGAGGACCTACAGTGCATTTTACTGTATATAAAAAGTACCAAACCTACCCAGCAAACTTGAAATTTTAAAGCCCAGATGGTTTTCTAGTATTGATGAATTTTTTTCAGCAATTAACAGGAGGGAGAAGAAGTTTACCTGCCCATACCGCCAAATCTTCGGTGACATTGCAGTTCACATAAAGAAACTGCCAAATTGCAACAGCCTAATCGTAGTCTAGCAAATCTTACTGCAACCTGCTAAATAACAAGTCCAATCAAAAAGCATAGGAAAAGAAGTAAGCTACAGTTCTATGAAAGGTAATCATATAATTGAAAGCACCTTTTTCTGAGTTCATAGCGTGTGACACTCTGAGCCTTCAGTACAGGCAAGGCAAGGTAACTTGTTAGTCAAGGAACAACTGGACACAACCTAATCCTTCGCTGCTCTTGGGCTCTATAAAACATGGATCATATTTATGATCTGTCATGTCCCAAAATAGAAGATCCAAAACCTCATAGGTAGCTCCTTTTCCATGGTGCAATATCTGTTCTGACGTAAACACATAAATATGATTCTTGATGCAGAGCCAGCTGCATGAATGAACCTTCTTTACTCTTTGATTTTCCATTGACCTCCACACTCCAGCCATTTTTTCCCACTTACATCTGGCACCATATATTTGAGCCAAAACGATATACGGTAGTGACAATCGGGATTTTTGCATCACCATCTTTTCGGCAACTAGCTCTGCCATGCTAGTGTTCCCTTGGACTACACAGGCCTCCAGAATATTAGAGAAAGTAGCAGCACTAAACTTCGGCATGTTGTTCTCTACATAATCCACTGCCTCTCTGAACATCCTAGCACGGCATAACATGTCAACCACACAGGTATAGTGGTCCAGGCTAGGCATAATATGGTACCTATCTTTAAACAGGGTAATTATATCCATTCCTTCAGTTACCAAACCTTCTAAACCACATGCAGATAAGGCTCCAAAAAGAGTGATTCTATCAGGTTGGATACCACACTTGAGTATCCTTTTAAATATTACAAGGGCTTCCTTAGCTCTTCCATTTTGCAATAGGCCAAGAAGCATTGTATTCCATAACACCAAATCCTTGGCACCAACCATATTGAAGATTTTTCTGGCATGCTTCATTAACCCCAATTTACAGTACATGTCAGTGAGAGCTGTGGAAACAATTACATCATTCTGAAATCCAAGCTTGCAAACCAGGCAATGGATTTGAGTGCCCTGCTCCATTAAACCAAAGCACGAACTCCATCTCAGCACACTCGCAAAACTGAACTCATTTGGAACAATACCATTTCGCATAGACACCGCAAAGAGGCTGAGGGCTTCTTCCATCAGGCCACTCCTAGCATAGCCCGATATCAGGGCATTGCAAGGCTCTGAGGCCCATGTTGGCATTTCTCTGAAGAACTGAACAGCATCAGACAGTCTGTCAGACACGCAGAGGAAGTCAATAACAGCACTAGAAACGATGGAGTTTGTAAGGAAGTTCATCTTAATGCAGAGTGACAACATCTGGTCACCCTTTGCAAAATCCTTCACATCCGAGCAAACACTGAACACGATGGACACTGTAAAGCCATCAACTGAAAAGCCGTTGCTCCTCATGGACTGGAAACACCTAAAGACAGTAGTGCTGAGAGGCTGATCCTTGTAAACAGACATGACAGAGTTCCAGGATGTGACATCTGGTTGTTCCATGCAAGAGAAGACACGCGCTGCATAATCCAAGAGCCCAACCCGGCCATACATATCAATAAGCGCATTGCCTACGACGGTATCACGGTGTGCCAGGCCGTGGCGGACAGCAGCAGCGTGAAGCTGTCGGCCGCGGCGGACAGAGCCAACCGCCGACGACACTATGGAGAAGGTGAAGGCGGTTGGCCTGACGCCACGCTCCCTCATGGAGTAGAAGAGACGGAACGCCTCATCCGGAAGCGCGCCGGCGACGTAGCCGGAGAGCATGGCGTTGTAGGTGACCGCGTCCCTGTGAGACATCCCGTCGAACAGCCCGCGCGCGTCCTCCAGGAGGCCGGAGCTGAGGAGCGCCGACAGGAGGATGTTGTGCGAGAACACGTTAGGCTTGGCGGCGGAAGCGCGCAGGACTGCGACGGCGGACGGTGCGGCGCCGAGGCGGGAGTATGCGGCGCCGAGGCAGTTGGCGAGGTACGGGGAGCGGAAGAAGGCGCGGGAGCGGCGGAGGAGGCGGGCGTGCAGCGCCGCCGCAGCGACGCGGGAAGCGCAGCGGGCGAGGAGCGCGGCGGCGACGCTCGGAGTGAGGAGCGCAGCGTCGGACGAGGACGACGGGGATGAGAGCATCGGCGGCGCGGTTCGCCGCTCGGCGGCTTACGCTTACGCCATGGAGGCACGCGCATCGCTCCTGCGTTGCCTTTGGCTGCTTTGCTCGAATCGAATGCTTTTGCGTCCACAAATCCGGGTGCGGGTCGGCCCAGTGGACCGTCCAAACGGCCCATAGAAACAATGCCCCTCTTGGCCCATCCATAAAAAAGGCGCAAGGCTGGGAAACTAACGCGGCGGCGTCCTCCGACAAGGAGGAGCGGTGGAGCGGATCGGAGCAGCAGAAGCTCCGCGCAGCCGGCAAACGCGAATCGACCACCGCCGCTCGTCGTTCTTCCCGCTGATATGTCTGGTCTCCACACACACGAGAGCGCGGAAGAAAGTATATCCTCTGAGTAGTTACTGCTTACTGCGCATATATTACCCCTTTTGCATAGTTCCATGTTTGTGTTTCGGAAGTGTCTCCATAAAGACACGGTTGAAGTTAACTGATGCAAGCAAACTAATATGTAGAAATATACTATTAAATCAACAGGTACAGCTCTTAGCGTAATGAAGTTCTTAGTTCTTGTCTTCTTTTTTCTCACACCGTTCAGAATATGAAAATGCAATGCATTCCAACATTAGATCCATGAGTAGTTATTACAGTACGTATGAGTAAATATTTGTGTTTGCGTTCTTTCATGTATACAAGAGGTGTACAAATTGGTGAGTAAATTCTTTTTTTAGAAAGGACGGCAAAAGCTTCCTGTTTACTGTTCATTGATTTTTTTTTGCCGTTACTTTTATTAGACGATGAAAACGAAATAAAACTATTCAAGGAATTTACAACTAAAAATGGTGGCCTCACTTATATGCTCGATTCTAATCTTCATTTTGAAAGACAATTCTTATGACCTGAACATGCAAATTTTGTGTTTATCTGATGGAGGAATCCTTCACACAACTGGTTGTTGATTTGAAGCATCACTTTATGCATTTACTGGCAAGTGGTAACCCACTGTTCTTTAGGTTTTAGTTACTGCATGCTGTTACCTGATTGGTGATTACTCATAATTTTACAGGCTGTCCTTAGGTCTCATATATATATATATA
>Ga0182004_10002142_pt1 | contig 15146 bp, 7 predicted proteins | sample Sormic07211540_1_FD_120479 | JGI IMG/M metagenome (GOLD analysis project Ga0182004, IMG submission 120479) | Endophyte microbial communities from Sorghum bicolor roots, Mead, Nebraska, USA - 072115-40_1 MetaG | ecosystem: Host-associated > Plants > Roots > Unclassified | place: USA: Nebraska...
AAATTTGGGTTATGCCTCTCCTGATACCCAAAGTGGGTCTTCTGTATGGGTCCTCTGTTGGAGGCTATAGGTATTGTGTTGGAGACCCATTTTGGGTTTGGGTTCCCAAATGGCTCTCCTGTTAGAGATAGCCTTACATTACAGGATTGTGTAGGCATGTTCAGAGAACCACTGACTGAATCATGTGAACGCAGTTTGTAAAGTCACATAACCCAGTTCTCGTCACGATATGGAGGTTTTCGGATGAGCATCTCCAGGACAGTGCACCCAAGGCTCCAGATGTCAGCAGAACGCCCGTATGGAGCCCCGCGTATGACCTGAATTTTGACTTTTTGCTAGTCTGGACGAAGGAAAACACTGCCTGCCTTTGAATGAACAGTTTCATTCTTGCAGTCAAGATACTAGCATGCAAAACTGCTGGAGAGTGGAATGAGTTCATATACCTCAGGAGCTATCGAATACACACTTTCTGCACAGGATCTTTTTTGCTTCCACACTTTGATCTAACATTAGATTAAATTAAATTGGTTAAACTTTCACGTCCTCTACTAATCAAGTAAGAAAAAGGTTATTTGAAAGAACCAAAAGAGAGAAAAATAACCTGCTTTGCCACTCCAAAATCTCCCACTTTCACTGCTCCATTTAGGTCAAGTAAAATGTTTGCACATTTAATATCACTGCATTGGGAAGGTATTTTACCATTATTACAATAGTGCAAATATACTTCACCGCAAAGCAGGAAAAGTGATCAACTCTAGCAGCAGGATGCAAGCAAGACTAACCATGTTGAGTAGTACTGAAACTCAGTGTTTTGATACGATAAATTGCAGGGAAGACATCTTAGACAAAAACTGGTGAGAAAAGTAATCTCTTTTACATTGATTTAACTTTGTAAAACAAGTTTGCAGGGACCTGAATTTTAGTTCTGAAACGAACAAGGCACCAGACAATTTTTTTAGATAAGGGATGTATGTCTGTCTCTATTAAATATTAATGAAGCAGGAGCTGAATTGCTATTTGGGCACAAGTAAGTTTTTGAACACAGTAATCTCACATTAGAAAAATGACTGTTTTTGTTTATATTTTAGTTTGCAGCCCAAGAGTTAAGAAAAAAATATAAAATCATTTCTGAATTACCAAGGAAATAAAATTACTATAGATGACATCTGATCACCTATGCGTTACATTATGATGCAGATAGGGAAGTCCCATGAGAATCTGCGTTGTATATGCAGAGGCCGTTGATTCTTCCAACGGACGCATCTCAGATACTAATACCAAAGAACCTTCACTGACAAACCCAGATCAGAAATGGTGACTTTTTTTCTAAAAAAAAAAGATACAATCTATACTCCAGAAAAAAAAAAACTTGAAGCACTTCATTCAATATACAGTGGTGATCACTGCCTAAAAATTCACATGCAGGATAAGAGTGGATGGTCACATCACATCTCAAAGTTATATGTGTGCAAAACTAAACATAAATCTGAAACGAAGGTATTTATTATGGGGGCAGTGATGTGCTCAGCTGATTGGGAATATATGATTGATCACTGAACCTTATCAGAATAAACCCTGAGAAGAATTCAGACGGAAACAAAGAGTGGCACACATCTTCGCTAACAGAAACATATAGATTTATTCGTAGAAAGCCCTGATGAAAACTTGGAGTTGGTGAATCATGTTTAGAATCTTTTTGCACCGAAATTACGTTAACGTATAAACGAGCAGCTATTTAAAGGGAAAAACCGAAAAAGATTCACCGCGACTTACTGCTAAGAGACAAAGCTACCTGCTCGAGCTGACTTGCGCTTTGCTTTGCATAGCTTTCTGGACCAATCAACGATGCTTCTTTGACAGCAAAGACAAATCCATCCCTGACAAAGTACTGCTAAATAAGTACTTTTCTGCCGACACTTTTAGAAACAAAACGACCTGCTCTAGCTGACTTTCTGCCGACTCTGCCATCCCAAATTACCATCTGCTCAGAGAGAGAAGAGTACAATGAAGAATTGCGCCAAACAGTTGAAGGGCAAGCCAGCCAGGCGATACAAGCACTAATGAAGGACAGGTGTTTTGGAGTAAAATTACCTTATCACCTTCACTATTTTACTTTATGTTGTAGCTATGGAAGAAAGAGATAGGGGCAGGATAGTCTTTTGATGACTAGAAGCTGTAAGAAGTTGGGTTCCCTCAGCTTACCAGATTGTGGAATCTGTAGGTCTCTGGGTTCTTAAAGCTAGCTATAAGCTAGGACTTTTGGATGGCTCCCTAGATTCTAGAAGCCAGCTTCTATAATCTTTGTGAATCCAAACAGGCCGCTAGTAGTCCATTAACCAGAACGACCTACCTGGATCGTACTGGTGGAATTTGGCTCATAAAGAGAAAACGAGCCCGTGGGCCTCCAGTTCACATCTTGGTCCTCGCAGCCCAGAGTCTCTTTCCCTTCTCTAGCTCCGAGTTGCCACGGGCCGCGGCGCTTCCGAAGTGGCAACTGCCGAAGGCAAACCAACAGAGCTCCTCGTCGTCCAGGACTATTGGGATTGTAGCCCCGTCCCTCGATCTCGTCCAGGCAAGCACGGTACACCGGCACATTGGCATGGTGCAACTACTGCCCACGGCATGCCAGCCCCTTTACAAGCGAGTCTGTCTACTATACAACCATGTGTTTTAGCAAAAGCTAGCACATGGTTGTTTACTGGTAGCAAAACACACGATTTGTAACTGAGAAAAAACCGTGTGTTTAGCCACAAACTAGCACATGGTTGTTGGCTGCTTGCAGAACACATGATTTTCAACAGAGCAAAAACCATGTGTTTTAGCACAAGCTAGCACACGGTTGCTGGCTGCCTATAAAACACTTGATTTTAAAACAAAGCCCACGCAGAGCCGATCTGTTGTAATGTCTGTGCAACCGAAGAATAAAACTGTAAAGCCCAATAACTAAAAAAAAAGAAAGTGGTCCATGAAACATGCAGCAGTCTAGAAAAACAACCCAACAATAGAGAATCCATAGAAATAAAACAAAAGATAAGACTTGGGAAAAAGCAAAGCAAACAAAATAGATCTACTTTGCATTGGGAAAAGCTCTGCTCTGCTCATGCAGAGCAGAGAACAGGGGCAGGAATCAGATTGCAAAGGAAATTTGAAGAATAAGCACTACAAGTCTGATTCATACCTCATCAGATAAGGTTACTACACCAATCTTTTGAATCAAATTCTCTGGTAAATCAATTTCTCTAAAGAAGCAACAACAAACAAAATAACAGGTGAGATGAAAGACTAGGAGAACCTAGATCCATGGAATATGTAATCATGGGAGCTATAGACACAGTCAGGATGGCAAAAAGTGGACTGCTGCTTGTGCTTGCTCCAAGAGCGGCCCTGGTTGCTCACTGTGCACAAGAAGCAGATCCAGCACTTGGGAGGTTGTGATGTGGTCTAAAAGGCTAGAAACATAGAGAGCATAGTGCAAAATCACGAACAAATCAGGAACTAACAGGAAGATGATTAGACTGATAGGAATAGACTGGTAAAAATTATACTTCAAGTATACCGAAATTATAGTGCGCAAATGTGCAAACTACACCCAAATATGCGCTGTAAATTCAACACAATAGGAGAGTAATTTTCAATGCTTCATTATAAACTGTGTAGCTACAAATAGAATTTGAATCCAAATGCATATATTCTTGAACTAATAATACTTTATATAATCCTAGTGAAGCCAAAAAGAAATAAGAGAAAGGAAACATCAAATGGTAGCCATTGATCCATAGCCTGCCCAATAATGAGCTGCAATTTCCATATGGAAGCAAAATTTATCAATCGAATAAGGGATGTAGTTAATTTTAGTTGCCAATTAATATATATAATTTGTTTAATGAACAAGATATTACAATCTTAAAATAAATTATGCCTAGAACGACAATTGCATATGCTGAGAACAAAAATTGCACTTCCTAGTAGCTGCAATTTACATTCTTGGTGATTGCAATTGTGTAACCGAATGTTTTATTGCAATTGAAGAGTTGAGACTACAATATTTCAAATTACTTTTTTCATACAAACCATGAAGGTATTTCATGATTACATGTTATACAAAGCGCACAAGGAAAAGAAGGGTTCAATTTCTAACCTTAGCTCCAATGCTGCTAGGAATGATATTAAAACTAGCACCCCTTCCACCCCTACAGTCCTTAGCTGAGCGCACATCAACAGTCTTCTGGGTAGCTGCAAGGATCCACAAGCCAGCAGTCAAGGTCTAGGACAATAGTGGCCTAACCAACACACAAGAGAATGTTTGAAGGTAGGAGGTGCTGAGTCTGTAGGGTTTGTACTGACACAAATCACAAATAATAGATTTCAAGATGTGTTAGCACAAATCACAAGAGACAATTTTTTTCTATGGAAGGACAAGGACAAAAAAGAGGTGTGTGTTGACACAAATTACAATCAACAAATTTCAAGATCTGTTAGCACAAATCACAAGAGACAATTTTTTTCTATGGAAGAACAAGGACAAAAAAAAGAGGTGTGTGTTGGCACAAATCACAACTAACAAAGTTCAAGATGTGTTAGTACAAATCACAAGATGTGTGAAATAGAATTCAGAAAAACAAAACTGTGAACCAAAACAAAAACAACCAAACCACCTAATTATTGCAGTTGTTTCTTACCTTATTCTAGTCCTAGTAGAACTAGTAAGTAGTCTTCAAAGGGCTATAGAAGGTTGGCTGTAATAGACCCTGCATAGACAGAAACACAAATGACAAAAATGAGATATGTGTTGGCACAAATTAGAATTAACAAAGTTCATGAAGTGTTAGCATAAATCACAAGAGAAATGGATAAAGAAATAATTGTCATTTGCCCGAGCAATCTGTACTTAGGTTTATGGCTTCATGCTCTAGCGATACATGAAGTTATAACCAATCGACCACTGAACACTCTAATTAACACATGTTACATTGTACTGTACCAAATAATATAGTTAAGCAGTTATTTGGATGATATAGTTTTAGAAAATTGTGGCATCATGAAATTGTAGTTTTACAATCTAGAGACACATAAAAAAAGTTTTTTTAAAAAAAAAGTTAAGTCTTAAATTTCTAAAACTCCAGAAAGACCTTGTTTTAATAAAATCATAGTCTTAGAAATTACAAGATTTGTTGTGTTAAAGGCCCATTTTCTTGAATGTTAAAGTATATTTTACAAAACACTATTCACTTTGTTCCACATTGTAAGCAAGCAGCAGAAACAACTTTCTTTCGCAACCGTCCAAGCCTCCAAGGCACCTAGCAGGCAACCTTGTCCTTCTCCCCCATCGCGGCAAGCGGATGTGGATGATGAGGTGCACGGAAAAGAAGATTGAGAATGCCAAGGCTAAAGGTAGATCGGCAGATGGTGGTGGTGGTGGGGCTTACGGCATTGCGCATGGTAGACACTCGACTAGCGCTTGGCCATCGTCTAGTGTCTGCCCGTCTGACCAGGGTCAGGAGAGACTGTGTGAGCTTGTAGTGGGAATCCGTCATGTTTTTGCCTAAGGTAGTAGAGATGATAAGATCTGCTTGGGACATCATGAGCGTGACAGTGACATGCACCATCCGGAACCATGCACCGTCCGGAACGATCAACATGACATGCACCATCCGGAACGATCAACATATTCTACGGACAAAAGTCATCAGACATAAATATCAACTAACAATTATTTAAAAAGAATTCCTAGTGAGAGTAGTACAGTATAATATGTTTAGTTACCTAATAAATTATTTATCATAATCAAGACTAGATATTGCACATGTTCAGCACCATAGTTGCAGAAACTGAAGTATGCAACTTCCTATTTTTAATTGTGCAATAAAAGAAATGGATACTAAACATAGCTTTCTTGTACAGTATATGCAGCACACAGTTAAAATATATGAGAGCTCCTACTATTCTATAGTATATGTATAGAATCAAGACCTAATATATAGTTGAATGACATCTCAGGGTCAGTATCAAAATATGCACGTCTCACTCTAAGGCTTTGTTTGGTTCCCTTACTAAATTTTAGGCAACTAAAATTATTTTAGCTACTCTTGGGTGACTAGTGGGACTAAACTATTTTAGCTCCTTTTTAGTCAGTGTGTTTGGAAGTTTAGCTACCAAAGTGACTAAAGTTTAGTTGACTAAAATTTAGCAAGGGGAACCAAACATGGCTTAACTCAAAAAGACTTACCCAAGGCTATACACAACTGAGCGGAGCATGTCAATTTTCTGGCTTCCCCGCGGAGAGCTAAAACATTCACAATTAATATATTAGAATTTTTATTTAGTAAGACAAAGACAAAGAACTGAAATGAGTAGCTAGGACATAGGTGGGCAGTAAAAGACAACATGCTTGGAGACAATGGAATGCATACTTGCCAATTTACTGCTACATATGTATCACAATCAACAAAGAAAAACTAGACTGTTACACTGCTACAGAGATAGTATTAAGAGTTTAGCTTCATATCGCATTCTTAGTCTTTACCACCATTATCAGTGCCCTCTTCCTCTCACATGAACTAGAAAGGCAAAAAGGCAATAAACACAACTTTTAGGTGCAGTAACACTGAGCAGTAGTTAGAAACTGAGGGAGAAAAGGCATTTCAATTAGCACCTAAATCACAATTTACAGATTTCAAGATGTGGTAGCACAAATCACAAGAAACAATTTTTTCCTATGAAAAGATAAGGATAAAAATGATTGTGGACTAACACAAATCACAATAAACAAAGAAAAAGTTGTGCTAACACAAATCATAAGAAACAATATGTTTTCAGATATATTTACAAATACAGTGCAAGGGTAGACTTGCTGTTACTTCAACACGGTTCACAAGCTTTTGTGGAATTCACGTTGAAACAGTATAACTGGACTTTGCATATTAAGTTGTAACAGGGATCAACAATTTGTCCAAAAAAAACAGCCTGTGTAGTTCTGTCCAATCTAGGGGACAAAACTCTCGAACCTTGGATGGTATTCTGCTGCCAACTTCTCAAGTTTAGGCTTCAGATATATGCATTTTCTACAGGAAGACCATTAGATGCTTCAAACACTAGAACTAATAAGGTATAAATTTTTAAATAACACAATAGGTAGAAGATTGTACCTTCAAGTAAGCTGCAGCCTTCTCCTGGTGAGTGAAAATAACAGTAGACTCAACAACATATTCAGCACCAATTGAACCCCACGGGATCTCTTGGTTCCTGCAAAAACAAATAATACAGAAATATGCATAGTTCAATTTTTGAAGATTTTGTAAGTTACTGCTGCTACAGATATTAATAAATTTTGAATGTAAGTTAGTACTAAGGCATCGGCAAGTTGGAGCAGCTCACACTGTGTGTGACAACAGTGACATGTTAATTTATTTAATTCATTCACATTCAGTAAGCAATATAGCAATTTACTGTACTGTAAGCAGAGCTCCAAACTAGTTCTATTGCTCTTCCTAAAATACTCCAGAAGAGCAGAGCTCAAGCTAGTAAGTAATGTAGATGATAGCAGCCATTTTATTTAACTTTCCTAGGTAGAGAAAAAAGAATCTCTACTACCTTATACTATGCAAAGATATTATATGCTTATTAAGTTTTTTAGTTTTGACACTGATCTTAGGATGATTTCTAGTGAATCGATTAGCAGAGAGGAAACTATAGCAAGAGAAAATATACCATTTCACAGAATTAATGATATCAAAGGCTAAAAGGGACTGCAGAAATGATCAATGAGCCTACAGACTCAACCTATATATGAAGAGGGCATAAACTAGCTTGGGTAGTCATATACATCATCAACCTATTTACTGAATTCAGTAGTTATATACAACCTATATATAAGGAACTCAGAGAGCACTTACATAGAACTAACTTCACATAGCGCGATACAGCTCCGAAGAATTGATAGAACAGGAAAACAATACTTGTTTAGAATGGATAACTGCAAGACAAGTACTCACTGCACGTTTCTCAGCCTCAGGGCTGTGGTACAAGGACCTCAATGTCCCTCTATCAACAAGGAGCTTCAGCGGCTCTCCAAGATAAGCTTATTCAACTCTCTGTGCTGCAACAATGTAGAAAAGAAACAACAAAAATAAGATCATAGGAGCAACAAAAGCATATTATCCAATGAGACCAACAAATTGATGCAGACTGCACATTCACACTATTTGTGATGTTATAAAAGATAAAGCAGAATAACTGTAGATTATTTGAAGCAAAGCATTCAGATCAGATTTTAAAGCCAAACTATAAATAGACGGCAGTGAAAACGAACATGCAGCATACCTTCTCCAAAATCCTACAGAGACAACCTAATATTATTATTATCTGAATTAAGATTGGAACCTTATGCTCACGAATTGGGATGCTATATACTGTAAAATTGTTTCATTTGTTGTTCTAAAAAAGCAAGTGAACAGTGATCACTTCAACAATACTAGCATCATTATAACTCTGTAACTATATACTGTAAGGCAAGCAGAGCTCAAGGGAAGGGGATATGATTCATAGAACTCTGTAACTATATACTAGCATCATTAGAACTCTGCAACTATATATACAATTCATACCAAGAAAACAAGGTATTTTCTATGCATTCAGTTAAGAATACAAGATCTGGCGAAATGAGAAGAAAAAAAGCATGAACAGAGATAAAAAACTGGTTGTAGTGAACCTGAATAAGATGTTCGGAGACATGAATCAGTAACTAAGCACGCCCCAGAACTTGAATCAAATGTCCAGGAAGGGAGTAGTTGGGCAAGCACCATGCAGACATTAAACAAGGATTAACCCAACGCCCCCATGCCACTACTTGCCAAACGCGCGCCCAGACGGCAAGTCCCACTTGGCCCACGCACTCGCCATGCCTGCTGTCTGAGCAAGGAACCACGGCCACAAATGAACATCTACCTGCCTGCGAACAGAGCTAATGCGCCACACATCCTAGCAACAGCCTCTGCTGCAACCAAATCCACAGCCACAACCCAAAATCCAACAAATCCAACGGCAATCCCCCGTCTACATCCAGAAATTCCCCTCCCAAATCGCCATCCATCAGATAACAGGTGAGGCAAACTTCACAAGGGAGAAAAGCGATGAACGCAGATACCTCCAGAGCTCTAGCAATGGCAGACGAGGAGCAAGCAACCGATTCGGCGAGGGGAAGGCCACACACAAAGACAGGGTAGGGCGGGGTGACGAGGTCACCTCTCGAATCGCCGCGACGCTGACAGAAACAAGGAGAGCAAGCGTTGAACACACAAGTACCTTCCAAGCTCTGGCAATGGCAGACGACACGGAGACACCGAATCGATGACGAGGAGGCGACGCGTAGAGATGGGGCGCGGCGGAGCAGCGAGGTCACCTCCCGAATCGCCTCTCTAGGCAGGCGAGCGTCGGAGGGGAAGGGGAGAAGACGATGAGGAAATGAGACACAGACAGGCACGATTCCCAATTTGAAACAGTAATGCTCAGAGTGGGCCCGGTAAATCAGCGTCACAAGGCAAATGGGCACGACCACACGTCGATTCTTCATCCTACGGACAGAAAATTTGTGTGCCAACAAACCAGAAAACGCATGGGTGAAGTATAGCATTTCTGTTACAAGCAGTCAAGCACAGATGGGACGTACTATGATACAGCGATCCCTAGTTCCAAAAAAAATTATAAAAAAAAATAGATTTCTCGTTATATCGAATCTTTCGGCGCATGTAAGAAAAAATTAAATATAAATAAAAATAATAAATAATTATATAATTTGTCTATAATTTACGAGACGAATTTTTTTAGCCTAGTTAATCTATAATTGGACAATATTTATTAAATATAAACGAAAGTGCTATAATATTTATTTTACAAAAATTTTTGAAACTAAACCAGCCCCACTCGATCACACATTTACTCAGAATTGAAGTGAGCCAGCAGCCCAGTGATCGCTGATGACTGCAAGCGTCTCTCTCTCTCTTCATTCCCCGTGAGAAGCTAGTACCCCAGATTCCATACAAGACAGTTCAAAAACTAATATAATTTTGAATTTAGACTGAGTCAAAAAAAATTCTTCATTTAACTGAATTTATAAGAACTATCATTTGTACTTATGACTTTAAATAGATATATTTTAAAATATATACTCTAAGGTTAATCTAATGATATTTATTTAATATCATATTCATAAAACATAAATAGATTTTTTATTACATCTCGAGAATAAGAATTACTACAGCTTTTGGGACATCGCCACAGAGGGAGTTAATACCGATCGAGTCAGTATCGGCCTGACGGCCCTGGCGGGGCCTCGCCAAACTGGCGACTGGCGCCTGGCGTCGTTGCGCTTGCGCGGCTGGAAGCCACTGGAATGCATGGCGTGGTGTCGATGCCTGCTGTGGGAGCCGAAGACTCGAAGGCGATCGACCGGCCCCTACAACCAAATCACCAGCGCCATCATTTGCCCATAATTGCCACGCCACACACACACACACATCACCCGGACGGCCGGACCGGAACCGGACGGCACCGTGTAGGGCCTGCTGGCGGGCAGCCACCATTGATGTGCTACCTGACGCCCATGGCGTCCTGCCCGTGGCACATGACCATGTCTCTGTCTCCGCCTCAACCGGCCGGTCATCCTCTGATCTCTGGCCTCGTCCTCGAGCCCTGTGTTCCCGTGCATTTGTTGCCTTAGTCCCAAAAAAAATATTCGCGATCGAGACTTTAGCCGTATTTCATTAAAAGGATACCAAACATAAACAGAGAGGCGCATACTAGATGGCGAGTAGCCCACCAGTGTACGCTGGACAATTCCCAAAATTTTTTGGATTGGAGTACGGTAGCACTTTCGTTTTATTTGATAAACATTGTCCAATCATAGAGTAACTAGGCTCAAAAGATTCATCTCACAATTTACACGTAAATTGTACAATTAATTTTTATTTTTATCTATATTTAATGCTCTATGCATTTGCCACAAGATTTGATATGAAAAAATCCTTAAAAAGTTTTTACTTTTTGGAGTGAACTAAAGAAGGCCTAAGTGAGCCGAGCCCTCTTGACAACATGTCAGGTACGGTCCCAAGACTCCCAGGATGAGTAGATGAGTGTGAAAGTTTTTGTCCTGTCATCAGTTGTACATTGCCTCTCCATGCATGTGGTTGCCACAATAGTTTGGTTGTTGTTTGGTTAATGCATAAGTTGTAGCGGCCATACTTTTTCCTAGTTCATTTGCATACTTATTTCAGCTACACCTGTGGCGGCCATTTCCCACGCCCCTCCCTTCGGCAGTGCCACAACTTAGATGGCTCGCGTGGGCTATGAACCAAACATACCCTTAGGCTTGGTTTAGCAAAGCCTGCTTCACCGATAGACTGATTTTTTTGTTTCGACCGGTGAAGACTTCACCAATGAAGCTAAAACTGTTTTAGGACAATATCTAGTAAAGCAATTTCTTCGATAGTTGAAAACGAAAAGATTTCAAAAATACATTTTAATTTTTACTATTTTTATTGTCTTCCTTCATTTTCTCATCTTCCTCTCAACCTTATCTTCTTCGTCACACGCACAATTCCTCGGCTCCATCTTTCTTCTTTCCTATTCCTTTGTTTTTTTCTTTTTTTTCTACACCTTATCTTCATCGCATGTATGACTTATCGGCTCCGTCTTTCTTCTTCCCTTGCTTTTGACCAACCCTAGCACGCTTAAGGTGCCTCCATCGCTAGTAGCACTGGTGAGGCAGGTAAAAATGTATCTTGACTCGTAGGCAAGTCCAGGAAACTAGTGGGAGCTACTTCTTCGGTTTCATCATACGCCAATCGGTTGTCTCACTGGGTGTTCCAAAGGTTCACACGAGGAGCAGTGAGGTTTTGTGCTCAGCTTCATAAGCATTCGTCGAATCTCTGCCAAACAATTTTTAACAAAAGAAGGAAGAAAAAAAATCTCTACCAAACATCCAAATCGAGTAGCAAAGATTTGTTCATGCAGTGAATGTAGAAAGAATAAGGAAAAGTCTAGGTCCAGTTTTGAATTTTGGAACAACCTATTCACTTGGATAAAAAGTCATGCCTAAAAATAGTATACACTTATTTATTACAAAATAAAAAAATAATACTAAATAATTGATAAATTTGACAGATAAATTCAAGCCAACAAGCTGAAACTGAGACTCACACGAGAAAAGAAAAGCACACGTGTAAAAGTGAGTTACATAGGTGGCCACCACGTAGGCAGAAGAGTCAAGCCGCTGCTTTCTTTCTCACCTCGCGTTCGCCGCGAAAAGCAGCCGTACGATCTGGGGGAATTTCCCGGTCCAGTGCAGAGGTCGCGTGTGCATGTTTGTATAAATTTCAGCCGTCCAAAACGCATCTTTACAGATCTCGAGGAGGCTCTGTGTCTGTGCGTTTTGACTTGGGACTCGGGAGTGAGCGCCTGGATCGGAAGCACACCACCAATGGGCAGTGGCTCAGTTCCAAAATCGTATGGCGAGCGACCTCCCAAAAGGCCAAAACCACACCTCCACTCCACGGATGGACCAAAGCAGACGAATTGTAAACTGTATCATTTTGACAAAGACCACTCCATTCATTCACTGTATACACCAATAATTCACAAAAGATGGCGTCACAAAGAGCCGAGAGCGAAATTCACGCAGACAAACCTCGATAAGTGTGACCAGGCATGGTCGAAAATCCCTTCGGCCTTGTTTAGTTCCGTGGCAAAAAAAAATTCGCTACACCGTAGCACTTTCGTTTGTTTGTGTTAATTATTGTCCAATCATAGGCTAATTAGGCTTAAAAGATTTGTCTGACCAAACTGTGCAATTAGTTTTTATTTTCGTTTATATTTAATACTCTATACATGTGTCTAAAGATTTGATGTGACGAGAAATCTTGAAAAGTTTTTGGATTTGTTTTTCAAGGACACGAGTCCGGCACCGCGGCAGACGCACAGAAAGATTGCAGGTGTGCACAGCATACAGCTAGAACGGCAGGTACGGGCGCCTAGACAAGCCGCAGCCACCGGCCCGCGCTGGTGCGCCAGAGAACGGGGCGCGCCCACGCCGCGCCTCCTCGGAACGCGGGCGCGACTCGTGCGAGAGCCCTGGGGGCCCCGACCCCTCCGGCCTCGCCGACACCGGCTGGCAGTGGCAGACCCGTCCATTCCCCGCGCTCGCGCGCGCGTAGGAGGAGGGGCGGGCAGGACAGCAGCTAGCGCGGTACCACCGGCCGGCACCCGTCGGACCGTCGGGGACGGAGGATGGCTGGCCTGCGTGCAGGATGCGTGTTCCACGGGAGCCGGGATGGGAGAGCAGAGAGCTGCCCGGCGTCCCGGCCGGCCTCGGCGCTTGCCTTTGGCTTTCCCCGTGGGGATCGCCCACGGGTCGCGTGTTCCACCAGTCCACGGACGGACCCCGCCCAGCCGGCCGGCCGGGGCTGCGGGGTTGCTGCTTGCACGGCCCGGCGGGCAAGGAGGACGTTTGGCACATACCCCGCGCAGGTCGCAGCCTAGCCTGCTTCCAAGCTTTACGCTGCCTGTGTCGTCGTCTGCTGACTGCTGCTCCTCCGATCGCCCTCGCTTGTTTTTATTGTGCCACCTGCCCGAATGCCAAAGGAGTTAATGCAAAGGCTGCTGGCTGCGGTTCTCCCCAGTTGCACTGCATGCGCTCGATGCATCGCATGCGGTGACGTGAGGACAACAGGAGAGTGGAGTCGAGTCGGGGCTCCTAGCTGCTTGTCGTCCAGTTCTGCAAGAACAAGACTGCATTCAGTTTCGTTTGGTGGAGTAGAGCTGATCGATGACCATTCGTTCTAGCTTGTGTCGTTCTCTCTCTCCCCCTCCCACCACACACACACACACACACAAACTTCTTTACCACCTATACAGGGACTTGAGAAAGTCCGCGCGTGTTAGCGTGTGCTGATTTTGTAGTATATCCGCAACGTACGTATACTCTTCAGTATTTTGATTGACGCATCGGTTGTCTTAAAAACAACGAACAAGTGCACGCACACAGTACTGTAGATATGCTGTCTACTACTCGTGTCGTGTCGTTCTCGACAGCTCCAGCTGGTGGCTCTCAAGTCATGGCCGCATGGGCGCGCGCGTGTTGGTGTTTCTCGCTCATATTTAAGGAGGCAGAAAGGCGAGACGCAGAGGTGCGAGCGTGCTCAGCCTCACCTCTCATCTGGGCTGGACGAGCTGAGCCTGCCATAGCTAGCAATGCAGTGCAGGAGTAGTAGCTGCTCCCACAGGCCAGTCAGTCCAGTACTCCACTCGCCACTCTCCTCTCATGTGGCACGTTGCCAGGGACGGACAGGGAGAGGGAGAGAGGCCGGGGCCAGAGCAAATCAACAGGTAATGATGGTGTGATCATCGCGGCCTGTGTCGGCCTACGTGGGGGACCGAAGTCAGTGTGTGCGCAGCGGCCAGCGGCAGCGCGCACGGCTACGCGACGGTCAATCCTGCGAGGTTGACCGGCAACAACCCGTGCACAAAACCACTACTGTACGTGTACGCTACACCCTCCCGACCGTTTAATTCAATGCGTAGCCTGCTGTTTTTTTTTTCCAGAACTCAGATCATACATGCATGCATGCATGTGACAAGGCTCTTCTATATCTGGTCACGTACACATCAACTTTTCAGTTTTTGAATTCTCAACACCAGTACAGTACCACCAATCCACATTTTATTCGTCTATTGTAAGCATGTACGTATGTGTGTTCAGTATTTTTTTTACATTACTCTCTGTTTCTCAATATATAATCCAAGTGTGAACTCTCTTTCTCACGGGCATACTACTAGTACAATGTAAAAGATGTAAAATGGCCAGTAAAAATTCAAACATAAATCACCTTCTGCATCACAGTTTTGCCCTTTGGAAGACGTTGACATTTTGGTAATGCAATCGCCATTGCTTTCCTCCCCCAAGCTAGTAAGCTTGCCAAGAAGGTCACTCGGATTCTTACCTAGCCCTTGTCAAGTCGCAGACGTCTCATTCCTACACTTCATTCTTTCCTACTAGAGGACAGCGTTTAGAAGTTTGAGCTAGCTACGACGACTCTACTACTAGCAGTAGTAGTAGTAGTACAACTGTAGAACACCTTTAGTTTTCGGGCAGTAAA
>Ga0182004_10002143_pt1 | contig 15143 bp, 8 predicted proteins | sample Sormic07211540_1_FD_120479 | JGI IMG/M metagenome (GOLD analysis project Ga0182004, IMG submission 120479) | Endophyte microbial communities from Sorghum bicolor roots, Mead, Nebraska, USA - 072115-40_1 MetaG | ecosystem: Host-associated > Plants > Roots > Unclassified | place: USA: Nebraska...
ATATATACTACTATACTTGCCTCGATGATGTCACCGACGCTGACAATGAGTGCGCCGTCGAGAGGTTCAACGGGGTGCCATTTGCCATCGTCCATCCTGATTTGCAGGCCCTGCACGTCGTTGACGTGGAGAAGCAGCGTCACGGCGCAGGCGTCCGTGTGCGGCGACAGGCCGATCACCTTGTCGGCCTGCCGGCACGGTGGGTAGTACGTCATCTTCATGGTCTGCGGCTGGCCGGCGAACATCTCCTGGAGAAGCTCCGGTTCCACGCCCATGTCCGCGGCCATGAACCGCAGCAGGCACCACACCACCTTCGCCGCCTCTGCCGAGTACCGATCCACGGAGGTCCTGATGCAACGGAAACGGAGGCATCAAATCAAAGTCGCTAAAAGCTCTGTATAGCTGATCATCGGGAACTCGATCCGGTCGATCAGAGAATGAAACATAGCGTGGGCTCGGCCGGCGACCTGAACGACGGAGGGTGGACGGGCCAGAAGCTCATGTCCCGCGACTCGACGGGGCGGAGCATGAGGTACATCATGTCCGACCAGTCAAGCTTCTGAGCCTCGGAGAAGACGAAGGCCTGGCCGTAGCCCTCCAGGCCGTCTGGTAGCTGCGCGTACACCTTCTTGGCTTCGAGCGGCAGCCTGAAGAACTCGGCTATGTCTCTCCTGACATCCAAGACCACATCGTCCGGCACCCCATGGTTGACGAGCTGCATGCCGATCTGTCAGTGACGCCGAGAACACCTACCGTTTGCATACATGAGGACACACCTGTATTCTCGTACCTGAAAGAAACCTTGCTGGCAGGCAGACCCGAGCACTGCGAGCTCCTCCTGCGACGACCTCGGGTCGAGCAGCCTGCCGAGATCGACGACCGGGAGAGCGCAGCCGGCGACGACCACAGCGTCGCTGGTCTCCTCCGTCCTGACATACCGTGCGGGCACCAGCTCGCCTGATTGGTTCCAGGTCTGCGACAGAGCCTGCACGTTGGGAACCTGCAGATTCCCTCCGGCGGATTTCGCGTGCGCCATGGATAATAGTGTTGGTTCCTCTTCTTCCTGCTGTAAACTTGTCTCTGTACGATATAGATTAGAGTAATCTCTCTCACACACACACATTTACAGTAGTAAGTACTACTTATTTCTCCAATACACACAGGAGAGAGGAGTAAAAAGAACTATAAATCCTAGTCGTCAGTCAAACAAAGATATATAAGAAAAGGCCCACATTTGTGTGGGTGGGTCAAGCAATCGATCGAGCGCCGACGGGGACATAGATCACGATAGACACTAACAATGATCTATGTGCAAAGACCACCATCTTATTTTTCCCCTAGAGATTGGACAACTCAGCCTGTAAACTAAATTAATTTTGAAAAACTTGCCATGCTCAAAACTGTATTTTATGGGCACTATCATATTCCCCGCGTACAGACCAGTGCACACTCGGACAGTTCACGAGGATGTGGCTACAAACTTAGCAATTTTCACAAACGCGATAGTCCCAGGACAGTCCAGTGTCTGTCCAGACAGTCCGCGCTAGATAGAATGGGAATGATGCTCCGTACCCATAGTTTTTCTCTAGTCTAACTTAATAAACTAAATAGAAAATTCATTATCTCATTTTTATTTAGTTTATTAAGTTAGACTAAAGAAGAACCGCATGTATTCATTTGGAATATCATCCCCATCCTTAGCTAAATTGCTACATGCACAGAAGTTAGTTATCCACATTTTAACACCCTTATTAGCCCTACATGCTAGCAAAACATATCTCCATTTTTTTGATTGAATCACATGAGCACTCTCTCTCTCTCTTATTCTCATCTTCACTACCCGCAGTTCTTCTCTAGTCTAACTTAATAAACTAAATAGAAAAGTTATTATCTTATTTTTTTTATTTAGTTCATTAAGTTAACCTAGAGAAAAACCGCAAGTATCCATTTGGAGTACCATCCCCATTCTTAGCTACATTGCTACATGCACACAAGTTAGTGTCCATATTTTAGCACCCTGAGCCCCACGTGCTAGCAAAATATATCTCCATTTCTTGGATTGAATCACATGAGCACTCTCTCTCTTACTCTCATTTTCACTACCCACACTTCTCTAGTCTAACTTAATAAACTAAATAGAAAATTCATTATCTTATTTTTTATTTAGTTCATTAAGTTAGACTAGAGAAGAACCACGGGTATCTATTTGGAGTACCATCTCCATCCTTGGCTACATTGCTATATGCACAGAAGTTAGTTGTCCACATTTTAGCACCCTTAGCCCGCGTGCTAGCAAAACATATCTCCATTTCTTGGATTGAATCACATGAGCACTCTCTCTCTCTCTCTCTCTCTCTCTCTCTCTCTCTCTCTCTTACTCTCATCTTCACTACCTGCAGTTCTTCTCTAGCCTAACTTAATAAACTAAATAAAAAATTTATTATCTTATTTTTTTATTTAGTTCATTAAGTTAGACTAGAGAAGAACCGTGAGTATCTATTTGGAGTACCATCCCTATCCTTAGCTACATTGCTATATGCACATAAGTTAGTTGTCCACATTTTAGGACCCTTAGCCGCACGTGCTAGTAAAACATATCTCCTTTCTTGGATTGAATCACATGAGCACTGATATGACCAGCAAAAGGACCATGGAGAAGAAGATCATAGGAGGCCACAAGTGCTGGGCATTGAAGAGGGAGGAGCCCTCTCTCCCTACGAAGAAGAAGCTATGAGGGGATTTCAATGAAGAGAAGACCAAGGGGTGGATCCAACTTATTTCACTCACCAATAATCTCTACAACACCTCCTCCACCCTTTGGTAAGTTGATTTCAAGCTCAAACACTTAGAAGCACCGTGGATTAAAATTAGGTGTTCATCACCTAGGAAATAGCTCGAATGAACATTTGTTGAATTAGATGCAATTGAGCTAGATTCATCTAGCTAGATATGCTCTATATGTGGAACCTTAGAAACACCCTCCCTCCCCCACAACACAGCTTGCACATGCACAAACCCTAGAGTTGGATTTCTTTTTGAACTGAAGTCCTAAAATACATGAATTGTGTTCCCACAGACTATTGGGAGGAACACCGGACAGTTCATGAGAACACTCACTCAGCATAAACACTTAGTTTCCACAACACTTGTTCTCGCGGATCGTCCAAATGATCAATCTAGTAAAACGGTCCGAGAGAGCAGACACTTAGAAATTTTCTAGATGTTCCTATGGACAGTTTCAGCGTTTACACTTTCACACATCATTGCAAAGCATATCATAGGTTTCTCCAACAATTACGATTGTTGCCTTGTTGGCAAATGTGAGCACTAACAATGATGTAAGAGTTTGGTCTTAATTCTCGACCGAGCAACAGACAACTAGTTTGTCAAGAATCAATAGCTCTGATTCTTTTCTTAGGCCAGTCTCAATGGGAGTTTTATTGCTCAGTTTTCAAAACACTTGTATTTTGCAAAACAGTGCAGAATAGTTTCATCCCCCATAAAACTATCTATACTTCTATGAAACTCTCATTGTCTCTCTCTTCATCAATATAGTGTCACATCAATATATTTAATGTGCATGAAACCTCCATTGAAACTGACTTTATTTTTCTAGCAGCACTATAGGCTATTGGGGTTGCTATGATTTTTTTATCATGACCGCAACTCAACAACATGTCAGAGCAACAGATAACTGGTTGTCAAGAATCTATAGCTCTGACTCAGTATTATAGGTTGTTGGGGTTGTGATTTGTTGTCATGACCTCAACTCAGCAACATGATGGCATTAGCATTATAGGAAAATGATCGGTGGCAGCTTCCCCTTCATCCTACGCCTGTTCGACGTTGATGATCTTGACTACACTTCCATCTCATGTAAGTCAAGGGATCACAACAGCAGGGAATGTTCTAATTAACCTTGCATGGCCAAGTCAGCAACGCTAGAGAGAGAGAGGATGAGAAAACAAGGCCAATATCTAGAGCATCACGCATCCAAGCACGGCCGTAAATTATAATGTGTATTTAGTTTGAGAAATGAGGTGGTCTATCGTCTGTTCATTCCTCATTTTTTTTGTTTTGTTTGCATAAAGGAATAGGTTGATGCATCGTCACCTCATTTCTCATAAACTAATAATTAATACTAGTACGAGAAATGGAGTCATTCTATCAAATTTGAGAAATAAACTCGTGATACACCACCTCATCTAAGATTGAGTGGCTCCTCAAACAAAACACACACACCATTGGTAGCACATCCCTATGTCTAATTTGAATAAGAATATGATCACTTAAATATATTAGGAAGCCAAATATGCAATTTCTTAGTTGGACCTAGACAAGAGACTCATGCAATACTTGACTCACGTTAAAAAAGGAAAACCAACGTATGTGCTAAGACTACCATCCTTCCTCCTGGAATGCAAATGCCTTTCAAATTCTATTATTAGGCCAATAATGTCGATTACATTAAAATCAATACATGGCCCACTAAACAAGCATAATACAGCCCCTTTTTATCTGCATTATTTTGTATCTATATAAAACCTAATAAAGATTTTTCTTCATTGAAAACGACGTCCGCCAGCGATCCCAGAGTTGGAGATTGCCCTCTCAATATCCTCCCACTCTTCTCATTCTAGAGATACACAATGCAGTCAAGACGAACCCTGAGTTGAAATCTAAGTCTATAAGGATTATTGCTTTATTTTGCATCTAGTATAACATAATCAATCTAAAAAAAATATTGTAGATACTATTTGATTTATATGATATAGGATTTAAGTTCTTATTTATTCTCAAATACGGAGTATTTTAATGAAAAGACTTGATAATTACTGTGCTTAGAATGTCCATTTTAAAAAAAAAATTCTCATTTTCATCCTCTAGTCTACAAATATTAATGGGAGGGTTATTCGTCTGTTCCACGATTCACCGTCCCCAGCTAGCCGGCCAAAATCGGGCTACTTCAGACAACTGCCAATACTTTTAACGGGCACTGTATCCTCTTCCTAAATGGCTTCAACAAAATCACAACCAAAATATCACCAATCAACTCGTGATAATTTACAACACTAGTACTCCGCAAAGGGTATTTTCACCTTTCAACAGTTTACACTGTACAGGGCCAACGGCAAGGGGGGCATACCGGACAAAGGTGATTCTGAAGCATATGCAAGATCAAAGGGGACACAACGTGGCTATGGTAACAGTTAAGCCCAGCCATCTAATTATTCAGTGACACTCCTAATCTCGCCATGGATTTCCAGCCTCGTACCCACTCCAGTATTACTGCATAGCAGCACAAGCACAAAAATGTCATGTCATATGTATCAAGTCTAGCATAGATCGGTGCAATAATAAATAAATAAATAAACCAACTGGTACGAGGCGACATATTTTGGACTTTCTTCTATGTACATCAAATCTAAGGTCAGTCTCAATGGTGTTTCATCAAAGTTTCATGGACATTAAATATGCTAATGTGGCACTGTATAAATGAAGAGAGAAGTGATAACAGTTTCATGGGAGTAGAGAGAGTTTTATGAAGATGAAACTCTTCTACACTGTTCCCAAAATGTAAATGCGTTAGAAACTAGGTCATGAAACCCCTACTAGGGATGGCCTAATATAAACTGAAGAAAAAAATAAATAGAGCAGCCTACAACAAACTTCAAATCAACCCTGTACTACCTTAGAAGGTAATGCATATATGTGTTATATTTTCCAAATTCATAGGTATGGCAGGATATAATTGAGAAGCAGCAATAAGTTTTAATATACTGTTAGGAGCAATATAGCATGCAGGATCAAATAGAAAAGGGGTGTCGCACTTTAGAGCTGCAGGGGAACTGTGGGAGCTTATAGCTGCAACATTTTTCTTGTAGAACTGGATGGAGATAAGACCACCATGCATTCTGACTGATGATATAGATGGCCTATGAAAGCTTATGCTCGCCCCATGCCTTGAGAAAACCCCTGTATAATTAAAGGCAATGAGTTTTAGGCAGTCTTATTTCTGACATAATCACTTTGAGCTAAAATGGTCTAACGACTTACAGTGTTTTATTTCATCAGCAAGCCTGTTCATTGAGAAACATCAAATATTACATAAAAATCATTGAAGCTAGACCACAGACATCAGTAAAACACACATGGCACAATTGTTCTAGGGCAAATAATAAAAAGAATGATAAACATGGATGCAATTGTAACATGAACACAGTTGTTACAAATGGGTACATGTGAAGGTGTGGTAAAAAGACAAATAAATAAGTGGAACTGACATGCTATCATAGATTCATAGTATCTGATCAATACATTGCAAGTGTTATTATACACTTGATAGGATATATAGTTAGGTATGAACTACCAAACAACGTGTTTTTTCTCTATGTTTCCTGCATGTGTACTGCCAACTTATTAAGGAAATAAAATCTTTTGATAGACACAGGAAGTAGAATTCTGAAATGGGACCAATCATCAGGCTCAATTATATAAATCAAAATTGAGAACAAGACATCTCTCATTTGTTCTTTTTGTTTCATGTTTAAGGGTGGGAAAATGCTCCCCTTGTATTTGCCAATATAGAGTTTAAAAGGTGAAGGGCTGCATATTCCTAAAGAATATCTACATCATTTAGCCTATGCTCCATTTTGCAAGACCCAATCTCTTTGTTCATTGAACCTAAAAGCAAAGAGGGGGTAGCACATGATACGAGCAAATTCAATGCAGTAGCAACATACACTAGTTTAGTAGGGTAGGAGCCCAGCCTCTATTTTAAGTGTTCATGAATCAAAATAAAATAAAATAAAATAAAAATGAACAGGTGAAACCCAAGAATGCATGCAATCAACTTTTCTTCACAATCAATAGCACACATGCACAGTACCATTATGAGCTAGATTGGGAAAAATGGCAGACAGAGACCAATCCCTTGTCAAGGAAATAAGGATTGTATCTTCTTGCTGGATTATAACAATCACAATAAGCCTACTTATAGAGGCTCTTTGAACAAAATGTAAATAACATCGGTCGAGATAATATGTTTATTAAGAAAATAAGTAAGATGACAAATACGAAATAACTAATTCTTATGTCAGGATACTAATGAATTGTTTCAGGAAAAATTGATACTCTTCTTGAGGAAGATGAACCCAAATAATATCCTTGAGGTAGGCTATCAGTACAGGACATGCAACAGCCATGCTTACATGCATAAACAGTAACAAATCATACTACTAGATTTATAGTAAATACCATAGTAAGCATTTAGATTTGTTACATGAAAATTATACTAATAGATTTGCCCTCAGAAGTACATTTATATCATTATAATTTGGGTAATTACAACATATAGCAAGAAAAGGCAACAGTCAAAGACATTTACTGGAAATAATGCTGATGCACTAAACGCTTTTGAAAAAAAGGAATGAAGGTAGTAAATGAAAGGCATCAACGTTGAGTAATGAAATTAAATTCCCTAAGAGTAGGCTGTGTATATTACCAATCAACTCAATAAACCCGTTTGTGCATATCCTACACTTTTGTTGTTTCCAGGCAAAGTCGAATTAATAAGACTGATGGTATTGGACAACAAAGATGCAGTAGACCAGTAGTACACTGAAGGAATTAGTCAAACACCATTTAATAAATATCTGACAAGGTATTGGTAAGTATAACTGCAGTGAACACCTGCCATAACGTAATGGTGATTAAGTAGGAAATTTCTAGCTCACAAAGGATGCCTCAGGAGCAACAAAGATGATTTTCTGCTATGCACAGCCAGTGCTGGTGAACAAGAATCCATTTGTGTATAGAACATAACAAATGAAAACATTTCTTATGGGTTACCAGTTGTTATACCTTGCCAAAGTATGAAGAAGCAGAAGATAACAGTAATGGTCAAAGCCACCAGGTTCCCAATGGAAGATGCTGGTTTGGAATTCTTCATCTTCTTCAATGCCTTCATTCGCTCAATCCTAGCCCTCTTTAACACCGCAAGCTCCGATAGTTCACTGATGAGCTTCTGATCAGCAGGGTCTAATGGTGGAGTAGTCGGTGGTCTTGGAGGTCGTGGTGGCTTCTTGTACCATTTTTTCTTTTCCATATCAGCAGCTGACTTATCCAAAAGCCCAACCTTGATCTCCCCTTCAGATGCCGTAGGCTCTCCGCTTTTAACAGTTGAATCTCGACAGTGTGAAGAGTAACGAGATATGTGGTGACTCTTATCATCCTTCAGTGCTACAAGATCATCCCATGAGCTGTGCGGCTTTGTCCTTGCATGCCCAGCTATTGAATTAACCTTCATCTCACTATTGTCCTCTTTGGATAGCAAGCAGTTGCCTTTCTCCAGGTCAACCAACATATCTTGGTCACATAACTCCTGTACCTTCATTAGAATGACAGGAAAATCTCCAAATGATCAAGATGTAGGAATTAGGAAAACAACCCTCCTTTCCAGCTAGAAATCAAGGAACTGCAATAAAATGGTAAGATATAAGTTAACCCATATCATAGTTAGAAATCAAACAGGGTCATCTCACAAGATATCAAACGGGGTTAACAAATTCAACCGCTCACAAATTACAAAATCAAATAACAATCATAACTCGCAGCATAGTTAAAACAAGAGAAAGATAAGGTAAACAACTTAACAAGATAAGCACAGACACAAGGGACCAATTTTCCACAAGCTAATAGTTTAAAATAAAGAAAAAAGGATCAGTAGGAAAAACTTAAGCTGAAAGGACTAGGTGGAAGGAGAATAAGTAGGAACCCAGAAGTTTCAAACCCCACCAAAATAGTGGTTGCCAAAAGCCAAAACAGCATGCCACTTATACCTGAAAAATACTTGACAACACTACCAAACTATCAACTAAAATCAACACACAAGCCAATAACTTGCCTAAAGATTTCAACACTTTCCTCCAGAAATAATTTCAACTGTTTTTACTGAACACAGCTACCAAAGGAGTTAGTTATCCAGGCAATCGATATGTCTGATCCTATATATAAGTCCATTTAGGATTGTTTTTGGTCAAACCTTTTTAGCTGTCCATCAAGGCATCAACACGTATAGATCCATGCATAGCTTTGTCCATCACGGCATCAACATGTATAGCCAAAAAGCTTTAGGTTAGGGTTTGTGTGCTCGGTTCGCACAGCAGGAAGGGAAGAGAAGGGGTGGGAATACCTGGTGGGTGCTCGTCGCCGGCGAAGAGACCGGCGAAGGCCTTAGCACCAGGCGCAGGGCGGGGGCGGCGGCGGCACACCAGTCGTCGGAGAGAGAGACGGGGGCCGAGAGAGACAGACAGACAGAAACGGAGTCGGAACGCGGCGGACGGCGGGTTGTTCGGCGCAGGACAGCGCACGGGCCTTCTCCTAGGCTCCTAGTCGTAGGGCGTTATTTTTCACACATTTCTTTTGCAATTTCGTTTTTTAATCTATCTCTCCCTTTTTATTTCCCATTTTTCTCGAATTCATATATTTATTATTTATCTCCAATGGGACAGTACCAATTGTTGTTCCTTTAATATTTTGCTCGACTTCTTTTTATGTCTGCAGCGATAGTTTTGGTGCGCATTTGGAGATGGGAGGTTCGCTGTTCACCATGATAGAAAGTTTCCTGAATTTTGTGGCTTGTTTGAATTTTGGATTTATAATCCAATGGTGGTCATTGGATATGAAAATTCCGCCCTTTTTCTTGCTGGGATGGCTCTGTGACTTGCGATTCCTGTGAGTGAAACTTATTAGGTGTTATGGGCAGTCAATAGGTTACCAGGACCAACAGGCTGATAGTCGGTTTAGTTATCTTTATAAGTTTAGTTATTTTTGTATTTGCAATTTATATTAGTCTCAAATAGGTTATTTAGTAAAAGAAGTGAAGTAAAAGGGACATAAATATCTGTAGACACTATTGCTATAACCAAGTAATGAATTATGAAGAAACAATTCTAGTCTCCCTCAATCTCTCGAATTCTTGGCAAAGCATAAGGCCTAGTTATTCCAAAATACTCATCCCCATTACAACTTGGTATCACGAGTCTGGCGATCCTCACCTACTCGCTCCCACTCACCATCACCACCATCCGCCGCCCGATGACTTGCCTACTCGCTTCCGCTCACCATCACCACCATCCGCCGCCGCCGACCACCTGCTCGTCCACTAGCGCGACAAACCTCTGGAGTCGGCCACTTGGGAAGACGTCGACGCGTTCCGCGAGCAGTTTCTAAACTTTCAGCTCGAGGACGAGCTGGACCTCGAGGAGGGAAGAGATGTCATGTGTGGCATCCACCAGAAGGCAACCCCCGCGATGTGCGCAAGGCAGCCGAGCAAGCCACGCCCAGGGCCCATCTGGCCGACGGGCTGATAGTTTGGCACAGTTATCTTTATAAATTTATTTATCTTTATATTTACAATTTATATTAGTCCTAGATTGATTATTTAGCAAAAGGGGTAAAATTGAAGGGACATAAATATCTGTAGACTTTATTAATATAATCAAGCAAGAACAATATGACAACTTCTAATCTCTCTCCCCAGTACTCTCAAGCCTAGGCAGCAGAGGGGTAAAACCTTGCCCTAGAAGACAGATCTCGGCCATGAAAAGCATAGCCTAGGTCTAGTTATCCCATGGACCCAATGTCTTGGACTTTTTCAGTTGAGCACAGACGCAGTTGATCATCATGGCGACGCGATCCATGTCCTCTTGGAGCCAGTGCATCCCATCAGCAAGGACAGTGGTCGCAGCAGGGAGCGATCCGAAACGCAGGTGTAGCAGCTTGGTGAAGTGGTGCCACGCAGGTGTGCCCTCATCCTGCTGGACTTGGAGGAACCACAGCCAGGCATCATCTGCCAAATTACAGGAAGTCAGCTACACCTTTTCTTCCTCCATGATGCACTCTCGGTTGAAGTACGTCTCGCATTGGTTGACGAAGGCGAGAGGATTAAATTTCCCATAAAATTGAGGAAAATCCATCTGGAATTATGGCATACATGTGGTGGTGGTGGTAGGGCGCCGGTGGGTGGTGGTGGTGGAGGAGATGGCGCGACGGTTGGGAACGTGGAGCAGAACGATGAGTATCGCCAGACTTGTGATACCAGATGTAATGATGTTGGCTATTTTGAGATAACTAGGCCTTATGTTTTGCCAAGAGCTTGAGAGATTGAGGGAGACTAGAATTGTTTCTTCATAATTTATTGCTTAGTTATATCAATAGAGTCTACAGATATTTATATCCCTTCTACTTCACCTCCTTTGCTAAATAACCTATCTAGGACTAATATAAATTGTAAATATAAAGATAACTAAACTTATAAAAATAACTAGGTCGAACTATCACCCCGTCGGTCCTGGCAGCGTGTTGGCTGCCTATGACATAGGAGTCAATTGAACTGAGCGGTTTTCCTCACAATCTTTCGTGCTTGCCTCCGCCAACAGGTTTCTAATTTAGAAAGGGTTCAAATCATGTCTTCTTAAGCATCTCAATGAGAAGACCATCCCTGCATCTCAGTACTGTAATTTGTTATTAGTAAATATCATTAGAAAATCTTGCATAATTTTTAAGCCCTGATATATGCAACTTCGTTTGTAGAAACAATCAGATGGCATGTTCTGTCTTGTAGCAGTATTTTGGTACAACAACATTTTGATCATCAAGCAGTGCTCTCCGTCAAGTTGTTTCCCTAGATTGAATATTGTGCACACAGATATATACCCCTAAATCGATTGGATGTTGATGATACTTGGCTGGCAACATCATGCAAGGTCGGAAATTGTGTTTGTTCTTCTTACAGTTGTTTTTGTTCCATACAATATACTTAATGAAAAATGGGACAATTACTGAGTTGTTGTAGAATCTTTGTGATGTGTTTTTCTTGTGCTTGTTAGTGTTTGCAATATTAAATCTAGATGGAATGAAATATGTTCTTTCATTTGCTTATCACTTGACAAGAGTCTTTTGGTTAGAGAGACGCCAGATATATTAGCACTCACTGGACTTGCAGTTTGAAGAGCGCCCTAATTTAAGCTAACAATGTGACTTTGTATGTTTTATTTTTACAAACTTTATCTTGTTTTTATTTTTTCCGTAGTGTTAGCACATACATACAACTAGTTTATCTTCAATGGGACAGTACCAATGGCAAGTACAGTATTGGTTTTAAATGAGAGAAATAATGATTATATTTATTAGTTCATTGTAAATTAGTAAATGGAACATTTTTTGTATAATTTATTAAGGTTGTATATTTTTTATTGAAGCTAGAAACCTTTGTCACTATAACATAGAACAACTTCATAATCTAGAACATTTTTCTCATAAAACTATAACAACTTTCTTGAACAAGAAATAACTTCATTTTTGTGACAATTTCCAAGTGAACGTGAATTGTTTTTATGCTAAATATTTTGCAATGGTTCCTATGAACTAGAAATATTATTATGCTCAATAAAAATGATATGGATTTGATAAAAAAAATGTTTTTGTTGCACCGACAAGGACTACTAAAGAGCATCAACACTTTGATACCTCTTGACAAAACTAAGTCTTTATATTGCTCTCTTTGCATTCTACATTTTAATTTCTAAGAATTTTTATCCTAGAGTAGGATTAAAACTTAGGTTGCGAAACACTTTTATATGAGCAATTCAGTTACTTTGATATGTTTAATGCAAAAAAATTGTAAAGCCCAATTCAAACCACCTATTATTGGGAGTATTATCCTTTCAAGAAGTGTAGACATTTTGATAATAATGAAGAATAAAGTAAAGGTACATAACGGCATTAAACCTATAGGAAGCTCCAATCAAAGACAAAGGTATATGAGTTGAAATGGCAGATCTCGTTATGAGAGCAAGAGCAAAAAAAAAGCCGTGACATGACAGGATAGGAGCAAATATAGGCACCATGAGACAATTTTGCATTTAAAATAATAGTTCAAAATAACAACAATACATAAAAACAACTAGGGATGTTGCCAATCTCACTTGCGACTACGACTAGATGTCCTTATGGAACAAATAATTTTTCTTATAGATAGAACATTTTTCACTTACCCCTTTGCAGGAGAATATTTTTATTTATAAAAATAACTAAAGGTACGACCCATTTTCCTTCCCAATTGCATATGCAATAGATAACTTCCACGTAGAAAAGTGCGCATAAAACATAATTACCATGCTTCAAGCTATGGGATAGTCTAGATCTAGATATTCCACATGATAAGCACATGCAAGTTTCTATAAACATAAATAGTGTAGAAAGTTGCTACCATAAAAGCCATAGAGACTTATAGATTATAGTGTTCATGACATTCATACCAAGCTATTGTGAGTGAGTTACCAAACCCAAAGAAGTGGCCATCACTTTGTTTAGTGTGTCAATGTTACATGGGTTGTTTAGAGTTTATGAGTGCAGGAGCCTTATTTAGTAGTGAATGAAGTTGTTAAAACTATGTTCATATATTATTTTATTTTAAGATAGTTAAACATAATTCTAAAGAAATGAGAAAATACTACACACCTAATATTAATGTTTTGCCACTATAGGAAACTAACTCGACCTCGTAATCTTAGCTATGGTTTTTAATCTTAATCTACTTAATTACATAGATTACCTCAAACACACAAGTGCGTCGTGGTCCTCGTGGAGCCAGAGACAATGAAGGAAATATGAGAGTGAAAAAAATACAGACTTGACTTAATAATATCTCTTATCCTGTTCTCACTATTTCATCCCATTTGAAGTTCAGTCTCCCAAGACAAGTGGTGATAATTAGGTATGCATTTTAAACGCAATGTCTAGCCGACAAACATGGTAGTGTAAGTGAAAGCAGCGACTCAATGCTAGAGGTGAATAATTAGGGGTATTTGTTTGTGGGTGTTAAAGTTCAACAGATACTGTAGTATTTTTGTATTATTTGAAAATTAGTGTCCAATCATGGACTAATTAGGCTCAAAAGATTCATCTCGTAAATTACTCTTTATCTATGTTTTTAGTTTCGTAAATAATCTACATTTAGTACTCCATGCATATGTCCAAACATTTGATGTGACGAACGATAAACTTTACAAAGAGCAACCAAACGGGGCCAAAATATTCTCTACAATAATCTTCAAAACCAAATTAATAAATAAAATATTATAAATAGCAAAAGGCTCAACCGAAGCCAAACTAGCCGTTAGTACAAGCTGCCTTAGCCAACTTTAACGATCGACCCCACGTGGATGTCAGGGATGTCAAACCCAGTTCAAACCATTTTTTTTTTTGCTAAAGAGCTGCATAAATAGTTAATTGCTCTTCCTCTCTTATAAAATAAAACTAACTTATGTGTTACTTCTAGATATATAAGCTCCTTGACTAGTTCACATTGTCCTTGTAGCCATAAACAAGCACAAGCGTAGAAACAATGTCACGCCCAAAATTTCTATATTTGGGTTGTGTATAGAAAACACTAAATAAAATAAAGGATTTAAGATTTAATACTTAGATAGATTATTGATAATTTGGATAGGAGAAATATGATTCTCTTAAATATGTTTGTTGCATTTATGCCTCTGCATTTAATTTTATTCCATGAAAAATGATTGCCAAAGTTCATTAGATGCAAATCAGTCTTGCTCTATTTATGAAATAAAATATTTAAATTTTAATTGAAAACAAGTTCAAAATGTTATTTATAAAAGTTAGTATCAAATTTCATTTTACATAATATTTTGAAAGAATTTTGATACAAGTTTGTTTTAAAAAGAGTTGATTTTGAGCTTCAAATGAATTTACAAACAAAGAAATAAAGAAATAAACTCCCTATCTCTCCCTCTCTCTTAGCAAAATCCGGCATAGTCTCCCTCGTGCCCTCTCCCTCCTCTCTTCTCAAGCCGAGCCCACCCCCTCACCCGTGCCTCCCTTCCTCCCATTTCAGGGCCACGCAATAACCCATCCTCTGTAGCAGAAAGCCACCAGCACCCCACCAGGCCTCTCGCTGTCTGACGGTGACGGACACCAGCTACTAGCCGAGCTGAGCCCTTCCCCTCTCTCTGCCATTTGGGCACCGTACCGCCCCCTCCCCCCCCCCCCCCCCCCCCCCCCCCCCCCCCCCCCCCCCCCACGCCCCCCCCCCCCCCACCCCCCCCCTCCCTCCC
>Ga0182004_10002144_pt1 | contig 15141 bp, 9 predicted proteins | sample Sormic07211540_1_FD_120479 | JGI IMG/M metagenome (GOLD analysis project Ga0182004, IMG submission 120479) | Endophyte microbial communities from Sorghum bicolor roots, Mead, Nebraska, USA - 072115-40_1 MetaG | ecosystem: Host-associated > Plants > Roots > Unclassified | place: USA: Nebraska...
ATCAAGCAGGATTCTAGTCGGTTAGAATAGGAATTGATATCGAACTATCTATGGCAATTGTAACCGACTAGGATTAGCTTCCAGATCTGTAACCCTGCCCTCCGAACTATATAAGGAGAGGCAAGGGACTGCCCTAGGACAAGTTATTCTCTCAACACAAATCAATACAATCAGACGCAGGACGTAGGTATTACGCCAACTCGACGGCCAAACCTGGATAAAAAGCTTGTTCGTGTCTTGCGTCACCATCGAGTTCATAGTTTGCGCACCGTCTACCGATAAACTACTACCGTGGGTATACCCTAAGGTAGACTGCCGACCAGCTTTCGTCGACAGGGATAGCTGGACATCCTTTTGCATAAAAGCTTAAACCACTAGAATATATCTATAAAGCCCCTTGCTTTTATTTAGCTCAAGTTCAAGTAGCATTACCTATCATCTAGGTTAGCACCTGTACTATTGCAAACAGTTATTTCAATATGATAGTACCATATCACATAGCAGTTATTTTTCATCACATCACATAACCACAGTGTTCCATAGTCCATACTACGAGGACATGGCTCAAGTCAAGTGCTCACTATCTAGAAGCGATGGCGATTAGAATCGATTTCTAACCAGCTGGCAAGTTATTCTCTACACAAACCACACTCACTGATCAAGTGAGCTACATATCACCATATTACACTATCCAGGACAAATTCGCGAGTTCGACAGGCACTGCCCATACCAGAGGACTGTTCCGGTGACCGAGGTATCCAAGGTATACCAAGGTTGCGCGCCGCTCCCTTGTCGTTCTCCTCAACCATCACCAATACAACACGTACATCGGGACGATTCCCGGCCCGAATAGTGTTCAGGCTTCACGGTCGGAAAGACTTATCCTTCCAGCTAAGTGTGGAGCATGCGTTCAACATGACAAGAAGGCCATCAATGATTGGTCCTTAATCAACACAGGTAGACCCACTATGGTCCAACACCCCATAACACTCTGCTCGGACTCAGTTTCTTTTCCACACTTGGTTATTTTCCATGGTAGCATCAAACAGCTAAACCTTTTTGGTAACCACCTATATCTTGCAGGTGACAGGAAATCACCTCACTTCTATCGGGCTAGGCAAGCTAAGCATAGACTTCGGCCTACACTACTTAGGACAGGGTAGGTATATTGGTGGTAAAATCAAGGAATAACTTATGCATCAACGGTGTCAAGCAACTCCTATAACTTAATGCAACAGAGTAAACCATCATAATATAACAAAGTAAGTTAGCGGAAATTAGGGAGACTTAGAATGCTCTGGGGCTTGCCTCTCTTGAAGGTGCTAGGCCTATGATTGGGGCACTCCTGCAGCTCTTCTTCCAGCTCTTGTCCTTCCGAAAGTCCCTACACTGGGGTCTCCTCCTGCTCCACGGACTCTACTTCGTTCTCCTGCGAGCCTATATGATGCATATGCGCAAATAAGCGGAGGTGCAAGATGCTCGAGGTGCAGTAGTATGCAAGTGAAGGCAAGACAATCATGATATGATGCTTATTGAGTATGTGCAGATCTCCTCTCCACTAGAGAAGGGTCATGATAGATGAAACAAGGAACTACTACTAAGTAGTCAACATCATCCAAGAACATGTAACTTAAACAACCCATCTATTGCATTCTCTTCTACAAGCTACATAGTGCTTCAAAGATACACCAAACCCATTCTATTCTATCTATTTCATGCATAACAAGGGTTTAATTATTTATTACTTATTAGGCTTACATCAGTAGCATATAGTTCTGTGCTTCAATAAATTCTACAAAAATTACAGCATGCCACAGATCAAATATAAGGCCTACCACCAAATTTTCATAGAATTTGGGAAAGTAACATGGCCCACACAAAATTCACAAGTTTACTACTATAATTAAGGGAAAATACTATGCTCATGCAAAAGTGTCACATAACAGATTTCATATTTTTCTAAATTACTTAATAACATAAGAAAGGCTCACAAAAATTTCTAGATTAATTGCATGATGAATTGATTTATTAAAAATCATAAACCACTGCCATGCAAGTATTTAAATCAACATAAATTAATTAATATAGCAAATATTGTGTTAATCATTTTTTCCAGCAGCCACTCAGTCATGCAAAGCTAGTTAAACAAGAATCATAATTTTTTGACATATATTCTATTCTCTATGCATTTTCTATGAAATAGCATTTACATGTGTTAAATAAATCTACACAGAAAAGATATTCAAACATAACATGCAATGGTACCAAACTGTAGATCTTGATTTATAGAGCATGCCAAAATTTGTTTCACTATTTTTGGAGCCCTGGAACTCAAGTGATGAAATTTACAAACTTCAAATTTTTTCTAGAAAACATTTATAAAACAAAAACTGACTCAAAACGCTATGCGCACCCTGGATCTACTCCTCAGACCCGTGGGTCAGCCGACCCCACTGGTCAGACACTCAGGGTGTCTGCAGCCACTGACCGGTCGAAAACTCGCCGTCGGCGAGGTCTCCGGCGAGGCCAAGGGCACCAACGGATTCCCCGACGCGAGACGAATCGAACCGTACCCCTCTCGATGCCTATCGAGTATCGGAGACAGCTCGTTGTCGAGCATGGCGGACACGGCGGCGCTGCTCGACGTGGTCTGGCCAGCTTCGACTGGTAGAGCGCAAGCCGAGAGAGGGAAAAGGTTCGTGAGGGCAAGGCGAAGCTAAAGCGCTCGGAATCGAGGCCAATGGCGGAGGGAAAAGGGAGAGCCACATGAGCTGAGAGTTCGCCGGAGTTAGAGCTCGCTCTGGTGAGCTCTCGCGGCCAGGTCGGGCTTACTGAGGTGGGTTGAGCGTGTGCGCTGGGTGCAGGGTGGCGAGACAAGGTCAACGGTGGCCTCGAATTCGAAGGAGAGGGTCGGAGGAGCGAGATGAAGGAGCTTCGTGCCTCGGCGGCGATGGCAGGATGGCGGCGCTGCCGCTGCTGCTGCTGCAAGCGTGAGAGGGTGAGAGCAAGCGAGAAGGAGCACAAATGAGAGGGAGAGGCGAGGCGGGAGCGGTAGAGGGGTCCTGGTGTCTGACCGGACGCTGTCGCAGCGTCGCATGGCCACCACGCGGCATGCCGGCTCGCCACGGCAGCACCGGCGCTGCCGTCGCACGTGCGGGGGCGAGGGGAGGGATAAACAGGGAGGCAAGCCGAGCTGGCTTCGGCTGATGGGTCAGAAGCGAGGCTGTGGCCCGCTAACGCCCCTGCCCTTTTCTCTTTTTTTGAATTTCTTTTTCCAATAATTATGCAAACCCATTTTTGAGTATTCCAAAGTCGTTTTCAGCTTTTGTCCCAAAAACAAAAGTTGTCCCAAATAAAATTATGTACAACTTTGCTTTAAGGTGCAACTCAAAATTCTAAATATAATTTAAATTACAAATTAAAACTTTGTTCTACGTTTAAATAAATCCATTTTTGTGGATTTTTGAAATAACATAAATTCTCAATTTCTAGAGCTCCAAAGATTTCACAAAATTATTCTTAATTCATCTAAAACATAAACCAACCAAATTTGGCATCACAACAATTTTAAAAGCAAGCATGATATTTGAGCACAATTAAATCTATTGAAAACATGCACATAAAATCACATTAAAGTCACTTTATGCACATATGATGAAATGCTCATGCCCATGCTTTATGAAAATGCTTATGTATGATTTATGAGACTTAATGTATGCTTAACACCTAGGGTGTTACAATATGCAAATCCTAAGGCAGTGGAGGAACTGACATAGAAGCATGCCTCTATCTAGATGTAGGCTAGGATGGCTGACCCACTTCTCAGGTAGATGGGCCCCTCCTTCGGTGGTTTGCTGTTGGTATAAATTAACTGCACACCTTTACATAAGATTTAAGTAAGATCATCCGCAAGCACACAGATATTGTACCAATGTCATATTTTACATGGGGGTTTTAAATATCGTATCCACAGGGAAGGTCTATATGTAGGACTTATAACTATAATTTATACTATTGATGTGAATGGTAAACCATAACTAGAATCCTATCATAACAGGGATAAGTCACTTGATAAAAGATATAAGATAAATAATGATCAGTCATCATAAATAGATAAATATCAGAGCTCTTCTAGTCAAAGTAATAGCTAGCCAATGGATAAACTAAGGAATAAATACTAAGGTAATTCTATAACTACGTCAATGAATAACTCTAATTAGTGCAATTACATTCATTGTTAAGTCAGCACTATATCATAATCACATGCAAAGAGGCATCAACTAATGAGGGTTTTAAGACGCAACCGTCACCTCCTTCGCGACCGCGCCCAAGCTAGTCCTACGTAAGGGGGGTGGACTACAGAGGAACCAACGCAGCTGTGACCTGCGCGGACTACCACACGACCCGGCATGTCAAGGTGCCCTTGCAGATAAAGAAAATATCTAGACACCACGTCTACATATTGTCTACCATCTACCCACCAATTGGTTGGGTAAACGCTATACGAGCGGTTACATGAATTCAATAAGATCAAACCAACTATCCTAGACATATAATCAAAGTAGACAATGACTATTGCAATTAATAATATATAAGAGATTAAGAAAATATTGCCTGAATCATAATATTGAATACAATAAGAGAAAGGTACTAGAACTATACTGAACTTCGCGCTCCAGATAGACGCCACAGGCTCTGGATCCCGCTAAAGAACTAGAACTCTTCTACTTCTAATCTAACTAGGCTAAAACTATGAACTAGAGAGGCTCTGATGAACTAGAAAAGGCTCTTGATGAATGGATCTCCAAATGACTTGATGCCTTCAGAGAGGGGGTCTGCCCCTTTATTTATAGCCCGGTGGGATCGACGTGCGCCGCAGGATCAAACCGACTTAACCAAGGGCCAAGATGACTCCGGGTTTCCTCCGGGGTCTTCCAGAGTCTTCCTACGTCCCGTTCGTGATCTTTTTCGTGGCGGATAAGTTTTCTGGTAAATATGCACTTGAATCTCTCTTTTCAGCTTTTCTAGAAATAGGCCCTGAAAAATATAGAATATGCAAAACTCATGGAAATTGTTAGTTTAAACCCTAGACTAGTGTGTTTTCATGTTCTCTTTCGGGTTTAAAGTTCTAATAATAGTTGACGTTATCGACCGTCAACAATTCCCCCAAGCTTACCTTTTGCCAGTCCCTTGGCAAAACAAGCCGAAGCAGTATATGTATTTGGATCAAGAGTTGCTACAATGTTTTCATTCTTTCCAAGTACACATGCTCCCAAACAAAGATTCTCCTCCGGATTAGTTAATAACTGCTCTAATCTTCAAACTTACCCGTTTTACCCTTAACCATGGGGTTTCATAACTTTTGCATGAGTTTTGAGCAATCAGAAGACAGAACAATGAGGTCAAGCACTATGTCTCAAATTCTTTGCAGAACCATTATTCCGGAGTTTTTATAAGTTTTCAGAATAAAACTCAGAGCTTAATTGTATGACACCCTCAAGTCTCTCAATGTATGTGGTATTTATGGTTCTCTCTTGAGGCATTAATGATGCTATGCCTCCTATAACTAAAGGTATATATGGTTGAGCTTATAGGAGTGTCAATAACAAGGATAGGCATACTTGCAATGCATGTATTGTAAAGTCAACTAATGGATCCATAGAGAATCGAGGCATACAATCCAACCAAGGTGTGCATGTGTATGGAATATGGTGGATAGGTGCATTTCTGGTATTTGTGGCTAATTTATATTTCTACTTTTGCTCTTTGAGGATAGATCTATCTTTTGATCTCGGAACTTTTCGCGAGAAAGCATGGGCTATCTTTATTTATTATTATTATTTTTTTTATTCAGGGAGGCGGGCATCTAGTACCCATTGTTTTAATTACTGGGACAATTGTCCATCTTTTACTCCCTTTTCTTATTTTATATTTCTGCATAGCCACATCTATCCTTTGAATACAATAAATGATTAGAGAGGTAATAATAAGAACTTTGGGCATTTATGGTGGGCTTTATCCTATGGGTATGGTTTATTTTTGTGTCCTCTCCCAATGTAGGAGGAGAACATGATTGATGGATATGGAGTGGAGTGATTGCAATTACTCCTAGTGTGGGAATAATGCATATGTGGACTAGAGTGTGTACGTGATCTTGGTTTTAAAAGCATGACAAGACTCTCGTAAGGTATACTACAAAGGTTGACTGAACTCAATGTAAAGCAAGTAGCATAAATGTGCAAAAGTTTTCCTAACTCTAGATGTATATTATATATGGCTTTTGTAGGAATTCATACTTGTCATACAAGAGCTCATCATGTAAATTTTAGGTTTCCAAAATAAATCTCTAGAACTTAGTAATACTAGGAATAAGATAAATAGCAGCTCAGACTATCAATGATCATATCAACCAACTACCTAGACTTAGCTCAAACTTATGCCTCCACAAGTTGCAGGTTTCGAGTAAACCTTCAAATTAAAACAGTCATGTCCAAAACTCGAGAGAATCTACTGTTGGAATCTAGGTACTTGTAAAGAATTACAATAGAGCAACTATTCATCATCCCCAAGACAAAATTTTAATGTTCATTAATTTTTTTGTTTAGCTCTAGTTTAGACTGATTCTAAACAGACTCTGACACTTAACTAATTATAAACTCACAAAAAGACTCTATGACTTGTGGACCTTCATGTGCCCACATATTTTTGGTATTTTTATGAATATGTAGACTCGATAATTGGTTAGGTATAATTACCTGATAACTAGGGGATGCTCCTCCCCCAAGCTAGATGGTTGCAATATCTGATGTAGACGTCCTCCTAAGTGAGCTAACCAGTAGCGGACCTGGTGGGTGCCACTGATAGACTCTCTCCTTGCTATGATGTTATTCCTGCACAAATACTCTCCACAAAGAGAAACCAAAACTCGAGGCTCGAATTTGTTAATGGTTAGTGGTCAACCAAAGAGTAATAAATCACCTTTATGAGCTAGTTTTATTGTTGTCTAATTTAAATAGGATTTCAATTTTCTCTTATTTTTGAATTTTCTATTTATGATGCAGGAGTTTAAATATGAATGCTATATATATACTTATTTTATGCCACCACAGTGGATGTTCCTTTGGAAAATACCATAGGGTTTCCACATGGGGCTTGTGATGCCACGAGTAATGTAGCAAATATTTTTGTTGTTTCTATATCTTTTAGTGTGTAAACAAAGTTATGCTACTAGATAAATTACAAATACATTTAAAGAGATAACTACCATTCTAACCTTATAGCTAGGGTATGGAATTTAAAGTCTACCGATAGGACTTAGATAGAGGAACACTTACTCAGGGGTTCATTGTTTGAGGTAATCTCAGCCAACTTCCCGTTTCGTGGTGATGCCGCATGTGCCTTTCTTCCATCTCGTTTATGTCTCTTTTGCTTCTTTCTTTTCTGGCTCTAGCTCTTCAACTTTATTCTCTTTATCCTAGCTTCTAACCATGCTGATAATTAGGGGATGCTCTCCCCCAAGCTAGATGTTTGCTTATGGTAGATCGTTGAAGCTGAGTGGTGCTCATGGAGGAGCTCATGCTTATAAGAGCAAGCGTTGCCTGGAATACATTAATCTCATCACCCAAGAAGTTACTTCATTCATACAGGGGTAGCTGTATGTTAGAAAGGTGTACTTCAAGTGATGAAGATGAAGATTCTTTGGTAAGCTGGATCTTGGAGTCATCCTGCAGAAAGCTCTCACAAAACACCAAAACTCGTGGAACAGTATTAGGATAAAATATTAATGATTACCGTTTTTAGGGGATTGGGTGTTGTGGTGGTTTCAAAGTATTTTTAAGACAACAGTATTACAGCATGATGCTCAGTTACTATTTTTTTGGATTTTATGGGTTTATATGCATAAAGTGCAGATGCATGATATATTTTTTTATTCTATACGCCACCACAGTGAGAACTCCTACAACTTTTACACTACAAGGGTTTCACATGGAGCTTAATATTTTTTTAAGATGCATGAATGTAGCCTAATGCAAGACTATTTATTTTTCTTATTTCTTTGCATTGCCAATATAGAAAAGTAAACATACTAAAGAGAAATTAACTCATACAATGTAAGGAAGTAGATATAGATAACTACTGATGTTACCCTATGGCGAAGGTTCGAAGTTTTTAGTCCTTCGAACTGGACTTCTCCTTGAGTACTTTGAGTTGCTCTTGAGGGTAAGGATTAAGGTGGTGCCTCTACTAGTGGCTCCCAATAGTGGTGCCACCTCGTTTCTTTCTGTTGTAGGCGTCTCAAAGCCAATCTTATGTGCATCATTATAACTAGTTGAAAACCTTCATAAAGACAAGGTAGAGATCAAGTGCATGGGCTCTGTTGGTGGAGAAAACACCAACAGAACTAGAAATTTATTTATCCTCTAATCTTGGGCACAATAAGATTGATATTATTCATATTGTTCATTCCTATCATGGGTGAGAGGACCAGAAGTATAAATATGATATTTCAACTTGTGAGATAAAGAGTAAAGTTACTTAACCATTAGAAAGGCTATTCATCTTTATAATATATCAAGAATAATAGACGAAGTATTTCTAGCTTACTCAGTAAGACTGAGCTTACAAGAATAGCGCTATGAACAAACTCAGAGAACAAATCATGTTGAGTTTAATCAGGTTGATCAACTTAAGTTGTAACTCTAACATGGTTGTATTATCATTTATTGCATACCAAGATCAAGAGGAAATTAGCGACCACTTATCTTAAGATGTTACCTCCATTAGAGCATGATGAAGGGTAAATGAGTTTCAATGGTCTCTCTTTTTTTCTTGTATCATGGGTTATTCATTAGTATCTTGTCTTGTATGTTGTACTCCTTTCTCACTCTTCAGACCTTCTGTTTCTCTCATTATGTCTTTTCTGCAAGGGGTTAGTGGACAACACATACCCGAAGGAATATACTATATATCAAAGTATGGATAGTATTTGCCTAAGAGTTAAAGATTGATTTGTAGCTCATGTTTTCAATGATTCAATACTATTTCAATTTTTTATATCAAGGTTAAAGCAAGGATATTATTTTGAAGCATACTCTTAACTTTGAATTGATTCTATGAATGGTCTCCTAATATGATTTAAACATTTTTTAAGTAGGAGGGTTAGTCTATATGTATAACCAAATTCTTATATAAGCATGCTTGGTTATCATAATGTTTAAGTAATATTCTATAGTATACTTATAGTGGAATAAGGAAGTTTTTCAAGACTAAAGGTATTTGTTCACATAGAACCAAGAATATGTATGGTGAACCATAGGAGCATTTTAATATATACATATATATATTAACAAGTTATGTTTAGGCATGGCATAGGGTAGAAATGACCAAGACAAATTAGCAACATGGTATGAGATGTTAATTGTAGTTATGTTGCATGAGGCTTGGACAAACGTACCTCATATCTTCATCTTTCTAAGTAAGTGATGACGAACATACTTGGAAGAGGAGGGTTCAGGTTTATCTGTTGGTGAGAGCTCCTGGTCTTGCTGAGCAAGACCTTCCTTCTATTCTTCGCCTTTTCACCATTCAATGAAACTATAGAAGATTACATGCTCTTCACTCATCAACCTTTTTCTGATTTTTTTGATTAATTTGTGGTTGATGAGCTGGGGTCTATTAGAGATGCGATAATGCTCATTTGAAAACTTCTTTTCCAATAGATTAAGGTTGTTCTTTTCTGCCAAACATTAATTGACACATACCCAAGGGAATAGCAAGATTGAAATACGGGTGTTGTTGTCCATTTTTTTGATTTTCTTCTATGCTAATCAAGATGATATATGGTTTAAGATTACTTAGTATAAATTGTCTATTGTGTTTTATATTGTTGTTGCAATCTAGCATGGTTCAAGGCAAAGATAACTTGTACAAAAGATAAAAGGATAAATATTACTACTTACAAGTTGGACTTTTTGTGCAAAGTTATCATCTGCCTTGATTCATCCCTAGTGCGAACTTATCTCTTGACTTTCCCAGATTTAATTCAAAATATTCTTATAGGGGTTAGTCTGACAAAATATTCAGTATCCACTAACATACTATCGGCTCAAAAATCAACCTAGACACCACATCTAATTTGACTGAGGAAGGCATTTTAATCTAAGCTCAGTTTAAAAGCCTTTTAAAAGTAAAACCATCACTCTGAAACTAAGCACCATGCTTCATTTAAAAGATTTATGAAAGTACTTCAAAGCCTAAACATATATCATAGCAAATAAAGGTAACATGAAAATATAGTAGATATTTATTCAGATAGAGATAAAAGAGCATGATCATGGTGAGTTTTTTTTTTATAATGCATGTGAGATGAATATATGAAATGGAACAAGTTATGGCTGAGGAAATTTAAACTAAATAGTGTGGATATATGGATTAATGTAAACATGCAGTGGAATGTAAAAGATAACTACTCATAATTGTTGAAGTCCATGAGCAAGACTTTCTCACCTTTATTTGATCATACTTACCTTGACTCACATTCTGGAATTTTTGAGTGATGCAACATCTTTGTTCCCGTCACTTGAGATATGAATTAAAGTCCTGTGACGTCGACCTCTTTCTCCAACAATGGATTTGTTATGTTTCTTCTTATTTTGTGGGGCATGCCAGAAGGTCGTAAACCGGTCGTTTATTACCCTGCATAAGATATAAAAGTAGACAGACAAGGATAATCCAGCTTGAGTAGGGGTTAATGGTTATCTCGATCACATAATGGAGTATAAGTCTATCAATGTTTCTTAATTGCCTAGCTACCTTCCGTGGCAATGGCGCCAAAAATACTTGTTGGTATAAATTAACTGCACTCCTTTAAATAAGATTTAAGTGAGATTATCCGCAAGCGCACAGATATCGTACCAATGTCACATTTTACCAGGGGGGTTTTAAATATTGTATCCATAGGCAAGGTCTATATGTAGGACTTATAACTATAGTTTAAAATATTGATGTGAATGGTAAACCATAACTAGAATCCTACTCATAAGAGGGATAAGTCACTTGATAAAAGATATAAGATAAATAATGATCAATCATCATAAATAGATGAATATAAGAGCTCTTCTAGTCAAAGTAATAGCTAGCCAATGGATAAACTTCAGGAATAAACACTAAGGTAATTCTATAACTACATTAATGAATAACTTTAATTAGTGCAATTACATCTAGAAATCATTGTTAAGTCAACCCTATATCATAATCACATGCAAAGAGGCATCTACATTTGATTGGTTAGTATAATTGTTATACTTTAGCATTAGATCTCCGCCTACATCGGGTGCTCTAGTTATTAATTGTGACTAGAATAGTAATTTATAGTAGAGACATGGTGTCTAGACTATAGGTTACCTAAGATTACACCCAAATCTACGGATAGTTGTGGTAGCCTCAGGTGGTGACAGCCCTAATGGCCGATGTATTCCACCACGTTTGGATTGGTGTTGTAGGACCATAGTCAGACTGTCCTAGCCCCCTTCTCATTTGTCTGTGGCTAAGTGCTCTGATGTCTCGAAGTGTTATTGTGTGATTGCTTTACCTACCATGAATTAGTTCTTATACAACCCTAGTGATAGAGAATTATTTAGGAACCTTAAACTCTCCCGTTGTCCTCACACTTTAGCTATCTACTCTTTTATCATAAGAATTCTCTGGTGTGTGTCATATATGAATAATTCCTATCATCAATTATTAACCCCTACTTTAGACTAGTTGGTGTATTAGTTAGTAGATATATGATGGTGAACTACCAATATCTTTATCCATTGTTTCCTAGTGGTAAAATATAAATAACGATACTTGGAATACTCCTAGTAAAATGCTACAGTGGTTTTCTATACTATGCATAAGAAATACCAACAAGCATTTTTGGTGTCGTTGCCGGGGAGACAATTGGCTTTGAGATTTTGATATTGATCTTGATATCTACTAATATAGTCTTCCACTAGCTTTAGTAGGATTACCCCTTTGTTCTGTTGAGTGTGGAATAGACAGGACATCAGATGCCGTTTCAACCTTGCGACAAGATTCCACAAGATTGAAGAACAGGGTGCTTGAACAATCAAGATCCATGATTCTGGAACCCTGCCATCTCACAGGTTTGTGTATACACATATATATTATTTATTCTAACCATTTGTAGATTGGAGAAAAGGTCGTCGTCACAAGAGTACAACCCCCATCACATGTGACGGATATTTACGCTACGCCACTCATCCTAGTTGTGCATCATGGTAAGTGTGATCAACGTGAGATAGTCTTACTCATGGGCTTTAAACCTTATGAGTAGTTATATTTTTATTTTCTTGCATACCACTGCTTGTTTACTTTGAAGCATCCATGCATCCATTTCATTTAGTTTTCTCATCCACATCATGTTTAGTTCCTTGCATGCATACAATTCATCTGCATCTAAAATATAACAATACTTCTCACTGCGATCATACTCTATCATCACTATTGAGTAAATCTCTATAATGCTCTCATGCTACCTTTGTTTGCTATAGTATGCATAGGCTTTGAAGAAGCTTCATACATCCCATAAATGAAGCATGGTGCCTAGTCTAGGAGTGGTGATCTTACATTCAAAAGGATTTTTAAATTAAGTGTGGTGCTTAGGTTAAAATGTCTTCTTGAATCAAATTAGACATGGTGTCTAGGTTGATTTTTGAGCTGATAGTCTACTATAGTAGATATTGGATTATTTTTGTTGGACTAACCCCTACAGGAAAATCTCAAATATAAATTGGGACAGTCCTGAGATAAACTCATACTGGAGATGAAGGGAGACACAACTCACGCGTAGCCAAGTAGAAAGAAGGGTGCCACAAAACATGATCCATCAAAGCACTCACTCCACGAAGTTGCATTCTCTTGTCAACCACTAATTATCAGGAATCAAGAAAAGATTGACAAGAGAAAAGCATGCAACGTTCTGCACTCTCACCTCTGAGGTTGAGAAGCTGAGACATGAGGAAGAAGGTCAACTCCTCTTGATGATCCAACCAAGTTCTTCCTCATCACTCCACATGCTAGTTTCCAATCTCTAAATTCACTATTTCTATGAGTTTGAGTTGATTCACAATGCCTATATTTAGGAATTAAATCATAAGATGGAAAAATAAAATCAATCCTTTAGAAATAAGTAATTGTGAATAATAAATGTGCTATGCTAAGTATGTCAAAACAATTTCTTTGGTAGCATAGTAAGTGACCCTTAGCTTTATGTTACAACAATGCCCTTGTCATTAGTTGTACACTCCTTCGGGTATGTGTTGTCCACTAATGATTTGTAGGGATAAAATAATAAGAGATAAAGATCCAAGCACAAATAAGACAGAGAACATATAATGGCAAGAAAGGAGTACCAAAGGAGAGAAGATAGCCAAGCAAGGAAACTTTCCACAAGATGTTACGGCTTCAACATGCTTCAATACTAAAGGTAACATCTCTTGGTAAGTGATCATTAATTCCAAAATAACCTCCTTGATTTTGGCATTCACATAAGTAGTGAGTCAACATGCTTTGAGTTACAATCTCATTTGAGCCAATCTAATTAGCTCATCATGTTTACTTCTTTCTGCTTGTTCCTAACAATCACTTTCTTGATCTTGTAGTTTTTAATTCAATGATCTGAAATATTGCACATCCTATCTATGGAAGATGATAGTCATAATTATGAAGTTAAATGCATAGATAGACCATCCTTCCATAATGTTGAATAATCTGATAGGCCAAGTGTTCTAATGCTACAAGCTTGCTAATAATTTGTTCCTATGACCCATGTTTAGATTGAGCAAAACACATAAACATCAACTTTATCTCGTTCAATGTGCTAAAGGCTATAGTTTAATGAATAAACCTTTTGGTTTTGTTGGTGTTTTCCCACCAATAGAGCTCACGCACTTGATCTCTACCTTGTCTCTATGAGCAGGACACACTTTAGTCAACTCCCTGAGAATCCTACAAGTGAAGATCCTAGACCTATGAACATGCACACTGAGCGAAGATATTGCTAGCTCCCTAAACTAGCGCTTGACTCCAAATCATTGGAGAAGCAATAAACATAGGTGGCACCATCTCAAGAGGTGCAATTATCATGGTCTCCACCTTTGGACCAGATAAAGCACCTAAGAATTAACATGGTAAGAGCTCCTGTTCGGAGGACATAAAATCACCGAACGCTACGCCAATAGGTAACTTGGTATTTATCTGCATCTTCCTTTGAGCATATTTGTCTTTCTTAGCTGCATTAGTAGTTGCATCTTTATTGGTTATGCATTAGAAAATAAAATAAATATGTATTGCATTGCATTTAGAAAACTAGTAAGCCCCATGTATTTAATATGTGATGCATCAGCTTACATACTTATCTACTGTGGTGGCACAAAAATAAGTTTTAGCATATTTATTTTCCTGTTGCATACTATAAATATGAAAAGTAAAAAAAATATATATTGATCCAGCTAAAAGATAAATGGGTATAAGAAAGTTCTAGACACTCAAAGCTTAGAGGTTTAGTACTAACGCTTAATTAGTTCCACAAGCTTTGTTGTCTATTTGAGCTTCATAGGCTTCAAAGGATCAAGAAGAACTAACAGACAGAAGGACATCCTGTGCCCTGTCGGAGTACTGTTCACACGAGGTAAGTGTTATTTCTGACAGCAAGTACCTATGATATTCTAGGAGGATCAGTACGTCTTCTCTGCCCGTCAGCAATCTCAACAGACTATGTCAACATCCAGCTTGGGGGAGAGCAACCCTTATACACCGAGCTAAGTATCCCTTACTCGCTTATCTATTTATTCTGAGTGCGTTATGACAAGATTAAAAGATGAATAATCATAGAAACCCAATAAATGTTTTATCGTTCATAATCAATGTTTCTAGGATAGCTCTTGATGAATCTATTAAGATGTATCTCTAGAATAAACTCTTATATGGAGATGATGAATAGTTGCTTTGCTATAATTTCTTGCAAGTATCTAGTTTTTAACCTTGTACTCTCTTGAGTTTTAGACACAACTGTTTAGACTTAAGATTTGCTCTAAGCCTGAAACTTGTGGGTAGCAAATGCTTGATCTAAGTCTA
>Ga0182004_10002145_pt1 | contig 15141 bp, 12 predicted proteins | sample Sormic07211540_1_FD_120479 | JGI IMG/M metagenome (GOLD analysis project Ga0182004, IMG submission 120479) | Endophyte microbial communities from Sorghum bicolor roots, Mead, Nebraska, USA - 072115-40_1 MetaG | ecosystem: Host-associated > Plants > Roots > Unclassified | place: USA: Nebraska...
AATGTATGTAATCTGTGATGGCGATGCTTGATCATGTACGATCTTGGTTGTATGTTGGTTGAATCGAGGTCTTTTGAGATTTCGTCAGACTACCGGGTTTATATGGGTTCAAGTCCATTGGCTCGACTGCTTTGTGGTCGCTAATTCACTTGAATTCTTATAAATTGGACGATTCTGTTACAACAATCCCCTAAATGCTATGAGTAAAAGTTCTCAAGTAGTAATAATGATGCATATAAGATTGGCTTTGAGACGCCTACAACAGAAAGAAATATGGTGACACCGCTATTGGGAGCCTTTAGTAGAGGCACACCTCAATCCTTATCTAGAGCAATTCAAAGTACTCAATGAACCACTGCAAGGAGAAGTCCAGTTCGAAGGACTAAAAACATCGAACCCTCGCCGTAATGTAACATCGGTAGATATCTATATCTACTTCCTTACATTGTATTAGTTAATTTCTCTTTAGTATATTTACTTTTCTATATTAGCGATGCATAGAAATAACAAAAATAAATAGTCTTGCATTAGGCTACATTCATGCATCTTAAAAAAAATATTAAGCTCCATGTGAAACCCTTGTAGTGTAAAAGCTGTAGTTCTCACTATGGTGGCCTATAGAATAAAAATATATATCATGCATTTGCACTTTATGCATATAAACCCTTAAAATCCAAAAATATTAACTGAGCATCCTGCTGTCTTAAAATACTTTGAAACCACCACAACACCCAATCCTCTAAAAACGATAACCATTAACGTTTTATCCTAATACCATTCCACGACTTTTGGTGTTTTGTGAGAGCTTTCTGCAGGATGACTCCAAGAGCCAGCTTATCTAGGAATCTTCATCTTCATCACTTGAAGTACACCTTTCTAACATATAGCTGACCCCTTTATGAATGAAGAAACTTCTTGGGTGATGAGAATGAAGTATTCCAGGCAACACTTGCTGTTATAAGTATGGGCTCCTCCATGAGGACCACTTAGCTTCAACGATCAACCATAAGCAAACATCTAGCTTGGGGGAGAGCATCCCCTAGTTATCAGCACAGTTAGAAGCGTGGGAGAAAGAGAATAAAGCTGAAGAGCTGGAGCCAGAAAAGAGAGAAGCAAACGAGATAGAAACGAGATGGAAGAAGGCACGTGTGGCATCACTATGAAACGGGGTGTTGACTGAGGTTACCTCAGACGATGAACCCACTAAGTAAGTGCTCTCCTCTATCTAAGTCCAGTCGGTAGACTTTAAATTCCGTACCCTAGCCAGAAGGTTAGAATGGTAGTTATCTCATTAAATGCATTTGTAATATATTTAGTCGCATAATTTTGTTTACACACTAAAAGATATAAAAACAACAAAAATATTTACTGCATTACTCATGGCATCACAAGCCCCATGTGGATACCCTATGGTATTTTCTGAAGGAACATCCGCTGTGGTGTTATAAAATAAAAATGACAAAAATATAGCATTCATATTTAAATTCCAGCATCATAAATAGAAAATTAAAAAATAAGAGAAAATTGAAATCCTGTGTAAATTAGACAACATTAAAGCTAGCTCTTAAAGGTGATCAATTACTCTTTGGCTGACCGCTAACCCATTAACAAATTCGAGCCTCAAGTTTTAGTTTCTCTTTGTGGAGAGTATTTATGCAGGAATAACATCGTAGCAAGGAGAGAGTCTATCAGTGGCACCCACCAGGTCCGTTACTAGTTAGCTCATTGTAAAGGACATCTACACCAAGTATTGCAACCATCCAGCTTGGGGGACGAGCATCCCCTATTTATCAGGTAACTATACCTAAGTGATTTTTGAGTCTATATGGTCATAAAAATACCAAAAATATATGGGCACATGAAGGTCCACAAGTCATAGAGTCTCTTTGTGAGTTTATAATTAGTTAAATGTTAGAGTCAATTTAAACTAGAGCTAAATAAAAATTGATGAACATTAAAATCTTGTCTTGGAAATGTTGAATAGTAGCTCTATTATAGATCTTTACAAGTACCTAGATTTCAACGTTTCTCTCGAGTTTTGGACATTACTGTTTTAATTTGAAGGTTTACTCTAAACCTGCAACTTGTGGAGGCATAAGTTTTTGCTAAGTCTAGGTAGTTGGTTGATATGATCATTGAAAGTCGGAGCTGCTATTTATCTTATTCCTAGCATTATCAAGTTCTGGAGATTTATTTTGAAAACCCAAAATCCTACATCATGAGCTCTTGTATGACAAGTTTGAATTCCTACCAAAGCCATATATAATATACATCTAGAGTTAGGAAAACATTTGCACATTTATGTTGTTTGCTTTGCTTGAGTTTAGTCAACCTTTGTAGCATACCTTATGAGAGTCTTGTCATGCTTTTAAAACCAAGATCACGTACACACTTCAGTTCACATATGCATTATTCCTACACGGGGAGTAATCGCAATCATTTCCATTCCATGTTCATCAATCATGTTTTTCCCCTACACTAGGAGTAAACACCAACATAAACCATACCCATAGGATAAAGCCCTTCATAAATGTCCTAAGTTCTTGTTATTACCTCTGTGATCATTTATTGCATTTAAAGGATACATGGGGCTATGCAAAAATATAAAAGAAGAAAAGGGAGTAAAAGATGGACAAGTGTCCTAGTAATTAAAACATTGGGTACTAGATGCCCGCCTCCCTGAATAAAAAAATAATAAATAATAAAGATAGCCCATGTCTTTCCAAAAAAGTTTCAATAGAGAGCTGTTCCCAAAGAAATAAAAATTATCCACAAATACCACAAATGCACCTATCCACCATATTCCATACACATGCACATCTTGGTTTAATTGTATGCCTCGATTCTCTATGGATCCATTAGTTGATTTTACAATACATGAATTGCAAGTATTCCTATCCTTGTTATTGGCACTCCTATAAGCTCTACCATATATACCTTTAGCTATAGGAGGCATAACATTATTAATGCCTCAAGAGAGAACCATAAATACCACATACGTTGAGAGACTTGAGGGTGTCATACAGTTAAGCTCTGAGTTTTATTCTAAAAGCTTATAAAAAACTCTAGAATAATGGTTCTGCAAAGAATTTGTGACATAGTGCATGACCTGATTGCTGTCTTCTGATTGCTCAAGACTCATGCAAAAGTTGTAGAGCCCCATGGTTAAAGGTAAAACGGGTAAGTTTGAACATTAGAGCAGTTATTGACTACTCCGGAGGAGAATCTTTGTTTGAGAGCATGTGTACTTGGAAAGAATGAAAACATTGTAGCAACTCTTAATCCAAATATATATACTGCTTAGGCTTGGTTTGCCAAGGGACTGTCAAAAGGTAAGCTTGGGGGAATTGTTGATGGTCGATAACGTCAACTTTTATTAGAACTTTAGACTTGAAAGAAAACATGAAAATACATTAGTCTAGGGTTTAAACTTATAATTTCCATGAGTTTTGCATATTCTGTATTTTCTAAGGTCTATTTCAAGAAAAGCTGAAAAGAGGGATTGAAGTGCAAAATAAACACGAATCTTATCTGCCATGAAAAGATCACGATTGGGACGTGGGAAGACTCTGGAAGACACCCGAAGATGCCCCCTTCTGAAGCTTCCTCCACCACCTATGAGGAGTCATCTTGGCCCTTGGTTAAGTCAGTTTGATCCTACGGCGCACGTTGATCCCTCCGGGCTATAAATAAAGGGGCAGACCCCCCTCCTTGAGGCATCATGTCATCTGGAGATCAATCCATCAAGAGCCTTCTCTAGTTAATCAGAGCCTCTCTAGTTCATAGCTTTTGCCTAGCTAGATTAGAAGTAGAAGAGTTCTAGTTCTTCAGCAGGATCTGAAGCCCCTGATGTCTATCTGGAGCGCAGAGTTCGATATAGTTCGAGTACTTTTCTCTTATTGTATTCAATATTATGATTCAGGCAACATTGTCCTTAATCTCTTGTATACTCTTAATTGCAATAGTCATTGTCTACTTTGATTATATGTCTAGAATATTTGGTTTGATCTTATTGAATTCATGTAATTGGTCGTATAGCATTTACCTAATTGATCGTTGGGTAGATGGTAGACAATATGTAGACGTGGTGTCTAGATATCCTATTTACCTGTGAGTGCACCCTGACGTGCCGGGATGTGTGGTAGTCCACGCAGGTGACAGCTGCGTTGGTTCCTCTGTGGTCCACACTCTATACGTAGGACTAGCATGGGCACAGTTGCGAAGGAGGTGACCCTTGTGTCTTAATACCCTCATTAGTTGATGCCTCTTTACATTTAGGGTTAACTTAACAATGATTTCTAGATGTAATTGCCCTAATTAGAGTTATTCATTGATGTAGTTATTTAATTACATTAGTATTTATTCTTGAGTTTATCCATTGGCTAACTATTACTATAACTAGAAGAGCTCTGATATTGATCTATTTATGATGACTGATCATTATCTATCTTATATATTTCATCAAGTGACTTATGCCTGTTATGAGTAGGATTCTAGTTATGGTTTAACATTCACATCAATAGTATAAGTTATAGTTATAGTTATAAGTCCTACATATATGCCTTCCCTGTGGATACGATATTTAAAATCTCTGGGTAAAATGTGACATTGGTACGGTATCTATGCGCTTACGGATAATCTTACTTAAATCTTATTTAAAAAGGAGTGCAGTTAATTTATACCAACACCCCCAAAACCACTTGATTTGAAGTGACTCTAATGCAATAACTGCCTTTATCAAGGGTAACTACCTTAATATTATGCTTAGACACAAAGTTTGAACTCACAAATGAATGCGATGCCCCTGAATCAAAAAGTATAACTACAACACATCGGCTAACTAGAAACTTACCAACCATCACCACCTCACCAGCAGGGATCTCTTCAACAGTAGTATAGTGAACACGCCCCTAATAGACGTTCCCCTTGTCGGTCTTCTTTGGTGGGTATGGGCACTTGCTTTGCCAATGTCCTGTCTGATTGCAATTCTAGCACGGACGGTTGGCAGGTGGAGCTTTGGCATTGCTGGGCCTAGTGTTTCCCCTAGGAAGAGCAATAGAATACCCCTTGTAGAACCCCATTTTCACCAAATTCTTCTTCACTGGAGGATGGTACCACTTATTTGGAGTTGGTGCATGCTACTAGGGCTTCGCTGCCACTGGAGCCTTGGATTGAGATGCCCCTACCTCAAAAGCTCGCTTGTGAGTTTTGGTAGCAGTGTACACAACATTGTAATTCTCCTGAGTAAGAGCATCACTAACAAACTGATTGAATGTGGCACATTTGGTATGACCCATAGTCTTCAACAGCTTGGGGCCAAGACCCCTCTTCAATTTGGCAATCTTCTTGGCCTCAGTACTCATGAACTCAGGTGCATACCTTGACAAATGATTGAAAGCATGCATATACTCCTTTAGAGTTTTGTTGCCCCGAGTCAGCTGCATAAACTCAGTATACTTCAACTCCATGAGCCCCGAGGGTATGAAGTGCCCCTTGAATGTTTCACGAAAAAGATTGTAGTCAACCACTATGTTCTCTAGGAGAGCATTCCTATGATGGTTCCACCAGATACCCGCGGGACCTTATAGTTGATGAGCTACATACTCAGCCTTCAAACAATCGGTCAACCTGAGTAAGCGGAACTTCTATTCCACCGTGTTCAGCCATTCCTCAGCCTGAAGTGGTTCCTCTACCTCTTTGAAAGGAGGAGGCTCTGTATCCATGATGTCCTTGAAGCTGCTGTACTAGTTGGGTGCTGGTCCATGTCATATATCCCGACCCCCTTGATTTGCCATCTGACGGATTGTTTCAGTCAACAACCTCTAGTTTTTCTCCATCGCTTGCATTAATTCAGCCAGATTTGGTGGTGGGGGAGGAGGGGGTGGATCCATGTTCCCACAGTTTCCTCCACCATGAGTGCCATGAGACATCTGTAAATACACAGTCAGTGAGTATTGATGATGACAAGATTTGTTGTAGAAGAACTTATAATAATACATGAAAGTATTCAAGAGGAATAACTTTACAAAATAAGGCACAATAGTTTAATTCCACAGAACAACATCACCAATCATAGCACATGACACAAATAATCCGTTAACCGCATAAGCAAAGATACTAGCGATAGTGATCATCCAAACATGATTGTGTCACTACAACAACTGGTCTAAGTAGTTATTTCACCACAACAGTATAGATGCAGAAACTTAGATCAAGGTTTAGGATTACAACATGATTACAAGGGCAGTTTCGCCACTGATCGAAACAACAAAAGAACCTCCCACAGCTACTACTGAACTCTACTCCCTACACTCCAGGCTCGTCATCCGAGTTAGCGTCAAAGATTGCCTCTCCATCCTCGTCGCTAACCGGCTCAAGCTCCTCATCCTCCACATCCTCAGGCAGAGGGGGTGCAACCGCGGCCGGTCCATCAACCTGCATACCATCATTGTCGGCCACGATCACCTAAGGGCCCATGTACGGATAGGATGGTGCAGGGCGAGGAATAGAGTGCAACAAGTTGTCGAGATGGCGGATCTCCACAAGACCAGCCTCAATCTGATCCTGAAGATAGTTCTCCCGCTTAACCAAATGGATACGATGTATCTCCCATGCCTGGCGCCTATTCTCCAACACACGCAGCGTAGTATCTCTCTCGTGAGTGACCTGCACTAAGTGCCCTTCTCATGGGACAACTTGTGATCCCTCTCATGAGCAGCCTTCACCCACTGCTGCCTACGATACTCCGCAATGCCTTCCCAGTCATCGCGGTCCTTTTGGGCCTACCCTAGGAGTCTAGTCTGCTTACAAAACTTGCAAGGCCACTTTTCAGCCTTTTGTTGCATCTCTTTGGCCTGATGATCAACCCTCATCACCTACACTTAGGTGTCCTCACGCTGACTAAACAGATTGAGCACTACCATCATAGCACACATCGCAGGACTGGAGCTCTCAGCTCGCTCTCCTCCACCTCAGACCAACAAACAACCCTTAGCTTGCTTCCACTCCGCTACTGCTAGATCAGCACTGGGAATGGAGGCCGCTGGCCCTCCTGTTAGCTCATCACCAAACCTCTGACAGATATTAAGCAAAATAGCTTGGGCTGCAACCTGAGCTGCCTCCCAAGGGTTCTGCCCATCCGCATTGCAGTTCCAACCTGACCATGTGGGCTTGTCCTCATGTGGAGGAACAACTCCGTGCACAGCGAACCACTGCAAGCCTCCCTGCATATCCATCACCCACAAGGAGTACCGAGGTGGCTCAGTGTACCCCACTGACTGCAACACCCTCCACAACAGGGTAAGAGTACCAAACTCGCTCAAAAAGATGTCACTAGCGAGATGTGCAGCAGGCACGTCCATCTGTGGAAAGGAACAATGATGAGTGAGAGGAGATTATTTAAGAGATGCTTATTAATTTAAAAAGGTACCACATTTGTAAGAGAAGGAGTAGACAGAATGTATGTATGAATGCGAAATGATGCATGTATGTTCTGTACGTCCTCACAAACTTAGAAAATTACCATTCTAACAGATATACGGTGGCATATATTCGTCTCTTGATACGTTAACTAACGGTTTACACGTGCACTATTAGAGTTTCTGCACAAAACTTCATTGTAGCCCAAACAGTTCCCAATATATCACTCAAGAAAGCAGTAAACTAAGTGCACACTGATTACACATACCCCAACATGCGCAAGCAATGACACCACATCTACCCAAAAAATTAATTGCTCCCCAATTAAGTTTCTTTCATAGTTCCATGGCTAAAACATGCATCCACTCCAGAAAACCACCGTGAACACTCTCCTAGACCACCATTTGGACGATCATGCTCTCACGGCTCACACTTACCTGAGTGTAGGTGCGACGTTGCATAATTTAAATTTAGCGACATATATGGCTAATTCATGAAGGCTACCTCTACCATTTGACCACAGGGTAGTATAGTGTGGTCATCACATATCCATACCTGAGTACTGTCGTAGATACATAAATAAAAACCCCCAAGTTAGTACTTAAATAGCCACCTAAAGTCCTTATATGGGCATGGAGGATTTGACCACCGACACACTTTAGGTAAATTTTTCACAATATATTTTGGAAAATTCTTTTATTTTAAATACACAAATGAAGTATTTAGTGCTAAACTTGCTCCGATGCCAGCTGTCACAGAACCGATCAAATTATAAGAGTTCAAGTGTCGAAACAATCACCAGAGCAATAAAGTTTCCAAATGTGAGGCCATATAATCCCGGTAGTCAACCAAAATCTCGAAGGCTATGTGTGGTCACGATCGACGAAGCATCAAGTTTCTGAATTATAAGAGTTCATGTGTGTTCACAATTTGCTATATTTGCTATCATGGAAAAGAACCAGGTTAATAATGAATTGAGACCGAGCGCGATGATGATAAGAAAGCAACAAGGCATGGAGGTCTTGGGTGTGGACCTATCCTCATCTGTGTCATTTAAGGACCCATACACTGTACGTCCTCTTGTCATGTTAAACACATGCCTGACACTTAGTTTGTCGAATAAGTCATTTCGACCATGAAGACGAGTAGTTCAACTCAGGTCGGATATCCTGTTCTATTAGAGTGTGCACCTGGTTGGTAGTAAGGATGTGTGGGGGGTCATTGACTTGAGTCCAAGTGCAGGTGGTCCTGATCGTCCTGGCAGAGTAATAGCCCTAGGGGTGTATGTCACAGAACCGACCAAATTATAAGAGTCCAAGTGTTGATACAATCGCCAGAGCAATCAAGTTTCCAAATTGAGCCCATATAATCCCGGTAGTCAACCGAAATCTCGAAGGATTTCAAACCAACTTAGCGACAAACCAAGATCATAATAAGTTCAACACAATACAATGATTGTTACAACAGTTCATACAAGGTCTACGAAGCAACACACATTAGAGTTCACTTAAGTTATTACAAAACAAGTTCATAGTAGCGGAAGCAACATAGTTTTCAAACACACATCGCCAGTTCATTAGTATAGCTAGTGTTACATCACATCCACCAAAAGCAAGTTAGGTACGAAGTCTTAGAGAACCGCACCCAACATTTAGTCCTCATCCCTAGCAGTGTGAAGAAAGGTCTTGCAAAAACCATCATAGAAGATATCATCTGCAACAAGTGGGAATAAACCCTAAGTACAAGATTGTACTCAGCTAGACTTACCCTTTAACCAAAAACAATGGACACCAAGGATCATGCAAGGCTTACTTTACAAAGTAGAGCTGGCTTGACACATTTTGCATAAAGAGCTTAAGTTGGCTACGTAAACCATTCTTATTGGCCTCAAGTTAATTACCATTAACCTGCCACTAAATTAGCACCTGTACTAAGCCCTCACTTGATTATAGCAAACAGCAATAACCATATCAGGTTTCATCAATTCTTCATTCTTACCATCATCATCATCATCGTAGAACCATTAAGTATTTAGTGAATGCTACGTTTGCCGCTGCTCTCTCAAGTTCTCACTATCTTGGAGAGACTCCTATCCAGCTGGAGGGTTATTCCTAGCACTCACCCATGCATCCCCCGTCGCAAAGCAAGCGGGTCACCTTTGGTATGACTCAGGGATCACGACTCCGATCAGCGCCGCACTCCCAGGACTGCTACTCTGCCAGGACGATCAGGACTTCTAAATCACCTGCCATTGGTCTTACGCCAATGCCCCCTGCACCCCGCACTTTCTCCGGTAGTGCACACTTTATACTTGCCGGTCTTTCGGCCTGAGTCATGCTACTAGGCTTCGTGGTCGGAACGAGTTATCCGGCCAACTAAGTGTCAGGCATCCGTTTAACATGACAAGAGGATGTACAACGATCCGTCCTTAGCTGCCACAGATGGAGTTACTACCACCTTGCAAAACTCGGCCCAACTTAAGTCATTTTAGCCAGGTTCTTTTTTACGGTAGCAAATATAGCCAACCGTGATCGATCATCAGACCCTATAGCTCGCAGGTGACAGGACATCACCCGACTTCTATCGGTTTAAGCATGGCTAGACTACTACTCAATCCTGACTCTATACCAGGTTAACGTAAGATATCTGGACGAGGAAAGATATAATGCAGTAAGGGTTTCATAACAACTCCTATACGTGATGCAACAATAGATATTAACATATTTACTCATGCTTGGCAAAATAAATAGGAGACTCATAACGCTCCGGGGCTTGCCTTTCACGAATGCCGCTGGCTCATGACTCGGACACTCGACTTCTTCTTCGTGCTCCTCGGGTCCTGCTGGCTGGGCCTCCGGCTCCTCGGTGTTCTCCTGGTCTTCCGGGTTCACCCTCTCGATCTCGTACTAGGCTCCGACTTCTGATGCACCTATTGCATGTACGTGCAGTGAGTAAAGGATGTATGCATACAAGGGAATAATGGATGCATTACATGATTACTATCATAAAATCTCACTGGACACTCATTTACGGAGTAAACTTCTCATCAAGTTTACAGAAGAACACCAGAAGACTTAGCTAAGATACACACGAGCTACACCAACCAACAGCACTTCATACTCAGCAAGGCAGCACAAAGAACAGATCATATCTGGAGATGTACAGATCCAACAAACATGAATTAAGACATTCTGGAAATCTTATAAAATTATTTACATTTCATCTTCAGACACCTCAGCATGATTCACAAGTTAAACAGGTCAAAAAAACAAAGATCCAGGTTCTATTCCAGACAAACAGAGAGCATCCTCTTCTGGAACCTGACTTAGAATAGCTATAACTTTTAAACCACCGGGCCAAATGCACCCAAAATTCAACCACAGCTATAGCATAAAGTTTAAAACAACTTTTGTATAGACAAGTTCTCCATAAAACCTACTTAACATTAAGCAATTAGCAAATTTATCCCGTTCTGTCCAGAAAGGTTAATTAGCCTTTAATTAATTATTTACTAACATGGCAAAGACATATTTAGTGTCAACCAAGGGATTCACCAGAACACATATGATATAAGATTACTAGAAAACCATATGTTATTTTCCAAAACATTACTTATATAGCATTTATTAATTTATTTCCATAAAAGAGCATAATTAAGAGACATTAGCACAAGTACTCAGAAAAATCTACAAAAATTATAGAAGCATATGCATGGCACATAAACATCACCATAAAATTTTCAGGGCAATTGCACATGCCAGACTTTAGATATCTAATTAACATGTGACAAGGTGCCTATTACCATAAATTAAGAAACTTAGGTTAAACAATGTGAAACAACAAATTTCAGATTATTCTTATGATTATATTACCATCAACAAAAATCAAGCCAAAGGAGAGCACCAGCACAAGCATGCATTATTTATAATGATTTATACAAGGATTTAAGCAATAAAATAAGTATAAATTAATCATCCAATAATTACCAGAGCATACTACTACAATACAAAGCATGCCACAAAATTTTCAACACCTTTGGAGTCTTACACAGAAATATATGAATTTACTTTGATTAATAAAGATTAATTCATAACAATTATTTTTTACAGAAAACATGGCACATTTTATATTTTTAATAGAAACTAGCCATCTCTGAGAAGATCTGAAAATTGGTTTCATAAATTTTAGAGCTCATGAAAAGGAGTTATGAATTTTGCAAGATTGAGCGAAATTAGGAAATTTGAATAAATGGAGAGGAGGGAAACGCGGTCACTGACAGCGGGACCCGTGTGTCAGTGACATAGAGAGGAGAGAACACACTCACCGGCAAACGCTCGTCGACGGTGAGCTTCTCCGGTGGATCCAAGGGCACTAGGGTATTCCCTGAGTCCTTCCGCATCGATAGAAGTAGGTGGTGCGAGGGTTTGAGCAACGGAGCAAGGTCGTCGTCGGCCATGGCAGCACAACAGGGCTATCCCAGCTTACGCCAGATGTCTCCGTCTGGTAGAGCATCGGGATGAGGCTGCCAGAGCATCAGCGAGACAGTGCGGAGCTTCCTAGGTGGAAAGGCCTAACTCTACTGACTCTGGTGAGCCTGCTCACATGCGGGATGGTCGCCGGTGGTGAGCGCGGTGGCACGGTGGCCGTGTTCCTGCTCGGTGGCACCACCATTGGCGATAGGGTGTGACATAGTGCAAGAATCAAACCTAAGTAAGCTCTAATGTGACTCAGAAGGAAGGAAGAGGGTAAGGATAGAGTAGCAGTGGGGTTAGTCGGAGTAGGGGTCGCGACGGCCGTGAACTTGACGACGACGAACTCAAGAAATGTGGCTCACCTCGGTTCGATCTTGAGCAACCGAGAGGTGGAGAAGAAGGAGGATCTTGAGGCAGACTCGGTGACACTCGGAGAGGAGGCACGACACGAAGAAGTTGGCATGCGGAGCTCGCGAGACGCCCGTCGTCAATGGCGGTGGCGTTGCTGCCAGCGGAGAGCGTGCGAGAGAGACAGAGCAAGTGGGAGAGGTGCTGGGCGAGTGCGGGGTGTCGTGGCAACCATGAAGGCATGGATGGCCTGACTGGTGGGGCCAGCAATGGCGTACGGTCACCTGATGGCGGTCGGAGTCTGCCGCGGTCGGCCAGCACGCGCGCTTGAAGAATGCCATTAGGGCTTTGATCACCGACTGACAGAGCTATTTCGACGATGATTAACTCCCAATCCAGCGTGAACTAGGAGATAGTGTGTTGACAATCTTGGAGAACTAGACGAGATCTACAACATTGACGACTAGAGCAAGAGCCAAATCGGCGTGGATGAAAAGATACAAACCTCCAAAGATCCTTCGAGCAAACTATGTCGAGCAGAAGACTTAGAAAATTTTCTAAGTGTCCAAACAACACACAAAATTGACTTGTGAGCCATTTTTGAGCATGTTATGGTCATTTTCATGAGATGGCCCTAAAACAACTTTTGTTCCTTACAAAATTTGCTACAACTTTGCTTCAGAGGGTCTGCCATGCAAACATTTGATGAAGCAATTTTTAAAAGCCTAAGCAAAAGTGGTCTAGGGGTCACCCTAGGCCAACCATGACTTAGGAGCCTAATTAGAGCAAGTGACCAACATGAACATTGATCCGTAGGGCATGTTAAACATAAATAAACTATTTACCAAGGTTTGTAGACACACCCTAGCACAAAGTACACAAGATCACAAGCATAATAAGCATAAATTAGATAGAAAAGCATACATAGCACATGAAATGATATGCTGCACATGACATGATGCTCATGAAATGAGATGATGATGATTATGCTCATGTAATGCAAGAGATAGAATGCAACCATAACACTAGGGCGTTACAGTGCAGTGCTGATCGGACCCGCGAGAGTTATACCTAAGTTGTACCAAAGGTGACCTAAAGCTGCCTTCGTGAGGTATGCTTGGGTGAGTGCTAGGAATACCCCTCCAGCTCGATAGGAATTGATTCATATCGCCATCTCTCCCATATAGTGAGAACTTTGACTCGAGCAGCAATGTAGACTCACTAATGACTTAATGGTTCAAATAATGAGAATGATGATTTTGACAAGCAACCACATCTGGTTACTAATGTCTGTATCGTGATCAAGTGATTAACTATAACAGGTGCTAATCTAGATTGGATAGCTAGTTTGATTGATTAACTTGCTGCTAAAAGATGAGTTAAATGCAATAGTTCTAATTAAGCTTTTATGCAAAATGTGAGTCGAACCAGCCCCACCATTATAAGCCTTGCATAATCCTTGGTGTCACATTGTTTTTGGTTTATGACGAGTAAGTCTAGCTGAGTATATTCTCATACTCAGGGTTTATTCCCATTTGTTGTAGATGGCATCGTTTACCATGGCTACTATGCTAACAGTTTCTATCCGGCTACAGATGATGAATAGATCATGGGCAAGATCATCTCTAGTATCTTTACTAATGGTTTTGTTGCAATGACCCTGGAACTGGTATGTAATGAAACTAAGTGCAGTGTTGGTTTAAAAACTACTTTTCTTCCGCTACTGGACTTGGGTTGTAATAACTCCACTTGAGAACTTTGATGGTTGTATGTGTTGAAACTATGTCAAATGTATGTAATCTGTGTTGGAGATGCTTAATCATGTACGATCTTGGTTGTATGTTGCTTGAATTGAGATCCCTCGAGGTTTCATCGGACTACCAGGTTTATATGGATTCAAGTATATTAGTATGACTGTCTAAGTATTTGCTAATTCATTTGAGCTCTTATAAATTGGACGGTTCTATTACAAGTATATGGTACACCGAGTTTAAATTTGTTCAAATCTGAAATCTCCTTTTCTTGTGTAACAATATGATCAATTAGAGGGCTGCAATTGTTATAATCTTGTCATGTCGAGTTCCTCTATTTTTGTTCTAAAGAAATAGGTTAAATTTTGAGAAGGGGACCAAGGTTGGATACTGCCTACAACCTGCCCTCCAACAAAGCTCAAACCGAGGATGGTTTGTTGTCAAGAAGGGGAGGATAATGACGACATAACACCTTCGGATATGACCATTGACTATAAGGTGAGCGCATTCCTACATTTGTATAGTGTTTTTTGGTATAACTCACTTGGTTCGACATGTACATGTCACTATTTGCATGTAGATACAAATGTGTCTCAAAGTGCAAGGTCATCAAAGCTGAATTTTCAGTTTGCTAGCGGCCCGACAACACTTTATTGGGAAGGCTATAACTTATTTGTCTAGAGTATGTAGTCTATGTGCATTTGATGGAAAGTTTATTTGATAAGCTTTCAAATGGATCTAGTTTGACCTTAATATCATGTAGGCAAGGCCTCCAAATAATTGAGACATGCTGTCATTATTTTTGCCGGGAGCTACGTTATCATCATGGGCTTGTTATTTACCCAGAATTACTTCAATGAATTATTTATTTCGGGACATCAGAACACTAACCACAGAAAGAGATGAGAAGGGGGCTAGGAAGCTCTGACTTCGGTCCTACAAACACCGATCCGAACGAGGTATAATACGTCGACCGTTAGGGCTGTCACTACCCTAGGGCTACCACAACAATCCACAGGATTGGGTGTAATTCTAGGTAATTGCAAGACTAAACACCACGTCTAATCTATTAATTACTACTCTAGCATTTCAAAGACTAGAGCACTTGATGCAAGCGGGAATCCAATAAATAACTTGAATGTAAATAAAAG
>Ga0182004_10002146_pt1 | contig 15139 bp, 17 predicted proteins | sample Sormic07211540_1_FD_120479 | JGI IMG/M metagenome (GOLD analysis project Ga0182004, IMG submission 120479) | Endophyte microbial communities from Sorghum bicolor roots, Mead, Nebraska, USA - 072115-40_1 MetaG | ecosystem: Host-associated > Plants > Roots > Unclassified | place: USA: Nebraska...
AATTTCTATTCTAACCGACTAGAATCCTGCTTGATCTCCACGTCTTGTTTCCTTGCGCGAAACTCCAAGCAGTTAGATCAAGCCTCGGACTTGTCTCGTAATGGGCCAAGCCTCCTGACCCAAGTCTAGTCGTAAGGGTATAGGGGTTTATACCCCCACACTGCTAAACAGTGTTGCCTCCATTGAAGCAATGACTTCCAGCTGCAAGTTCTCTAGATGGTTGCTCTCGTGACGTTTGCCCGACAAATGAATGTCTATTCCCAGTAGGAACAGAATATGTTGGACCTCTATTCTATATGTCTAGACTAAAAGCTTCCTTAATGGCATTGGTAATACCATTCAATAATTTCTCATTATGATTAGCTAAGGTTGCTGCTATGGCTTTGCTGATAGTCTCATACATAGCATTGTGCTAGATCTGAACACTAGGATCATGCTCTCCTTCTAGAATCACTCTTGGGAAAAGAGTCTTCTAGATTACCTTCTTATCTCTATTTTTGCTACAGGAAAGAAAGCACTTTTTCTGGTATTGATTCACAGAAGTAGTAAGCAGTTCTTTTAATGGATCAGGGAGCTCATCCAAAGTAACTTTGAGCATGTTATTATCCATATTGTTGATTGATGGTCCCACCGAGCGTGCCAAAAGATGTGTTGGTGCAAAAATTGGTTCCTCACGCCAACAATCTTGGTGGCTCTTAGAGGGAGTGCAAAATCCGAAGTTCTAGAACTCTTGAATCACACACACGAGCTTGGTGACTCGATTTCGGGACGTGCCAGTCAATTTGACCTCAAGTTGACAAGGAAGAGATACAAACATCAAATTATGGAACCTGCTGGCTGATAATTCCAAAATGTATGGCTCTAAGAAGCCGTTAATTAGAGAAAATTGACTAAAAAGTCAACTCCTAAAGACGATGTATGATGACATTTTTTATTAAGCTTTGTAATATTTTATCGAGAAATCATATCTACGGGTAAAAACAACCGGATCGGCTATTTAGCCGATACATTATGTGTATGTAAAAGATAGCTTACGTACATTTATTCTATTATCCATTAAATAGACAATAACTTATTAAAATTGGTCTAAAGGCCTGCGATTCTAATAAATTACTTTCATAATCATATTAATTTTGTATTCACCTGGTCTAATGGCCAGCGGGCTTCAATAAATTCAACATGAGTTACTAGTTTATTTAATACCATAATCGAATCTACACATGTGCAGTCATTCGTTTTAGCTAAACTGGATCGGCTATTTAGCTGATATAGGGTCCATGAAGCACAAACAAGATCTATTTACTTTGTTATAACTAGATTTAGCTTTAATTACCAAACTAATCATAACAAAGTAAATATCTTGAACGCCCAACATGTAACAATCAAGGCCAATAGATTAGTTATTTTAATTTTGCTTGATGATTAGTGTTTACTTAAGGTTTACAACAAGCATTTAAAATTGAAGTTCAAAGTAATCCGTCGAATCTTGATTAGGCAGAATATTGTTTTAATAAATAAAACATTAATCTTTGAACAATATTGGTAACTTAATGAATTTATTAAATTGACAATTTAATAGAGCCGATAACTAACTCGAACCGACATTCATAAGAGATTAAAACAATGTAGCCTTACAAATACAATTCAAGTCAATAACTAGTTCAAAATAGAGTTTTTCATAAGTTCGGATGATGGAGCCATGACAAACTAACATGAACTATGACAATACTTACAAGCAAACCGAAGGTCGAATTCAACCGATGCAGCTCGATTTGTTGAAGGTCTTGTCGAGATCTACTATTACTCCTACTTCAAAGGTTGGTGGCCAAAGCCGAAAGGGTTTGTATTATGATTGTGTATATTCTTACAAGGATCGGGTTCCTAATATTTATAGCTGGGAAACCTAGTCTCATGTCCTAACATGACTATCCCAAAAAGGTAATTCGGACTCTAACTTTCCTTTCACAATGGAACCCGACACGTCTTCCACGTCTTGCCTTGATTCAACATCCCTTCAATCGACTATTTCCATCATGCCTTTACTTCATTCGGTTGTCCCTCCTTTCACGATGCAGGCCCATGGACAGTTCCCTGGTTTGCCAAAATTTGGGATTAATAGGTTGCATCTATGCCATCCTTTAAGTGGGTTTGATCCAAGGGCTCACGTTTCACCCCTAGGGCTATAAATACAGGCCTCCATCCGTCCTGAAGACAAGTCAGATCCTAAAAGCTAAAGAGCCAGAAACCTAAATTCATATTTCCACCAGGATCTAGGCCAACAATCAAGGCAAGATTACTCCTCCATTGGATTTTCGACCCGTCGATGCTACCTATACAGCTTTTACTCTACGGAATCAAGTTCTTCTAGAGCTTTCTTCTAAGATTTCTTTAGTAATCAACTTCTAATTTAAGTAAGCAATTTTGTTCATATATTATTCTTCAAGTTTGAAACTCTCTTTTGAGTGCTTTGGTCTTGGTAGCTCCTTAATTGAAGTAGTATTCATAGTGTAAATGTGGTGCATAGACTAGGGTTACTTGTGAATGTCCCTTTTTTGGATCAATGATAGCTCGCAAAGATGACTCTTATAGCTTCGTTGAATGCTCTGTAGTCTAACTCTCGTTAAAAGGTTTGGTAGGAATATAATCGCTTGTAGGGAAGAAACTCGAAATTTGTTCCTTATAAGACATCTCCCACCATAGAAAATAGAAGACAAAGCTTACCGACATTAGAACTAGACAAGCCTTAGGAGTCTCCTCTATACTCCCATTTCCTGACCTTGCTTGTGAAGTTGGGTTAAGTCAAGACTTAGTTATTCTCAATCACTATTCCTTTAGGTCTGATATTAAAACTAGGTTATTCTCAGTGAAGTGCTACATCGATATAATATCTGTGAGCTTGAGGATATCTATATTTTCTTATATGCATAGCAATGTTAAATTTACCTATCGAGTCTCTTGTTGAGTCATTTGAGCAACCACTTAATGAAGTACTTGAGGAGGATAACAATGAAGTTCCTGTAAGGAAGAAGAGACGAAGGATTGCAAAATCTTTTGGTGATGATTTTATTATGTACCTTGTGGACGATACTCCCACCTAACAAAGGCATATGCATCTCCAGATGTAGATGATTGGAAAGAAGTTGTTCGTAGTGAGATGGATTTGATTCTTTGTAATGGAACTTGGGAGTTATCTAAGCTGCCATTTGGTTGTAAACCTATAGAATGTAAGTGGGTGTTCAAGAAGAAGCTTAGGCCTGATGGTACTATTGATAAGTATAAGGTTTGGCTTATGGCTAAGGGTTACACCCAAAAGGAAGGCGAGGATTTGATTGATACTTATTCACCTATTGCTAGAATAACCACTATTTGAGTACTACTTTCCCAAGCTACCTCGTATGGTCTTCTCGTTCATCAAATGGACGTGAAGGTAGCTTTCCTTAATGAAGAGTTGGATGAGGAGATTTATAGGTTTGTAGTAAAAGGTGAAGATCACAAAGTGTGTAAGTTATTGAAATCTTTGTATGGCTTAAAACAAGCACCTAAACAATAGCATAAGAAGTTTGACGGTACTTTAACTAGTGGAGGTTTTGCTATTAATGAGGTTGATAGGTGTGTGTACTAACAACATGGTGGGGGCCAATTTGTTATATTATGTTTATATGTTCGTGATATTCCAATTTTTAGAACAATGTGTTATTAATGAGGTCAAGTCTTTCCTCTCAAAGAGTTTTGACATGAAAGATCTAGGAGAAGCTAATGCAATTCTAAACATTAAGTTGCTTAAGGATGAGAGTGGGATTACTTTGTCACAATCTCACTATGTTGAGAAGGTTGGCTTCATGGATAGCAAGCCTTCTCCAACACCTTATGATCCTAGTGTGACATTGAGAAAGAACAAGAAGATTGCTAGAGATCAATTGAGGTACTCTTAGATCATTGGTTTACTCATGTATCTAACTAGCACAACAAGACTAGATATCTCTTTTGCTATGAGCAAGTTGAGTAGGTACATGTCCAATCCGAGTGATAATCATTGGCATGCACTTGAAAGGGTCTTGTCTTATCTCAAATGTAGAATGAGTTTGGATTCACTATTCTTGGCACCCAGCTGTGCTAGAGGGATACACTGATTCGAACTGGATTTCTGATATTGATCAAATCTACGCCACTAGTGGGTATGTCTTTACTCTTGGAGGTGGTATAGTGTCATGGAGGTCTTGTAAACATACTATTTTTACTAAATCAACCATGGAAGCAGAACTTACTTCTTTGGAAATAGCTTCTACAGAGGCAAAGTGGTTGTGTGAGCTCTTGCCTGACTTACCGGTGGTTGAGAAACCAATACCACCTATCCTTATGAACTACGATAATCAAACTGTAATCACTAAAGTGAATAGTGATAAGGATAATGCAAAGTCAACAACACACATTAAAATACGTTTAAAGTCTGTCAGAAAGTTGAGAAACTCTAGAGTAATAGTTATGGCTTATGTACAAACAGACAAAAATCTAGTATATCCCTTTACAAAAGGGCTATCACGGAATGTGATAGAAATCGCACCTAGGGAGATGAGTATGAGACCCATGTGAGTTTACATTAGAGTAACCCGACCTTTTTGATCGAATATCGCATGACTAAGGATCTAGGAAGAACAAGCTATTGGTAAACAGTGGAGAGTAAACTATAACCCTCTCAATATGAAATACTCTCAAAGCTATGAGGCATTGTATGGTAGGTTGACGAATGCCCTAGTTTGTTCTATTTCTATTGGTTTAACTAGCGAAGATGTTGTCCTACAGAACATTCTTGAAAGAACATACCTATATGAGTCATTGTATAAAGTCACAATCTATGAGACTTAGGTGATCTCTAGTAAGCACATGAAGAGGCTAGCGAGTACGACGTATATGCTCCAGCCACGAAGTAAGATTACTGAAACCAGAAACAAGTTTGGCTTTGAGTAAAGCTCATTCGCACGAAACTTGCAATTCTAGATATGGTCCATTATTCAAGTTGTGGATGAGTGTAGGTTGAGATTCTAGGAGGAAGTTCAACTTCACAGTCTCTGCCAAAACACTGGTATATCAAACAGTAACAAGAACAGACAAATCTCTAAATGGGTATTTGAGATCTAATGGAGGATTGTTGGAATTTTAGTTGGGCTAGGCCCATATAAGAAATTCAGAAATTCCTAATAAATCTCAATGGCCTATTCATGTGTGCAAAGAGGGAATGAGGGTAACTCTTTAGTCGCACTTTGCTTGGTGGAAGTGGAAATAGTCATACTTAAATATAGAAGTCTTCTGCACTTCCTCAAGTCTAGTGTGAGAAGAAGGGTCCTAAACGATTTAGGACTATATATGGAGCCTATCGGCCATGCCAAAACACATCCAATTGAACTACAATTTTGCCTCTTCTCTCCCGCCATAGTTTCTCCAGTCCGACCACTTGCATGCATTGGCAACTGGACGAGCAAGTCTCCAAAACCTTCATCCTTGCAATCCTACACCGCTTTTCGCATGATTGCTCCCCAATTTCATGACAGCTTGTCTTGCGAAAGCAACGTCAAGTCGTCGTCTTTGTCATCATCACGCTCATGGCATCTTGAACAGAACATTCCTCCACCACTCATCGACAACCTCGACCTCGCACCATTGTCACCAGCTTCATCGCCATCTACATCTTCACCACTAATAACTAACTACATCTACAAGCGGAAGATATATTCCTCGTGACCTAGTGTCATTGTTCCTATTGTTTAATCTGCATGGTGTATAATCTTGTTCATGATTGGTAATATGCTGTTGGATAACGCTAGTATTCATGCTTTGCTTAATCTAGTTTTCAAGATTATCATGATTTATATTTTAGTTCTAATGTGGAAATTGCCTATTTATTTAACATTAAACAGGCTACAGCCATAATGTATTCGACAAAATTTTTAAACCATCAGAGACCATGATGCACATTTTGTTTCCTCCACTCGCATCCTCTAAATATGTACAGTGCATTGTTTTATCCATGCAGAGTTGTCAAGGCAAACATACGGGAAAACATGCCTAAATTGTTGAGGGTAAAAAGTTTGAGATGCGCTCAGCCTAGGCCCAATCAGGGTCAAACCAAATTTTGGTGTCTTTGGTTTTAGGTAGGCCAAAATTTTTCTATAGCACAGTTGGACAAAACTCTCGTGGCCGAAACAGCTGGCCCCAATTTGGCTTCCACGAGCCAAAACTGGGGGCAATTTTGGTGTGCCCTCCAGGGGCGGAAACTGAACACCACCTAAATCTAGTGGATGCAAATGGATGGTGTTCGGTATCAGGTGAGACTGTTACTGGAGCTTTTGCAACTTCTGTATATCTGATTCTACATCCACTGGAATTTTGAGTAACTCCTGCAATTTGGAAGCTCCTGCATCAAGGTTATTGATTTCTAGGTATCTTTCGCTCGGCGACGCAAACAAAACCTCATTTATGTCTTCTTCAAGTTGCAGTGAGTATAGGTGTTCAAAGACCTACAGAAGAAAGTTGCAGTTAATGGGAGTGAGTACAGTATTTGCATATCTAAGGTGTCCTATGCAGTGAAAAACATAAGGGCATCACACATCTTACCGCTTTAAGTCTTGAAACAACCATTTCCCTCACTGAAGATGACCGCGAGACTAAATTGATGATAAAAAGGCCGCCCTCCGAAAGGAACTCCTTTGCTTTCAGAAGGAAAGGATCTTCAACGAAGTTTTCTGGTGGGCAAGACAGCCCAGAACTGTAGGAAAAACAATCAACTTCACATCAGAGTCTATTTAGAATAAATTGTTTGGTAAAAGAACGGCAATCCAAATGATAGACGGAGATATGGAAAAGAAATACCTTAGATCTGATGAATCAACATCGAGGATAAGTATTTTGATTGCATTTCTGGCACTGCCATTTACTGAATGATTTGCAGCAACACTGTCTTCAATGAACTTGATGCCATCCCCCAAATGCAACTAACATGGGAGAAATGGTAAAATGCAATGAAACTCAATGATAAAAATAAAAGCAAGATGAAAAATAAAATAGTTCATGTTACTAACACTGGACATCATAAGAAAATTGGGGCACCTGAATTCTGAACTAAGTTAATCCTTTCTTATATTATGACATAAATGCAAGAAATTAGAACATCCATCATGCTTTATTACTAATTAAGTTATCAATTACTTCCATGGTATTGCGGTCACTAGATGTTGCCTAGAAATTAACAAATTACATATTGAGATCAGAGTAAGAAGTCCCTATAAAATGTCATTATGGACATTGGTATGGTCTTCAAATTTAAGTTTGATTACTGATACTTTCTAATGTATACGTAAAACATATGTAATTGTAATACTATGATACTACTTTTCAAGACAAACCTGGCCATCACCTTCCAATGACAAGTTTTAATTGGCAGGTAACCTAAAATGCCACTTTTGTATGACCAGAGTAAAAAATGTTATAATTTGCAATGGAACTTGGCATGTATATTACGTACAAGTACAATATATGTACAGAATATAAATTTTATAATTTAGGTTCCAAAGTAAAAGGTAGGCAAATCCTCCAATGGTTTTCAATAATTGCTGCACCCATGATATTAACTAATCATTCTCTCATAGCTGAATGCTTGCCATTGCTTTTTGGCATCTTCCACAGTATTCAATAATTCAAATTTCTATCGTCTGCCATAGAAGATCACTGTTCCTTTATGGTACTTTGCTGGAACAAGGGCAAAGGCAAATAATTTTTCAACTGGCCAGTCAAAGTTTAAATTAACAAAGCAGTGCGGAAGAAATTTTTCAAACATCAATGGAAAATAGTTGAAGTCCAAGTTACTCAAAGGTGTCGATGGGCTTTCTCTTATTCTAGGAGTATGGCAACCAACCTTCAACTGCTCATCCATTGAAAAGCCAAAATATTTCTTTGCTAGCTCAGCCACCAAGGGGTCCAACTCAACCACCTGCAAATTTTGAGAAGTGTGAGCACTGAGCACCTCATTCAATAAATAGTCGAATGTGAAAGCCTTTTTCCCCTTTTTTCTGTTACCTCAACATCTACGGAAGGCAGACATCCACGGAGAAACATTGGTAAACAACCAGCACCAAGGCCTATAACAGTGGTGCTGACCTACAAAATGCAAATTGAATTAATATACAGAATTGTTGCGCCCACAATAAAACAAAAAAATATGAACCACTTGTACCACAACAAAGCTGACATTCAACATTCATGGCATTCAAGTACTTTAAGGGACAAACCCTAATAATCTGGGTTCATGGCTTCATGCTCTTAAAAGTTGAATCGTTCACATAGAATAATAGCACAGTACTTACCTTTCCACCAGATGAAGCAGCAACACTTAGAGAAGATGCAACTAAAGAAAGCCCAGATATGATACTGCTGTGATATGAGCTACCAAGAAATCTATGGTCAATTCTCAGACTGTTCTTGGATCCTGCATATCAGTAACCAACAATTGGATTTTAAAACCATGAAAGAAAAACAAATGTAATTTAGTGCCTAATCTTGAATAGCTTATTGAATGGGTATAAGATATCAACAGATGCTCAAGCAATAAGAATCAGGTATCTGTAGTAGTAGTTCCAACATTCAATAAAGAAGAGAAATAGGGGATTTATCATTCCAGATATTTATTATTATTTTTTCTATTATCCAAGTAAATCAGATGGTGTTTGCAATTCTGGTTAGAACACATATAGATTATGCAACAATTGTGGATTATGGGCAAGCATCACGATTAATTTGATAAAAAAATCTGAAGATCCTAGGGAGCAATATATTAAAAAAAAATTAAAGCACATCACAGTATCGTGCCCCTACAAATAGATGGATTGCCTGTCAGACAACTGTGGTTGCATGTAGAACAGCTCAGTGAGCAGCTAAACTGAACAAATATCCACAAAGTAACTACATAGACAGAAATTTAGCTACAGCCCATAGCAATGAATAAGAACTAGAAGTGACACATCTGCCATATAGAAATATGTGATATACAGCATGCTCTCTTCATAAAATCTCAGAAAATGAACAACATTTTGAGTGTAAAACTACATTATTAGCTAAACAGGAACACTTTGATTGTGAATGTATGATTTTTAAAAAGAACCAAACTCTGCAACAAGTATTAGACTGTGCACACAGCACACACATGACATCAACAAAAGGTACTCAGAGCAAGGATATCAACTAGTATCAATTAAACCAATGAGTATGGCAAGCAAGCACTACAAAACACCTATCACATTAAAATTTACACCAAAAAAAAAAGAAATAGAGCAGACCCTTTTTCTGGTTCCTTCTTTTTTTAGATGTCGCAGATGCACTTTTGTTTTTTCTGTCTATCTCATCACTGGGAGGATCTCTGATTAGCAAGGCTTCAGATTGCACTAAACCAGAACTTCTTCCAAAAATAAGGCGCCGGAACATTTTCTCAGACATGGAACCTTGGTCTCCATCAGCATTTTCATAGACAACATCTTCCACAACCATTGGACCAGTTATTTCTGAAGTTGCCTTCCAAGTGGAACACAAAAGATCAGCTGAGAAGGTTATGCAGGTATGCAACTCAGTTATAACTAGACACTCTAACTAAGAAGATAACTGTGATGGTATGGCCTTGAGCCTGTGAGGGTTAGTAATACGAATGAGACATAGCTGTTCAGGCCTCAGGGTTCTGGACCTCACAAGCAGCCAGAAAAGAAGCACCCAGTTCACAGGGAGAAAGAAGGAAAAGGGAAGGGGGAATTTTTTTTTTTTGAGGGGGTGAGGGGTGGGGGTGTTGGTCCCTTGCTGCCCTACACAAGTACGCACTAAGCTTACCAGCACACACATTCACTATGGCTAGAGGTAGAAGAAGGGGTGAGAACAGCACACACACACACACTGCAGAAGCTCTAGCGTTGGCCAAGGCTCTGCCCTTTGGTTGTGGCAACTGAACTGAATATACATTACCAGGGCTACGATTATATACACAGAGGCGTAGCTTCAGTTTGTGTATGAACTGAAACCAAAGAAGGTGGGCTGCTGAACTGCAGTCAAGGTCTACTGTCCTAGCTGCAGGATAAACCTGCAATACTTATTAGCTAAGGGACACAATGGCCTACCAAAATTCTGTTCCCCCACTCCTCCTAGTCAAGTGTTCCCACTACAGCTTAGCTGTTGTTAAACCTTTCAAAGTTGGTCTGCAGTGGGTCTGCAGTGTTGGAATATAATTGAATTGTCCACCTCTCCCCATCAGCTTAAGCTTTTGCGTTGAACTAGTCGGTGCATGCAACTCAACATGGTATCAAAGCCAGAGGTCTCGAGTTTGAATCCTAGTTAGCGCAATTAAATAAAATAATTGTTGCTCACTCCTATTCCACGTTTGAGGCCAAAGGGAGCCTCCACGTGAGGGGGAGTGTTGGAATATAAGTGAATTGCCCACCTCTCCCCATCAGCTTAAGCTTTTGGGTTCAACTGGTCGGTGCATGCAACTCAATATGCAGTTTCAGATTTCTAGTCACCAAGCTACAGTCTTGACTTCTGTGCAAGACCAACAGCAAATTATTCAACAATTCTTCCCCTAATCTTGCTGCTCTTCCTTGATTTCCACCACTCCAATCTTGGTCCTCACTCCTGAGCTCCATGAACTCCAGAACAATCTGTCCACGATCACAATCATGGATGAAGTGAAAACGAGTGTCGATGTGGTTGGTACGGTCATGGAGGACCGGATTCTTTGCAAGGGCGATGGCGGGCTGATTGTCCACCATCAGGGCTGGCGGACGAGCTTCCTCGCCGGTCAGCTTGCCCAGCAGCCGGCGCAGCTAGACCGCCTGGCACGCTGCTGTGGCTGCTGCCATGTACTCCGCCTCGCACGTAGATAGCGGCATGATCTTTTGCTTCAGCGACTGCCAAGCAATGGGGGCTGCTCCAAGGAAGACGAGCACACCGAAGAAGCTCCGTCGAACATCAATGTCGCCTACCATGCATCGCTGAAAACAGTGAGCTCCGGCTCAACTTCCTCGGTCTTGGGGGTGCCTCGCTGAAGACCGTGAGCCTCAACCCACCTTTGCCGCCATGCTTGGGGAAGACGATTGCTTAATCAAGCAACCCCTTGACGGAGCGCAGCAGCCTCTTGACCGCCGTCCAGTGGTCTTCACGTGGGTCCATGAAACGGATGACGTACCCAACCGCGAACGCAATGTTCGGCCAGGTATGAGTGAGGTAGCGCAGCCCGCCGCTGATGCTCCGTAGCGCGTCGCATCAACCTTCGCCGCGGTGTTGTGCTTGCTCAGCTTCAGCCGCTCCTCCATTTGAGTTGCACACGGCCTGCACTCTGCCATGCCGCCGCGCTCCAACAACTCCGCATAAGCGACCTCAGGGAGATGTGCTCCTTCCCCTGCCTCACCTCAATGCCGAGTAGTAGGAGAGCGCGCCGAAATCACTCATTTTGAAACGAACAGCCATCTCGCGCTTGAAGCCGTCAATGTCCTCCGCCTGCGCTCCAATGACGATCAAGTCATCCACATACACGCTGACGACGAGCTCCTCCTTCCCCGTGCCCGCATGTAGAGCGCGTGCTCGGTGGCACAGCGAGTGAACCCAAGCTCACCCAAGGTAGCATTGAGCTTGGCGTTCCACACCCGAGGGGCCTGTTGCAGCCCGTAGAGCACCTTGCACAGCTTGAGCACCTTGTCCTCAGCGCCCTTGACAGCGAAGCCCCGAAGCTTGCTTGACGAAGACCGTCTCAGCGAGCTCGCCGTTGAGAAACGCAGACTTGATGTCAAGGTGGTGGACGCGCCAATCCTTCGCTGCGGCCATAGCCAACAGCAAGCGAACGGGCTCCATTCATGCCACCGGAGCAAAGACTACCTCAAAGTCGATGCCCTCACACTGCACAAAGCCACGGGCAACAAACTAGGCCTTGTACTTGGCAATGGCGCTGCGCTCATCCCCCTTCACCATGTAGACCCACTTTTCAGCCCAATCGGACTGCAGCCTGCCGGCAGCTCAACCAACTCCTAGGTCTGGTTGTCCTCGATGGCCTTCATCTCTTCCAACATCGCCCGCCACCAACTGGCGTTGCGCTCAGCCACTACGAACGTCGGTGGCTCCTCTGCACTAACAAGGACATTTCAGTTAAGCCAAGTGCTATGTATCTTATTTACTGCAGTTACTATTTACTGTCCAGTACTTATCAGGTTCCTTGGCAACCAAGTTGATCATGGTGCCTTGGAAACCAAGTAGGTTAACCATCTACTTTTGCTAGAGAATATGTTGTAGTAGGTGGCTGTCCACTTAGGCTGTATAAGCAGTGGCAGCACCCCTTTGTAACCAAGTCCTGTAATCCTATTTTCCAATCCAAGCAGCCATATGCCAAGCTGCCCTATGGGCTTTTACCCTGATCTGATCCATGTGTGGCCAACAATTGGTATCGCAGCCTAGGGGTTTTAGAGAGCAGCCATGTCCACCGAGAGCTCAAGAGCCCACGCCGCCGCTGCAACTGCCGTCGGGCCACGGCTACTACTGCCGCCCTACGCCTGGAGATGGAGCGGGAGGAAGCGGCATCAACAGATCTCGCAGCCCCGATCGCCGCCTCCAATCGCCGTCTCCAGAGCAGCGTCGTGGTCGTTGCGGGCGTTCGCCGGCACTGCAGACCATCTAACACGACTCCGAAGCCAGGACGCCGTGGCCGTTGCTCACCAAGAGCAACTACCACGAGTGGAGCTCAAGAGCCCACGCCGTCGCCGCTGCAACTGTCGTCGGGGCGCAGCTACTGCTGCCGCCCTGTGCCTGGAGATGGAACGAGAGGAAGCGGCATCAACAGGATCTCGCAGCCCCGATCGCCGCCTCCAATCGCCGTCTCCAGAGCGGCGTTGTGGTCGTTGCGAGCGTTCGCCGGCGCTGTAGACCGTCTAACGTGACTCCGGAGCCAAGACGTCGTGGTCGTTGCTCACAAAGAGCAACTACCATGAGTGGAGCCTCCTGATGAAGGTGGAGCTGCACGCTCGTCATCTGTGGGAGGCGGTGCACATCAGCGGCGTCAGCTACGACGACCGTCGGGCCTTAGAGGCCTTGTGCGCCTCCGTCCCCACCGAAGTTGTGGCCTCCATCGCCAACAAAGCCATAGCGAAATTGGCGTGGGACGCCATCGCGCTGACAAGGATAGGCGGTGACAGCATGCGACAAGCGACTCTGTAGCGGCTCCGTGGAGAGTGGGAGGTGCTCGCGTTCCAGCCCAGCGAGCAAGTCGAGGTCTTCACCGTGCGGCTGAGCAATATGAAAGAGCAAATGGCGCCGAACAGCTACACCGATCTCACTGAAGAGCGCGCCGTTGAGAAGCTGCTCCGGTGTATGCCGAAGAGGTATGTCCAGATCGTGAATTCGATCGAGACACTTCCCTCGACCAGGTCACTGCTCGAGGACATCACCGGGCGGCTCAAGTCGGTCTAGGACTGCGAGCAAGCGCCGGACTCCGACCCCATCGCCGCCGGCGGGAAGCTGTTGTACACCGCCGAGCAGTGGCGGGCCTTCGAGAAGGAGGAAGGCGTTGGGACGTCCAAGGATCGCCGTCGACGTCCCCGCGGCGGCAAGAACAAGCCGCGCAGAGATCGTGACAGCGGCGGCGCTAGTGGAGGACCACCGACGGCCAAGGCAGGAGGTGCTGATGGTGACCGCAAGGCGAACCGCAACGACCTCTGCCTCAACTGCAACAACGCCGACCACTGGGCACGAGATTGCCCCATCCCTGACGCAATCAAGAGCGTGGTGGAGCCGCTCATGTCATGGAAGCAGAGGAGGACGCTGCTCCGTTCTTCGCGCACGGCTCCATCGAGTTGAATCCAGAAGAGGGCTACGACAAGGTCCAAGCTTCTTCCTTCTGCTCCAAGCATACTCGTGCCTACCTCGACACCGGGTCCTACCTCAACACCAGGTCCGGCGAGGCTATGAAGATGGACGGGTGGTACCTGGACTTCGAGAAACCACGAGCTCGCGCCTACCTCGACACCGGGTCCGGCGAGGCTAAGAAGATGGACGGGTGGTACCTGGACAGCGGTGCCACCCATCACATGACCGGGCGTCGAGAACTCTTCACCAGGCTCGACACATCTGTTCGGGAATCGGTGAGATTCAACGATGAGTCAAAAGTGGAGATCACCGACGCCGGCTCCATCCTCTTCGAGGCAAAGAACGGCGAGCACCGGGTGTTGCACGGAGTGTACTTCATCCCGGCACTCTGTAACTCGATCATGAGTCTTGGGCAGCAGGATGAGGGAGGCTCGAAGGTGGAGATCGAGAATGGTGTCCTGAAGATCTGGGATCAACACCGACGGTTGCTCGTGAAGGTACGCCGTGGCGCCAATCGCCTCTACATCCTGCACCTCACACCGCCAAGCCTCTGTGCCTCGCCACGCGCAAGGATGACAAAACATGGCTCTGGCACGAGTGCTTCGGCCATCTCCACTTCGACGCACTCCACCAGTTGTCCAGGAATGGCATGACGCGCGGGCTGCCGATGATCAATCACGTCGACAAGTTTTGCGACATTTGCGTCATCACCAAGCATCGTCGGGCGCCCTTCCCAGCAGAAGCACAGTACCGCACGCAGGAGCCGCTCAAGCTCGTCCACGGCGACCTCTGCGGACCGGTGACGCCGGCAACTCTAGGTCGGGTGGCAGATGCTACTTCCTGCTACTCGTGGACAACGCCACACAGTACATGTGGGTGGCCCTGCAAACCACCAAGGACGCCGCCGCAAACGCCATGAAGCACCTCCAAGCCGTGGCGGAGAAGGGAAGCGGACGCAAGCTCTAGGCGTTGCGCACGGGCGCGAGTTCACCGCCATGGAGTCTGCAGCCTACTGCGCTGATGAAGGAATCAAGCGCCACTACACTGCCCCCTACTCGCCACAACAGAATGGAGTCGTGGAGAGGCGAAATCAGACGGTGGTGGCCATGGCGCGGGCGTTGTTGAAGCAGAGAGGCCTGCCTGCTCGGAGTCATCCCGGCATCTTCATCGGGTATGCAAACGGCACCAAGGCATATCGCGTCTTCGATCCTGCAACCCAGCGCGTGCGCGTGCCTCACGACGTCGTCTTCGACGAGCCACGGATGGG
>Ga0182004_10002147_pt1 | contig 15139 bp, 9 predicted proteins | sample Sormic07211540_1_FD_120479 | JGI IMG/M metagenome (GOLD analysis project Ga0182004, IMG submission 120479) | Endophyte microbial communities from Sorghum bicolor roots, Mead, Nebraska, USA - 072115-40_1 MetaG | ecosystem: Host-associated > Plants > Roots > Unclassified | place: USA: Nebraska...
AGAAGAGTCCCGTTAACAAACTCGCCTATTGAGGTGCGGGGGGGGGGGAGAGCGGTAGATTGGGGGGGGGGAGAGAGAGAGAGAGAGAGAGAGAGAGAGAGAGAGAGAGAGAGAGAGAGAGAGAGAGAGGAAAGGAGGATGGATGCCGCCGGGCCGGACGGGATGGTGGGATGGGATGGCTGCGTGCGCTTTCATCTTTTCACTTTGTTCTGTCCCATTCTTACCGCACAGAGCTTTTGTAGCAAGTGTTATTGTGTTAACCTCCGTGGTACTACTAGTAATAGTAATTAGTACTGACAAGCCCGCGTGGTAATTAGCGAGGGCTAGCTAGGTAGCGCGCATGGTGTAGACGGTAATTATGGTGTGGTGTAGGTGAGGTCTGAGCTTAACACGGCGGATAGGCCAATTTTCAAGTCGTGGCTGCTGCTTTTTGCGAGGACTTAAGGACGGGGTGTCACGTGAGGGACACGTTGGTTGGAGTGGGGCGGTGCCTCGTGAGGCTTAAACAATCCCCTGCGCGTCAGTGGGTTAATTACCTGCTGGATCAACTTGTGATTAACATATTCAAGATTAATTATGCTACATGCACAGCCAGATGCTACACGGCATCATATCCATCGGGGGCACGGGCAGTGTAGCAAGCAAGTCCTTTGATTTGATTTGATTTGAGAGGACGATTTGGAAGAGCTTAGCGAGACATCGTCAGAGTGTGTCACACATTAGCTGTCTGTCTGTCAGTCGCTCTGTGTGTTTTGTGTGTGTGTGTGTGTGTGTTGGTCTCTTTTGATCTCGCTTTGCTGTTGTTTGTACCGAGCTTTTGGGGCATGCATTGCATCATGAATGATGTGCTAAGACCATGGTTTGGACCCTCCTTGCTCTCATGCATGCAGGCTGATGGGAAAGGTGGCCTCTGATAAATGTCACAAATGGGTCTTCAAGGAACCTTCTGAATGCGAGCCCAACATCTCCAACTACTGGCAGAGCTCTTTCGACGCTGTACGTACCATCATCAGCTGTGCCATGCACCCTCTCCTTTCTCTTTCTGCAGCCGCTGGCCCCCCTGCTTTGGGTAGCTTGCTGAGCTTACACCTCGCCTCCCTCAGTAGTAGCTTCCATGCACGCCACAGTAGACACTAGTGCTCAACCAACGAGCAGCTCCATCCCTACACATCAAATGTACATGCAGCTAGCTAGTGGCATAGTGCTGCCATGCCATGGCGTGCGCGTGTTGGCATGGGCGTGCTGGTTTACAGGACCGCATAGCGTGGTGGTTTTGGAGCTCTTTTACTTGCAATGCATCCATCCCTTGCACAGTTGCACCCGGCGATACAGCCGAACCCAAATGAAAACAGCAAAAGGATAGAGACACCACGCATGCTGCATGCACATCCCCGCCCGGGGAGCTGAGCTGAGCTCTCAGGCTTTTGCATCAGATCTGCTCCACGAAAAGAAGAGAAGAATTGGATGCTCCATGCATCTGAATAGCAGTCGCCTGTCACCAAGAATTAACGCCACGATCGCAGTAACCTTTATTCCTGCAAGCGCTGCTCTTACCCAATTCCTTCGGCTTTTGCTTTTGCAGCTTCCTCCGGAATGGACCGATCAGTTCGCATCAGGCATCCAGGCAAGAGCTACCTGTTTGATTTAATTTCCATTCTGTCTTTCTAATCAAAATCAATATAATCTTTGGTGATATTTATTTTTCCCTCTTCTGCTGCAGACCATAGCCGTGATCCAAGCCGGGCATGGCCTCCTGCAGCTGGGCTCTTGCAAGATTGTGAGTGCCCATTGAAGGCCCTCTCTCTCTCTCTCTCTCTCTCTCTCTCTCTCTCTCTCTCTCTCTCTACCACCTGTTTCTAGTCTTGACCTTTTGTTTGTCGTTTCGTTTGGTCGTCGACGACGTGGACGTCTCAGCGTCTCACGGAAGCGTAGGCAGGCGAAGCTAACAGCGACGTGACATACTGTTCCTGTTCGCGCGCATGCAGATACCCGAGGACCTGCACTTCGTGCTGCGGATGCGACACATGTTCGAGTCACTGGGCTACCAGTCGGGCTTCTTCCTCTCCCAGCTCTTCTCGTCCTCGCGGGGCGCCTCGCCGACGCCGCCGTTCCCCCTCAAGCAGCAGCCGCCTCCGGCCGCCGCGCGTGCTCCGCAGCAGCTCTTCAACTGGGCAGGACACCACCAGCCGCAGCTCCCGCCGTCGCCGGGCGCGGGAGCGTCGCCGCTCTTCCCGCCCGGCCCGGGCGCGTTTCACCCGTCGTCAGCCGCGCGGTCAATGCCGCCGTACCCAGGCGGCGGCAAGGACGAGGGCGGCCACATGTTCCACCTCCCAGCGGCGCACCATGGCAGCAGCAAGCCACCGCACATGGACGAGCACCAGCAGACGATGGGCCCCGGTGGCGAAGCGCCCGACGGCGAGCTCCGGTGGCCCAACGGGCTGTCCTTCTTCACCGCGCTCACCGGGCGAGCGGACGACGCGAAGCTGCTGTTTGGTGGCCCCGGCGGAGGAGCCGGCGCCGCGGACGACGAGAAGGCGGCGGCGGACAACGCGCAGACCGGGCACGGCGGGGCCGAGAACGTGGAGGAGTACCTGAGCCTGGAGAGCCACTCCAACAAGGCGAGGAAGGTGGAGAGCGCCGCCCAGAGCACCAAGTTCAAGAGGAGCTTCACGTTGCCCGCGAGGATGGGCTCGTCCACGTCGCCGTCGCCGTCCCCGTCCGTGTCGGCTTCCACGGCGCCGGCGCCGCCACAGCAGCAAGGGATGGAGTACCGAGGGCCACACGAGGGCGGCGTCTACTCGGACCTCATGGAGACGTTCTTGGAGTAGCTAGCTACTAGATCCGTACGTAGCATGCATGATCGATCGGTTCGATATGCCACCACGCGAGAAGCGTACGCTTTTGTTTCTCATCATCCTCCCATCTCCCAAGCTTTGTTTCAGGTTTGGAGTTTTAATCGCATATCATGTTTAATTAGATTTTTTTTTCTTTTCATCGTTTTTTTTTTGGGGTCTCTTCTACTAGTAGTTGTAGCAGCTCGATCGTAATGGGGGAAAAAAACTTGATGGATACATGCATGCATGCATGCATGCAAAGAAGGGCATGAGTCTGCTTCCATGATGGCTGGCAATGCAATTCTATGGTGCAACAGCCATGATGGCGAGGTACAATGATATGCAACACCCAATAATATGGGCTTTTCGCGCCAAAAGCTAAATCTTGGTCACAACACTGTTGCCCACTTATTGCCCTGGCCAGGCTCCGTTCTGCACCCGCATTTCTGTTGTACCAGCAGCTGCAATTCTGCATGCACACACAGGAGCGTGGCAGCCTAGAACGATATGATCTCAGTCAAACCTTGCGCCTAATCACCCAACAACTCCACTGGCATAATTTCATTTTGCATGGATTATTAACACTGTCCACTGACCAGTTATAATCTGCTGCTCTTAAGTGTATATATAATCCCCAATCGGAGCAAGCGACCTAGCAGAGTAGTAACAAAGAGCGAGTGGTACATTTACGTACGTGCATCGCACGAACGTGTCCTCATGAGGACCACGCACTGGCTAGTTTTCCATGAAATGATGAGGAAGTTGTTGTGTCCGAAGAACTGGAAGCATATATATAGTGAGTGTTCGAAAAGAAAGGAGATAAAAAGAATAACGGAACGCATGCATTCCCAAATTGCACGCGACAGCGAAAGTGGCAGTGAGTGTGCCGAAACACTCGATTGCCTGCTTCAATTCACTCGTCTCCGTGTGTCCATGTGTGTGTGTGCGCGCGCGCATATGGCAGTCAGATTGGTTTGCGTGCATTTTCCCTGGAAGATATATATGAAGAACACATAGGGTATGGGTAACGTGCAATTTGATTAGTTCCAACTTAGCACAATGTCGCACGGCAGCATGTATCATATCATCGCTCAATGCTCGTGCAAATGCTGAAAAAGGTACGGATCAGATCTGGTTAGCATTTGTTTAGTTTGTGTAGGTCAACCACCAATCACTTAGGTTAGGTTGCCGGATCGCCTCAAAGTAATAATAAAACATTTTGTAATCCCTTTGTGAGTAGATATACTAAACTATGGAGAACTGTTTTGATTATTGGTCCAGTGTTGCATCATTAGCCTTTATGAAAAAAAATTATACCTACACTGCAGTATTGGCCCAATAACCCTCCCTAACAATTGCTCATCACAGTGCACGTTCTATATTTCCCTCGAATGCACTAACTATAGCTAATCCTATTATTCAGACAGGTAATATTGTAAAAATAGCATTATACTCTCCCTGTTCTATTTCATTTTAGCTTTGCACTAAGTCAAATATCTCTAATATGTACTAAATTTCTAGAAAAACCCATTAACAACTACAATATCAAATTAGTTCCATTACATTCTCTATGAAAAAAAATCTTGATACCACATTTATTTGAACTTTTAGATGTTAATATACATTTATAAATATTTGATCAAAGATAGGTAAGTTTGACTTATCTATCCTTACTATATAATTGTGCAAATTTTAGTAAACCAAACTCAATCTGTCCGCATCCGTCCGCCCCTGTACGCTGGTGGAAGAGAAAAAAATAGAAGCTTTTCTAGGGTTCCCACTGCAAAATCTCTTGTATAAATCACAAGACGTTAAGAATAAGGAAAGTACACGAGCCTAGGCGCAAAGCTGTCTGCCTCTGTCCGGAGTCTGCCTGTGGCACACTTGTGGAGAGGAAAAAAAGAATAGAAACTTTTCTAGAGTTTCCAAAACAAAATCTCTTGTACACATCAGAGCATGTTGAGAATAAGAAAAGTACAGGGGCTTAGATGCAAAGTGTTTGTCATATTAGTTTATTTTTCTTTCATTCTTTAAATTGGCTTAAAATTGATAAATACGTAGTAATTCATAGAAAAACTAAAAATTATAAATAAATTTTATTCAACTACACATATGTAAATCCATGTAGTAAACAAAAAATATCACAAGTTGTAGAGAAAAAGGACCGTGTAATTAAAGAAATCGCTATCTAACATTTTTACTGGGCTCTCCTTGCAGTTTGCAGGAGAACAATTCATCAAGTTTGCCCACAACCCATAAATAGGCCGACGCAGGGAGACAGCCCAGCCCAATACTCTGAGCTCTCGTAACCCAACCTATAGCGTCCGCAAACATGGGCTTTTTTTATCGTGTTGATGGATTAGATGGTGCCTGCAGTTTCCTTTGCTGTTGCGACTTGCGATGCACAGAAGCGTTTTGGTTGTCTCGAAAGATTCGGAGCCCAATTAAGCGACAAGTTTGAATTGTGGACCAAATTTGCCTTGGTTTTTGTCCAAAACGCTCGTGAGATCCTTTTTTTTAATAACTAACGCTCGTGACTCGTGTGATCTTTGGTTCCAAGAGAAACTAGTCGGAAAATAAAAAACGCAGATGGCACGAGCTTATGAAGTGAAGCGTTAGGAGGAGCTCGAACTCCATTGCACTATTGCTAGAACTAGATCCGTCACTGACGTCAATTAAAAAAAAGGCCAATTAAAAAGTTCGATGTTCTACCACTTGGGAGACTACACGCCGCTTTTAACGTGCACTGTTCCTATGATCTACGGATTTGTTAAGGTCTGGTGAGTTCCTGATTCATCAGTTAATATCAATATATAAAATGTTTCACGGCACTGCAAGGCATTGAATTCCCACGTTGACCTGACACAACCATGACATACGTACTCGTACTCGGTAGTACGTACTTCAGAAACAGTAGTGTCTGCCCGAACAGAGTGGGCACTGATATTTTACAAGAGTGTCTGTGTGCCCCGTGCACACTCCTGTAGTAAAACAAAAACATGTCACGTAGCTCACCGAGCTTTGGATGGATCCGTAAACCACAATGCACGACGTTACACTCCGCTGTCCAGTAGATGGGTGCATCCACATTATTAGGGCAAAAGATTGCATGTGCAGGTGGTAAAACAACTGCTGCCTGGGCCTCAGGGCAGCATGCACGACGACCGCACGAGAAAGCCATCTTTGCGGCGCGCCGTCGGTGGCGAAGGCCACCAGCAGCACCAAGGACCCAGCCGAGCCTACCCTGCCTTCCTTTTACCGCGCTAAACCCAGCCTGCGGAATGCGGTGACGACACAAGCATCCCCACCAGGGCACCACAAATGGCAACGCTTTAAACGAAAACAAAGGAACCAGCCCAGCAAGACAGGTCTAAGCTTTCCTTAAATAGCAGGTATGTACAGCTAGCCGGACCACTGCAGTGCACCACACTACTCTACTCTCACCCCCCTTGGCCAGCGCAGCCCTGAGCCCTCACCTGCTCACCACCACCACCTTTGGCACTCCGGCACTGCAGCCTCGTCACAGGCAATCCGATCGAGCATCAGCATGACGGCGCCTCGTTGAGGTCGAAGGGGAGGCCGCCACACCTCTGTCCCCTGCCCAGCTCCAGCGCCGTTGACGGTGGCTCGGTTGTCACCAGCGGCGGCATCGCTGCAGTCGTCGGGGGAAGCGGAGCCGCGGCCGTTGTCGGGGTCTGGAGGTAGACGAATTGCCACGGAGTAGTAGGGCAGTCGACGTTGTTGACGCCTCCGAACGAGACGGGCTGCGGCGGGGGTTGACGCAGTCGCAGAAGCGGCGCCAGATGGCCGGCGTGGTCGGGGAAGTTGGTCTTGGCCTTGGCGCCGCGGAGCGTGCGCGCGGCGCGGTCGTACGCGAGGGCGGCCTCCGCGGGGGTGTCGAACGTGCCCAGCCACACCCGCGTCTTCTTCCACGGGTCGCGGATCTCGGCCGCGTACCTGCCCCACGGCCGCTTCCTCACGCCCCGGAAGCGCTCGGCGCCTCCTCCTCCTCCTCCTCCTCTCGCCCCGCCGTCGCCTCCGCCGTGGCCCAGCACTGCCCGTAGCGTGGGATCCATCTTGGATCGAGAGCTGGGAGGTGTACTAGAGCCTTGTGGGTACTGCAACGTGCGTGGTGTTTGGTCTTGCCCTAAGGTCAAGGCTGGAGAATGACTGGGAGAGCACGGGGGAGAGAAGGTACGTTGGGCTTTTGTGAGCGAATGGGGTCTTGTTTAGTTCTGAAAAGTGAAAAGTTTTCGGTACCGTAGCAATTTCGTTTGTTTGTGATAAATATTATCCAATCATGAACTAACTAACATTAAAAGATTCGTCTCGTGATTTACAGCTAAACTGTGTAATTAGTTTTTATTTTCGTCTATATCTAATATTTCATGCATGTGCCACAAGATTCGATGTGACGGGGAATCTTGAAAACTTTTTGGTTTTCAGGGTGAACTAAACAAGGTCTGGTTTCTCCTTCTACAGGACACATCTGTGATCCATCCGGCCAGGAGAATGGGGCGCGTCGGGGTTGGAGTCCGGACTCCGGAGCGGTGGCCGGTGGGCGTGGCAGGGGGGAAGCACGGCACAGCCGCCGCGACATTTGACGTGTCGCCGGGACCACTGCACTGGTCCTGCCACCACCACCACCACCAGTAACGCTGTGCTGTGCACGGTGCACACCCGCGCCTCCATTCATATGTGAACACGCGCGTTCATCATGACGCCAGCTCTGCACACTACTAGTACACCACGCTCCCCTGACCTGTGCTGCGATGGCTGCCTACGAGCGAGCGGCGCCGAACGGAGCAGCAACTTTCCCACGCCGCTGGGGCCGCAGTCGCTGGGACCTACGAGTCAGTGAAACCTGCATGCATGCACATCCCTGTCGTTCTCGGACTGGTTTGTCGTCTACTCGCCGCGAGCAATAAAAGGTGGCGGAGACCGCAGCAAAACGCGACGTGCTCACACAGACGACGGACCCCAGTCAGCAAGCTACGACGCGTGATCATGGGTCCGGAGGACGACGCGTGAACACACACCGCCGGCGCCCCGACGTGTCACGGATCCGTTGGCCGCAGGTTCACGTGGGAGGAAGCGTGTCGTGGGGTGGGGGACAGCACGGGCGCGCTTGGGGGTGGGACCACAACCGCACAGCGGGTGGGTGTGCGTCGTATCGCCGCTCATCAAGGCAAAAGGGACCTGCCCATGCCCATGGCGGAGAGCCGAAGACTGGCGATGGATAGGCCGTATCGGAAGGGGAAGGGCGGTACACGGTGCGATACGGCGCTCCCGTTGACGCGACCTGCGCACCGAAGCAAAAGCGGCCGCTCTACAGTCCAGTTTTGACGTCCTGTTCCTTCCCATTGCCATCGCCGGAGGCCGAATCCACCGGATTTGCCGTGCCATCGAAGGCACGCCAAACATTTTCCGGAATCAAGGGGGCAAACATACTTGTCCAAATGACCTGGGAAGTTTCTAGGCCTTGTTCAAGAAAATTATAAAAAAAAATAGATTCTCAATAATATCGAATCTTACGACACATACATTAAGAATTAAATATAGGTAAAAGAAATAACTAATTACATAATTTACGTGAAATTTGCGAGAAAAATCTATTGAGCATGATTGGACAATATTAGTCAAATACAAACGAAAATGCTACAATACTCATTTTGCAAAAAAAAATGGAACTAAACAAGGTGCGTAATTGTAGGCCTTGTTTACTTCCCTAAAAATTCTCCAAAAAATTTCAGCCGTTACATCGAATCTTGCGACATTTATATACAATATTAAATATAGATAAAAGAAAAATAATAATTACAAAATTTATCTATAATGTGCGATACGAATATTTTAAATCTAGTTAATATATGATTGGAAAATATTTGTTAAATATAAACTAAAGTGTTACAGTCTCCATATTGTAAAAAAAAAGAAATAAACAAGGCCGTATCAATGGCGAACTCCACTACATAGCATAAGGCAATCATGCTTTCTTCGAACAAGGAAAAAGCAAAACAAAAATAAAGAGAATTATATAGAACTCGCTAGTAGTATCTTCATTGTTTCTTCGAGGAAAGCAATGAGATTTTCAAAAAAAAAAGGAAAAAAAGGAAAAGAGGATGCCCTTGCATGGAAGCCATTATCGAAAATGGAAAATCTTATAAGGGAAAGTATATGGTGGCAACCAAATAATGGGTAGGAACATAGAAACTGGTTAAAAATGTATTTTGGTTGTTTAAAATCTTTTGAATTTTGCTATATCCATAATGCAAACATATATGTAATTATCTTTATATGTTGGGATACAAATTCAAAATAAAATGTCATTCAAAATGATAAATTTTTAGATGCTAGTGCACTAGAATACAAAATCACAGAAATTTCTAATTTAGTGCAAATGCACCTGAAATTTATTATATTTCGTATGGATGTTTGAAAAGTGAGTTTCCATCTCGCATTTTGCATATGCTTAAATATTTGTATGCACTAAGGATATGCCAAATTTTTGATTTTTTTTGAAAACATAAATTTTTTAGTTGATTTTCATAACTTTAGCTCTCCCTCTGTCCATTCTTATGTATCACCTATTGTATCTATGCTGATCAAACTTTCTTAAATATAACTAGGTTTATATAAAATATTGTAATATGTGAATCTCTAAAGAAATTTATCAAAAAGTGTTATATCTATACATTTATAAAAATATTTCTCAAGATAAATTTATTCATATGGTTTTCACATTTTCAAACTCAACAATTTAAAAGTTATTCATGATTTATATTCTCAATATTTGACTCAAACCTTATTTAAAATAAATTTCTTTGTGAGTATAGAGGGAATATATAGCTATATACTCTTGCGTTGTCAAAAAAGCGCATCTTTAATTTGTCCTACATTAAACAATATACTTCTGTGTTCATACCCTCGATTTGAGGCTAGTGGTTATTTTGTGTTAAACTGTTCATGGCCTTGTCTATATAGATAGTTTCTCCGTATCCATAAATAAAGTCGTTTAGCATAACGACTTGATCTCTAAAACCTAATTTTGATTCTTTTTTATAAAAAATATTTATCAAAAAGTGATATATGTATATTTTTATGAATATATTTCTTAAGACAAATCTGTTCATATGGTTTTCATATTTTTTAATTCGACAACTTAAAAGTTATTCATGATTTATATTTCCAATGTTTGACCCTAACCTTGTGCGGAATGAGTTTTTTATAGATATGGAGGCAGTACTTTTGTGTTCATATTCCCGCCTTGTCTATGTTGATACCGTTTCACATTCCCGCCTACTAAGTGAATAATGTTGAATAAAAGAATAATATTAAAAGTCAATTTATTATTATGTATCTATTTTTTTCAAGGCATAACTCTTTATTATATTATAGGTACCGACACTTCTCTCGATAAATTTTGCAATTAAATTTAGTATATTTTCACTTATAAGATAACCTATAAGAACCAGAGTATTTTGCAAACAAATTGTTAGAAAGCAATACCGTCGGCAGACGAGGACGTCTTGACCGTGATGTGTGGGTGCAGCGGACGATACCATCCGTCGTCCGCTGCCAGTTTACGTTGAGGCCTTGTGGGTGCAGTTGTTAAATATTTTGGCTGTTTTTATATTTGACAAATATTTTTAAATTATTGATTTACTAGGATCATAATATTGATCTTACAAATTACAGGTAAAAACTGTACAACTAGTTTTATTTTTGTTTATTTTTAATATTATATGCATAATTTTATGTGATAAATAATTTAAAATGTTTGACAAAACTTTTAGGCAACCGCATCCGTCCGTGCAGCGGTCACCCGACATGACCCCGCGCCGCTTGCACAGGCACACAAGGGCCGTAGCCCCCAGACCTTGGCCTCCACGCCGCGTGATGTCATCTGACCATCCACATCCACCCGCACCCGCACTGTTTGAAAAAGCCGGCTCCGCCGTATTCTGTGCCGAGCGGCGCCTGCCAAGACTGGCCACGCATCGTGCGGTTCATGCCTGCTTTTGGTCGCCGCCACAGTCCGCAGGACGGAAAGGCGCCGCGGCACGGAGAACGAAAAATTAAAGGACAGCGGCGGAGCAGGCGGGAGGGTCACTGTCTACTGCGGGAGCGCCGCGCCGCGCGGCGAGTACCGTTCGTGGAGTGCGGCGAGCCCATCCATCCTCTGGGCGCGCGTTGTCCGTCCCGCGGCCGAGAGGGTACTGTAGATGCGATGGGTGAGGCAACGTCCGCCTTGGGTTGCGTGCGAGTCAGTCGTCGTTGTGGGACCTGGCGGCGGGTCGGGGGCAGAGATGCCGTGTCGCGTTCATGGGAGCAGCTCGGCCCGTGCCGCACGTGGTGGGAAAAATCGAGGGCCAACGCGACGCCGCCGACGGTTTTTGACCGGATTCGTGGCCTAGGTGGCGTCATCGCGTCAGGCTCAGGCCTGTCGCCTGTGTGGTACGCTGCTTGGGACGCGTATCTATCCTTCGTCTACGAAGTCTCCGCTGGCCCCATAGTAGCAAGCTCGGAACGCTGCCGCCACGTTATCCACCAGTAGAGACTCCTCACAATTTTGGGGTCTGTTAACAAGAACAGAAAACACAGGAACGGAAGACACGTACTCGCTCCGTCTAAAAAAATAATTATATTTTTAACTATAATCAATCATATTTTACCGCTCGTCTTATTCAAAATTTTTATACACATTCTAAAACAAATAAATTGTTATTAAAGTACCTCTAATAATGATCAAATAAGTCATATCAAAATATGTGATATTCATATAAAAAGTTATAATAAAATGGATAAAAGTACCTTTAGCCATGCTCTACTCTTGCGGTCTTAAAAAAGTTGTAACAAGACCTTATACTCATAATTGTATTTGTCATTAGCGACCGATGAAACTTTACTTCACTCATGCTTGCAATCGGTCAATGAAACAGGTTAAATAGATAATTAAACAGAAACAACATACCACTGTGTAGCGTTCACAATGCTTAACCAGGCTAAATGGACGTTAGGTGAATAACGCGGGCTAAATGACGAATGTAGAACGGGATTGAAGGGGGCTAATATTTTCTTCTTACTCCTCTCTCTTCAATTTTCTTCTTTCCTCCATCTCTTCTTCTCCCTCACCTTCCCCACATTTCCATTGATACAGTAGATGTAGGGGGCTAGAGCACCCCCCCCCCTCGTTAGATATGCTCCTGCGCGTGCTAGTCACCTATGGGCATCACACACCAACGAGTACACTTAGTATCTTCCAAGTACCGTGTGCATGTTCCGCATATTGTGGTCAGATCATACAAACTCGAAAACTTTGAGTCATAGGAAGTTTTTATCTATTTCCAATTAGTTTTAACTCCAAAGGTTTATTAAAAAATACCTCAAAACTTTTGAATTATCATAGGAATACTCTCAAACTGTAAGACCATCTTTAAGATGGACCAAAACAACGCCCTATTCTATTTTTTGTGACAGAGAAAAAAATAATCTAATAGGAGCCGAGCACAAAGCATAACATTTTGTAGAACTTATTATCTTTGGTCATCAAGGAACCTTTTATGGACATCGTAACAAACTTTCATTAGGGGAAGTCAGATATATTAAAGCTAGATTATAAGGTAACTACTTTGATTCCAAAGATTCAAGATAGAGTGAATGTTAAACAATTTCGTAAAATTTGTCTACTAAATTATAGTTTTCAATTGTTCTCTAAACTACTAATGGATAGATTAACAAAATTAGTAGATTAGCTGATTGACATATGCTAAACAACTTTTTATTAGAGGATGGTACATTTTAATGGGGTTGTGACATTTCATGAGACCCTTCATGAGATGGAGAAAAGTTCAAAGGGATTGTCATGAAAATACAGTTTGAACAAATTAGCGTAGTGTTAGTTGGAGTTTTGTGGAGGTTTTTGTGAGGCCTTGGTTAGCAAGTAACAAGATCGATAATTAGTATTGTTCAAAATTTAAAGGTGAATATTAGAAATATGGAGAAAATGGACCTCAATTGAAGACATATAAGGGCTTGAGACAGAGAGACCATGTAACTCCACGGTTGTTTAACTTGGTGGGTGATGCATTAGCACATATACTCAATGAAGCTAAACTTAGAGGACATATTACAGGTCTCATAGATTTCGATTTTTGAGGGAGTTTTGGCAAAATTTTATTTGAAACGACTTTCGAGCTATAACAATCAGTGTCCCCCTCCAATAATCTCCTTTATGAACCTCCTAAAATCAAAAGAAAGGCCCACATATTGTTTTGTGTGACTCTTCTAGGTAATTCATATGGCACCATAGTTGCTCCATCTTATTGGAGCAAGCATCGCTACCCGACCCAACACGCATCACCGCCCTTCCTACCCAGCGAGCAAGCATTGGCCCAAGGCCAATAGGCGTCAAGCCTAGCCTAGCTAGCAAGTGTTGCTCCCCACCCCCATATCCCATGTCAGTATGCAACCACCACTGGACACTTCTATGTAGCCGCATAAACCAATGAACCAGCCAGCGGTAGACCAGATTTGGCGAGAGGAAGGTAGGGCAATTGGAGAACCGAGCACCGCGGGATGGATGAACAATCTATTAAAAGTTAGGTTGGCAACCTCACCATTCATCATATTGTTCCACGGGCAGGCTGAGGGCTATGCAACACGGTTATGGTGTAGGCGGTCACAACTTGTGACGGCTTGGGGAGGAAAGTGTTGGCAAGAAGTGCATAGTTTCAAGGCGCATCGATGGTAGGAGTCCGAAACACCATAACTCATGCTAAAATCAAGGAAAAAATGCTAGACAACATGATAAATGGAATTAGAAATTTCTATCAACAGCAGAAAGTTACGAGTTGAAGGACAGATTTAACAAATTCTTATTTTTATCATGTTGTTTTACCAAGTTGTTGATGGTGTTTTTTTACCACCCTTTTACCGAGATAAGGACTCAAAGAGGGAGTTCATTTGCCAAGTTACTAGAGTTGCTCTTGCATCAATCCTGTGCTTCGATGCGGGCTCATCTACAATTAGGATGCTGAACAGCCAATGGAATTTTCTCTTTAGCTGTGAACCCATACCCATGTTTTCTCTCTTACGTTCATATAGGACAGTTCATCTTTCCTTATAAATGGAAATCATTGATCCCGTCCCGAACAACTGGACTTGAAAATATTCCACAGAAAAATATTCATTTGAAATTCTTTAGATTTTCTTTGATCATTTGCGCCGAAAACATCTGAATTCATATTTCAAAACCGTTCGTGAAATTTGGTTTATAATGACGAGGATTTGTTATAAGAGAAAAGAAGTATTCTTTCACTTAAAAATACTCTTGAAGCAGTGCAAAATATCAGAACGATACTAATTTTTGACATGAACCAGCATTCGCAACATTTAGGCCTTGTTTAGTTAAAAAAAATTCTAAATGAACACTATAGCATTTTTGTTTGTATTTGACAGATATTGTCAAATCATAAATTAATTAAATTTAAAAGATTCTTCTCACAAATATGACGGTAAATTGTACAATTAATTGTTTTTATCTATATTTAAAATTTTGTACGTGTGGTGCAAGATTTGATGTTATAGAATCCGAAAAAATTTATAAAAAAAATCGGCAACTACCCAAGTACCCTCGCAAGAAAGCAATCCGTTTCATGACCTATCCAAGTACCCACTTTCATTTATTTGTGGTAATTATTGTCTAACTATAGATTAACTATACTGAAAAGATTTATCTCGTCAATTTCGACCAAACTATGAAATTAGTTTTTATTTTTATTTATATTTAATATCGATGTGGTGAAAAATCTTGAAAAATTTTGGGTTTTTAGTCGGAAGTAAACCCGGCCACAATGTCTTGAGAGCACGGAAACAAAAGATCGCAGCGTGCCAGCGTGAATGCCGCCCCCGCCCCCCATAAAGCGTGTCGGTAGCGGCTGCTTGATCATGCGTGTGCGTACGCGCCCTACCCCCAACGGCCCCACGCCCCCAACCCACCTCGGGCCTAGGCTCCTCCAGGCTCCGGCCTCCAGCCTTGACAAATCCTGGGTGAAGCCGCGCAGTGAGACAGGCGGTCCAAGGACCCCGCCACCAATTTACCAACCCGTACGTTTCCGCCCCGCGCGCAGCACAGCAACGGGCCGGCAGCTGCATCCGCGGCGCGCCCTCGGCGGCCGGCGCTGCCCCCCCCGCCCCCCCCCCCCCCCCCCCCCCCCCCCCCCCACCCCCCCCCCCCCGCCCGCCCCCCGAAACGCCACGCCGCCCCAACCCCCCCCCCAAAGACCGGCCCTTTTCCCCCCCCC
>Ga0182004_10002148_pt1 | contig 15131 bp, 18 predicted proteins | sample Sormic07211540_1_FD_120479 | JGI IMG/M metagenome (GOLD analysis project Ga0182004, IMG submission 120479) | Endophyte microbial communities from Sorghum bicolor roots, Mead, Nebraska, USA - 072115-40_1 MetaG | ecosystem: Host-associated > Plants > Roots > Unclassified | place: USA: Nebraska...
TGTCGATCTTCATCCTGGTTCTCTACCCAGTTTGTATCCAGGACTTTGGCCAGCGATTTGGCTGGATCACAGCTTTGATTTAATGGAATCCAGTGGTTCCCTAAAACAAAAAAATAAAAAAAAACACGGCGGTGGCATTATTGAAAGTTGGGTGTCAATGTCAATTCAAACATGTATACTTGGCCAAACGGGCGGCCCGGCCTTGGCACTATACGGCACTATATGCGGCACTATGTCCTACCGTGCCGTGTCGTCTCGGGCCACCGTGCCAAACTCTCGGCTCAAGCACGACACTATAACTCCTTAATCGTGTCGTGTCATGCCAATAGGCACGACGGTCCATCGTGCCCGTACTGGCCCGTGGTTTCGGGAGAAGTCAAGAAGTTCACCGCGCTCTGCCTCAAGGAGAAGACGGGCGCCACAGCTGTCGTATAGCGAGGAGGGAGAGAGAGTGGCCGCAGCAAGGATGCGTATGCGCCGTCAGCTAGGGAGTTAAGGTTTGGAATGGTTGTGTGATGTTTATATACGTGGCTCAGAATACACCTAATGGTCATGATCTATCCTCAAAGCATCAGATGATAGAAGTAATTGGGCCAACATCGTGCCAGCCTATTAGCCGTGTTGTGCCCGTGCCGGCACTGCGGGCCGAAATTGCGGCCCAGGCATGGCACTACCACCGGGCTTTGCCATGCCTGGACCGTGTTTTTAGTGTCGTGCTCGGGCCGGCCCATCGTGTTAGTGCCATATGGAAATCTATACAAACATGTGAAACGTAGTATATGAACCAAGAGACGTCTGGACCTGGGCGGGCGTTTTGTAGCTAGAGACGCGCAAAATGGATAACGCGGGTTGCGCACTTGCGCCTGCGCGCGGCGACGTGGACGGCAACGGCGAGCACATCTAGGACGCCGGCGCCAGCTAGCCCGGCCGCTCCCAAGTCCACCACGCAAAGCGACCATAGAGGAGAAGAGGAACCCCTTGCCAGTTCTTCGGAGGCTCTCCTCTTTACCTACCCTGAACCCTAATACTCTCCTCCTATCCGCGCTCCCGATCGATAGCCCCTACATCGTCGCCGCCGCCGCCGAACCGCGCCCGATCGTTGGCTCGTCCAACCGACGCCGCCGCCGCCGCCGCCTGCGATACAGCCTCCATCCGATGGCACCCTTGCCCCGCTCCTGCCCGCCGTGGGTGCTCACTGCTCAGGCCTCCGACGCCGCCCAAAACCCCATCCTCCACGGTACTCAGGTCTCGTTAGATTGGATCTCGTGATCCCTGTCGACGGTGACTACGACGAATCATGCAGCAAACCAGCGCCAGCGCCCAAGAAGAAGTCCAAATCCAAGTCGAAGAGGGACGAAATTAAACAGCATCTGGATTTTGGACCAGAGCCCACCTCCCGCAAGCGCAAGACGGAGGCAACGCCACCGCAGCCGGCCGGCGCCCTCCCTGGCCTAGCGCCGCCTGCGCCGAGGAGTGCGCGCCAGGGCAGCTCATGCTCCCATCCTCTCGCGCGTCTTCAAGTATGAGAGAATCGTGCTCTCGGCCGACGACGGCCTCATCACCACCAGCTGCAAGGGCTACCGCATGGGGCATATGGGGAGGGGGAGCCTTTTCTTCTGCAAGTCGCCAACAAAGTTCCAGGTAATATAAATGCCTGTGTATATATATGATGTGGTAGTGTTGTTGTGCCAATTTATTTATTAAGAATACATGCATGCAATTATTACCATGAAGTGGTCATGAACTCTAGCTATTTTTGACAAGAGAGTTCCATTCCATGCATAAACATGTATCCACTCAGTGCTTGAGATGTTGTAGACGACTATTATTAGAATTTTGTAAATGGATTGTTTATTAGCTTGGTTTTGAGATATCAATGTCTTATGGAATAAGTAATAATCACTGTTATCTCAAAACCATTAGATGTAGTTGCTTTTACATTCTTTTTTACTAGTTATTATATAGCAATTGTTAAGACTGAGAAATGTTTTTATATAAATCATATACTTTATATGTCAACGGTGTCAATGTCTAGGAAAGCTAGACCTTAGCTACGTAATTCGTAGCCTCGATCCATGAGGTTGGGGCAAGGTTTTACCCCTTGGTGCCCTGTTGTTGAAGAAGGGGATTATGAGATAGGAATAATGCTTAATCCTTCTCCAAGAGCCATTCGACTTACATATAGGCACTAAGTTGTGCCAATCACTACTCAAATCTCCCTCAGTCACTCACTAATCTCTAAATATGAAACCTGCACCAAAAGCGTGCTAGGGATAGGGCCACGTCGTCCGTTAGCCTATTAGGCGTAGGATCCAACGAACTTACAATATCAATCGTTCGATCGAGTTCTTCGCGGATCCGTCACCCGTTAAGCCACAAACCCAGACAGTCATGAAAGCTCATGAACCCGCTCGAGCACTCGGTCGATGGCTCATCCCACGCTCCTCCTCTCGCTCATGCGCCAACCAACCGCGCCGCATTCGTCCAGCCTCGTCCACGGCAGGAACTGACTAAGCTGCAAGCCCTGCAAGGGTTGGCCGCACCGTCCTGGGTTCTTCACCTGGTACGCCTCGTCACCTGCGCCTGCCTTCGCCACAACACTCCTTCGGGACCTCACCCCTTCCACAGCGATGCTTCAAGATCTGCACGGGTGGAAGAAGGCCCTGGTCACTACACCATCGGCCTATGCCAAGATGGTGGAGGCTCGATCGAGTCAGGCGGCAGACAGAGAAGCGCGGGCCACCACGACACCACCAAAGGCACGCGTGAGGAAGCAGACAATGCTTTCTAGCTCCCCGCACCCTGTGTGACCTGCCACCACGCTTAGCGGATGGGCCAGCGCTCCAACAGATGGAGCAATCGACATCGATGACGCCCAATAGCTGTTTGACAAAATGCCTCCAAGGCAAGCTGTTCACCAAACCAGCACTAGGCCCAGACGTCCGCAAGAACAAGGTGGCAACTTTATTCTTGGCCATGTCTTGCTTTTGTCCTCAATTCCAAATCTTATATCTAGATTTTCTCAATCTAATTTGAACATAGACGTTGCAGCCATCGTGAGCACAAAAGCAGCTCTCAAACTCTAAGCCAAATCAAAGGATGCAAAGAAAATTGCCTTGATGCACTGGCGGTGGCGGCAGCAGGACAGTACTAAACCCCTTTCCTATCTTCCCTATGCCTTCTATGTTGTGTAGCTAAAGGATGTGCTGTTGAAGGAGCATGAGCTTGTTGCAATGACAGCTTGCCATGGAGCCACGAATGATTAGTTCCAGTGCTTTGATTTCATTTTTGCAAGCAAAAGGGGGCGATGCAAATCTGACACATTTTTTGTATTGTGCAAGTTTCAGAACCGTTGTTACAGGTACTTCAGCAAATCATAGTACTTGTGATATACTTCTTAGCTTTGCTAAACCATCTAGATATCCTTTAGACATGGAACTACTGCAGCTGGTTTAATAATTAAACCATTCATTCCTTATACCTTTGGAACCTTCTCCAAATTTTTCATGGAAGTGCAGCTATATTTGGATCCCTATATAAACTGTTTTTCAACAATAGATTTCATGTAATCTGGGATCACTTATTTCGAAATCTTTTGAATTTAGCTAAACTTCTATGTGAACCTGGATAGGTTAATTTAATTTCAGTTTCAGTTTCATGTGTAGTACTACTTGTCTGTGAGATTGTGACAATATAGTTCAGGTGAAATGCTCATTATATAATCCATTCTAGATGATGACCATGCTGTAGTAGAGCTCATTCTATTTATACAGTTGCTTACCGTGTTAAATTTGGTGCATCATTAAAGCACAAAACTGAACATCAGGTTCAGCACTCTGAAACGAAGGTGATCTGCAGTCCCATGCATTGCAGTATTATGTCTTTGAGTTAGCCTTGCCAGCCTCTAACCACTCCTTATGGCAATCACCCATGATTTAGCTGCCAAAATAGAAAGCAATTGTGTCATGCTGTTGGCCTCAATAGAAACATGAGATGCCTTCAAACTTAGTGGCTTTGGCTTATTTTTGTTAAGTTTCTTCCTGTGTTATAGTTAAATTTAACCACATGTGTTTACTGAAAATACATTGAGCAAGAAAATTAAACAGGGTCCTGTTACATGACTGCACTTATCCCCTATATATGTTCTCGCTAGCTATCAGTTACCATACTTTGATGGCTTCAGTTCTAAAAGTCAGCAACTTTACAAAATTCATGTGCTACAATGTATATGTGCAACTGCAGGTTCTCTAGAACACAGGGAATATACTTATATATAACTTTTATCATAAAAACGCTATCTGAACTATGCCCTCTTCTTCGTTACTGATCAAAACATTATATTGCCTCAAAGAGCGTTGAGAGGCCTGAAATTCAGTTGCCTCCCTAGATGCGAACTGTGTCATTGAATTAGTGTTTGATTTGTCTTGCTATCCACTGCACAAACAACGAATTCTACACTAACCATAACCAAGATCTATGGGAGGCGTCCAAGGCAAGCGTGGCATTAGAGCAAGTATAATAGCGGGCTATAGGAAGGCTAAATGCTGAGGTAGAGGAGAGAGAAGAAGCGAGCTTGGTCACAAGAACCAAGAAACTCTGATTTTGAGAAACGAGTGGACCATGTATTAACAATGAAGAGTTAACTACCATATAAGTGAGCTGGGAGGTAGGCCCATAAGAATCCTTGTAGCCAGCGGCTGGCTATATTATTAGCCTTGCTCTTATAGTCTATGCAACAAACTAAATAACTGCACTTTCAACTTTGCCATGTAATCCTTTCTATCCTATGGAGAAGGGGCTGCACACACTCATGATCTACACATGGACTCACATATCGGAGGCTGGCCAACACAGGCAGCTGCGCGGCAACGCCGCGCAAAGTTTATAGTATGTTTCTAAATTAGCACTAGCTAATGCTACACCTCTAATTAATAGCAGATTAGCCACTTTCCTAGCCAGTTGTTCCTGCCTTTTTAGCCTTGCGTCTAAAATTCTTCCCCACATTACATCTCTCCCCCTCAATGAGCAGCTCGCTGTCCTCAAGCTAGAAATTTGGATAGTGCTCGATGAAAGAGTCGATGTCTTCCCAGGTTGCCGATATATGCCATTGGTTCCTCTTTCCACTGGACAAGCACTCGATGCACACCACAGGCTAATCGAGTGCGCACTGCCTACTTAGGTTATGGAACAACCGCTCCATGGTGGATGACTAGTAGAGGTGGTGGGGCATCTAGTGGCATGCCGACAAACTTTTTGAGAAGCCCCACATAGAACACATCATGCTAGCGAGCACGTCGTCTTCTCAACATCATTGGGGTTAATCAGGACTTTTGGTGATAGCCCGAACAAAGAGCTTCGTGAAGAACCTCGCCCCATGGAGCTCATCCAGGAGCTCATCGATGACGGGGATAGGGAAGATGTCCTTGATGGTGACAGTATTGAGGGCACGATAGTCGATGCAGAAGCGCTAAGGTCCATCAGCCTTCTTGATGAGCAGGACTAGCAAGGAGAACACAAAGGAGCTCTTGTGGATGAGGCCCTGATCCAACATTGCATTGTATTGTCGCTCTAGCTCATCCTTGTGCATATGGGTACTGATGGGGGTGGATGGCCACAAGCTGCAACCCTAGTGTGAGGATGATGCTATGGTCAACGAAGATGCCTGCAAAAGCAGCAAGCAGGGCCTTTAGGAGGTTGTCATCCTTGAACGTCTCATGTAGCTTGGGGCTCACTGGACCCGCCACGCCTCGCTAGTGGACTTGGTGATCCTTGCACCAGAAGGACATTGTGCAAGTGTGAAAATTCCTAATAATAGGGCATAGTGAGGTCGGCCATTGGGTGTCGAGAATGATGTCATAGCTGGCCAGGGGCTGGATGAAGAGATCCATGTGGAATGCCTCACCATCGATGGAGAAAGTGGCTTGGCAGAGGTCACCTAGGTAGGGGTCGCGTTCATTGTTGCCCACTATGACCATCATGTTCGCGCGACATTGCAGGGGCAGGGCCATGCTGTTCGCCACCGCCTCCAAGATGAAATTGTGGATCAAACCAAAGTCGAGCAACACTGAGAGTGGTGTCACTGAGCTAGAGATGGATCTGCATCATCTTGCAAGTGCGGACCCTAGTGATGGTGTGAAGGGAGATGTGCAACTCTTCGTCCTCCATGGTACAATTGCCCAGTGGCTCATCTTCCTTGTCGACCCTCTAGCACCTCCAGCAGGAAGAGGCACTAGCAAACCTTGTTAGAGCATCTCCAACAGTTATGCAATTGGAATTTGCCATTTGCTAGAATTTGCCAAGTCCCTAAACGTTTTGCCAAAGAAAAAAATAAGTCCATCTCCAAGTGTTTGGCATTTTTGACTTGGCATTTCTCAAAATAGTGGACCCAACTATTTTTGTCCGAGATCTTTTTTTGTTTGATGCGCTTCGCGCGAGATTTTTCCTCTACGCGGGAATTTCCATCGCCCGTCGCCGCCAGTCCACGAAGTCGCAAGTCACCGCTGTTTCTATGAATCGCGGCCTCTGGGTCCGCCAGTCCACGAAGTCGCAGTTCGCCAGAGTTCCTTCGCGCGCTAGTAGTCCACGAAGTCGTAGGTCGCAAAGTTCACGTCGCGCGCGGCCTCCAGGATCGTATCTCCTAGTTGCGTGCGGGGAAAGAAAAGAGGCGGCGTGAAGAAAGGAGGCGATGGCACGGGGGAAAGAAGAGTTCACGCAGGAAGGAGGAGTCCTCGCGGGAAACTACCGCAGCACGTGGGGAGGTCGCGCACGACAAGAAGCCGCAGGAAACTCGGGATATCAAAATTGCCAAGCCATTGTGTCTATGCAAAAATGCCAAGTTTGGTCCATCAAATGCCAAGTTTGCCAAAATGCATAAGTCAAATGCATAACTGTTGGAGAGCAACTTTTATGGTTTTTGACAAATTTCTAGAATGCATAGTCTAATTGCATAAATGTTGGAGATGCTCTTATGGCTGCACTCAAACTTATTACAGTTGTAACAGAGTTTGAGGCGGCATCATTCCTCCATCTCGGTTGTGGACAAGCGCTTGACCTAGTGGCACTCCACCATGACCATCACTGGTGCTGGCGACGTAGCCTTCGATGCCGATAGAGCTAGGTGTGGAGGGGGTGCTAACAAGAGTGCGCACTGGAGCCTTGGGGTAGTTGGTGTGGCGCTGAGGCATTGGTGGAGGCACATTGCTCCCACAACTCCAATTTTCACATCAAGCTCGTGGCTACGGCCAATGATTGAGGGTTGTGCACCTCAACATCGGTTACTGGAGGCCCACAGTGAAGAGTTTGACCTGTCAGGTTTCTATGAGCCATCCCACGAGGGTGGAGCGCTCCTATTACTTGACGAGGGAGCATAAGCGCTTGCATGCCACAAAGTAATTAAGGGGCTTGGAGTGCTGTCCCCTAGCATAGTTGAAGGAGCTCTACAAAATGGTGCTTGGAAGGTGTGTCCTCGTCCTGCTGAACTTGGATGGACCACATTTGCACAACCATCTTCTAAATTGTTGGAAGCCATCCATACCTTTTGCTCAACCATACATGACACGCTGTTGATGGAAGTATGACTCACCTTGATTGATGAAGGTGAGGGGATCAGATTTCCCAACAAACTTGGGGAAATCCGTCTTCTAGAAGTGTAGGGGACGATCGGGCGCAAGTTCGCCCGGCACGGTCTTGCCCGAGGCAGAAGGCTACGACTATGCTGCATCTAGGCGATGATGGCCTAGGAATTGGCCTTGATGGCAGACTGTAACATCTTGATGGTGTAGGTGAGGGCGGCGAGCACCATCTTGTGGTCATCGCTATTGTCTCCCATTGTGAGCATGAGCTTCAGAGTGGGTGGCGCAGAAGTTTGGCGGGGTGGAAGCGTTGGCGAGGTGGGTAGCTGTAGCGAGGACGGCCTGGAACATGGTACCAGATTGTCAAGGTCGTTGATGTCTAGGGTAGCTAGACATTGGCTACTTAGTTTGTAGTCTTGAGCTGTGAGGTTGGCCGGGGTGAGGTTTTACCCCTCGGTGCCCTATTGTTGAAAAAGGGGATTAAGAGATGAATATTGTTATCGCTTAATTCTTCTGCAAGAGCTATTCGGCTTACATATATGTACTAGGCAACAATCACTCCTCAAATCTATCTCAATCACTCACTAATATATTTCTAAATTAGCAACGGCTAATGGTGCGCCTCAAATTAACAACAGATAGCCACTTACTGGCCAGCTGTTCCTACGTTTTTATAGCCATGGCTAAACTGCTTTCCCCACATGACACTTTACATGTGTGTTGTGTGTATATACTGTCGTCCCTTATTGGTTTTATATCGGCATAGTGTTTTCCCAGTTCACCGTTACACAAATTCCTAGCCCTGCTTTAGACATTATGCGCATAGACTACTTAAATGGTTATGGAGTCACTTTAACCATACCTCCAAGGCAAACACTATGGTCTGAAGGTGTATTTCTCTCCACCATATATATGTCTTTTTGTTTGCACGCATGCATGCATTTAATGCATGGGCAAAAATTAAGTCTACTATGCTATTTACAAATAAGAGAGTTCCGTAAACATGCATCCAAATGTGCATCCACTAAGTGTCAGTGCTTTATCGAGATGGTGCAGATGACTATTAGTAGAATTTTGTAAAAGAAGTGGTTTATTAGTTTTGAATGCAAAGATAGCAATGTCTTATGGAATAAGTGATAATCATGTAGTAGATACTTGCTTTTACAATTGTTTTAGTTAGATAGTTAGGACTAAGAAAAGTTCATATAAATCATATGCATGTATTGTGTACTGATATTGAATTAAACAATTAAATGTATTCCTCACATCCTTTACGCGTGTGTAGTGTAGGTATATATTTCCTCCGTCCTAGTATAGAGTGCATTCAAGCATTTGAGAGGAGTCCTCAAATATAGTGCATTCGAAGAACAAGAAGATAATGTTTACTTAAATAAAAATACAGGAGATGAAAGCAATTTAGTGCTTACCATATTTTGCATAAGTAAACTTAGATTATACCCTTTAATCATGTGGAATAGGATCAGATTTCAATAAATTAGGAAGTTAAGTGAGGGGTACATGCGTCTCTTGCCCTCTCTCTTATTTTGTCTGAAAATAGCCACAATATAATGTATTCCAGAACGGAGGGAGTATATGCCTTTGTTTCTTGGTTTTAGACCGGCATTGTGTTTTCCTAGTTCACAACTACAAAATTATTAGCCCCTCTTTAGACATTATATATATATACACTAATTATTACTAAAATGTTTATGAAGTTGATGATTCACCATATCTCCATGGATGGCACACACTATATATAGTATTCCTTCGGTACAAAAATCTGAAGGTGTATTACACATAGACACGCACATATATACACACGCCACTTGCTTGGACACATGCATGTGTTTAATGTATAGGCAAAAATTAAGATTATGCTCTGCCAAATGATTTTTTAGTATAACCAAGACCAAATAAAGGCAGTGACAGTGACAGTGGGCAGTGACACACACAATAGTGACAGTGACATTAGGCCAGTCAGCTAAAACATGTGAGATGTAGTATATATATGAACCTAAAGACACTAGTGTTTTTAATAACAGGAAACACACAAAGATGGATGACTAGGGCTGCGCACTATGACATGGACAACAATGGCGAGCACGAGTGGCACGCCGGCGCCTACTCACTCCACAATCGCTGCAACGTGACGACAGAGAAGAGGAACCCCAGGCCAAGTCACGCACATTGTGCCTTGGTAGTTCGGAGACTCTCCGCTTTCTCCACTCTAAACCCTAATCCTCTCCTTTGATCTGCTCCTGATTGATAGCTCCTCTAGCACCATTGCTATCGTTGATCCGTACGAGAATGATGGCCTCCTCCATCGCCACTGCCACCACCCGCGATGCAGCCTCCATCCAATGTCACCCCACTGCTTACCGACGTGGGTGCATCAGCCTTTGATGCCTTCCAAAACCTCAGCCTCCACAGTACCCATGCCTCCTTGGTCTCACAACCCCTGCCGACGGTGACTACGATGGAGGATCAGCAAGCCGCCGATGATGCCCAAGAAGTCCAAGTTCTAGCAGAAGAAGGATGAAAACAATATATGGACCAGGCCCACCTCTCGGAAGCACAAGAATAAGATGGCAAAGCAGCAGCCGGTGTTTAGTGAGTTACACATGTAATTAGTCCACAAGTACACTTGTGTGAGCAACACATGCCATAGAGGTGGAAATGTTGAAAGACTCACACATGTGATGAAGAAGCTCATTGCATATGAGACACATTGAGTCATGTGACTAGGTGGATAAGATCAAGACAAGAATTGGCTTGATGGATCTATACGAGAACGATGGCCCCCTCCATCACCACTGCGACCACCCGTGATGCAGCCTCCATCCAATGTCACTCCCCACTGCTTACCGACGTGGGTGCATCAGCCTCTGATGCCTTCCAAAACCTCAGCCTCCATGATACCCATGCCTCCTTGGTCCCACAACCCCTATCAATGGTGACTACGATGGAGGATCCTATAGAAAGCCGTCGATGATGCCCAAGAAGTCCAAGTTCTAGTAGAAGAGGGATGAAAACAACATATGGACCAGGCCCACCTCCCGAAAGCACAAGAATAAGATGGCAAAGCAGCAGCCAGTGTTTAGTGAGTTACACATGTGATCAGTCCACAAGTACACTTGTGTGAGCAACACATGCCATAGAGGTGGAAATGTTGAAAGGCTCAGACATGTGATGAAGAAGCTCGTTGCATATGAGACACATTGAGTCATTTGACTAGGTGGATAAGATCAAGATAGGAATTGGCTTGATGGATCAGTTGCAAGAGTGAAGGGCAAGTTGGAGGCTTTGAAGCGATAAACTGCATGGCGAGGAAGCTTGAGCAAGACTTGGCACTGATGTACTAATGCAATGGTGAAGAGCAAGTGAGGTCAAGATCGATAAAGCAACAAGGTCACATGATTACTGATCCCCAGTCTTAGTATAACCAAGACCAAATAAACACAGTGACTGTGATAGTGGGCAGTGACAGTGATAGTGACACGTGGCAGTGACATCGACATTAGGCCAGTCAGCTAAACCATGTGAGAGGTAGTATATATATGAACCTAAAGACACTAGCTAGACATGGGTGTGGTTTTCATAATAGAAAACACAAAAAACGGATGACTAAGGCTGAGAATGACGGCATGGACTGCAATGGCAAGCATGAGTGGCATGCCGATGCCTACCCACTCCATAGTCCCTGCAATGGCGACGATTGAGAAGTGGAACCCTAGGCCAAGTCATGCACACCATGCCTGGCCAGTTTGGAGACTCCTCTTTCTCGATCAATAGTCCTTCCATCACCACCACAATATCTACACCCGATCGATGGCCCCTCCATCGTCACCGCTGGCACCTGTGATGCAGCCTCCATCTGATGTCCCCTAGCTTCATTGCTGCCTATTGCGGGTGCATCAGCCTCCGACGCCTTCCAAAACCTCAGCCTCCATGGTACCCATGCCTCCTTGGATTCCACAACCCCTGCCGATGGTGACTATGGTGGAGGATCCACCCAAAAAGAAGTCCAATTCCATGTTGAAGAGGGATGAAAACAACATCCAGACCAGGCTCACCTCCTGCAAGCACAAGAATAAGATGGCAACACTACAGCCAGCCATGGCCTAACCCTAGCCTGGTGCTACCAGTACCAAGGAGGGTACACTGGGGCAGTCCATGTTCTTCTCTAGTGTCTTCAAGTCCTAGAGGATCGTGCTCTTGGCTGATCGCATCACCATTGCCAGCTCCAAGGGCCACCACATGGTGCATGCCACACATGGTGTCATGAAATGGAGCATGGTATTTCGAGGTCAAGGTCATGCACCTCGGCTCCACTAGACACACCCACCTCGAGTGGGCGACCAACATGGTAGACATCGACATGCCTATTGGTTGTTGCACGTATGGCTTTGGGTACCGTGACACCGATGGTGCAAAGGTGCACATGTCCTGAAGGGACAACTATGGTGATGATGGGTATGGGATAAGAGATGTTCTAGGGCTTTACATCTCTCTGCCTAATGACAAATATGAGACTCAAGCCATCATGTGAATCTGAATAAGGGCAAGTCTTTTCTTGTGCAAGGGTAGGACGCACTAGCTCCTGTTCTAGGTGAGTGCCTGTTTCAAATTCCTTGTGTTTTGTTGTGCCAATTTAAAAAGACATGCATGCAGTTGTTTTTTTGAAGGATATTTCTTTCAAAGGATCGATTCATGAAATTGTTATAATGATGTGGTCATGAACTCTAGCTATTTGCAAATAAAGGAGTTCCATTAGCATGCATCCACTCGATCTCCGAGATAGCACCAAAGCGCTAGCCTATGTCGTGCATCCACAACTCTGCCTCATCCTGCATTTCCTCTGACATCATCACAGGGGCCACAAGCGGTGCTCCTCCTCATCATCAGTGCATAGGGGCAAGGCCTAATGGGGAGAGGGGTTGAGGGTTTTAGCGAGGGGGCTGGTGGCGATGGGAATACTAGCAGGGGTAGACTTTTGTATTGGTGCTTTAGATGTCGTAGATGACTATTAGAATTTTGTAAATAAAGTGTTTATTAGCTAGGTTTCAAGATTACAATGTCTTATGGAATAAGTAATAACATGTAGATGTAGCTGCTTTTACAATTAGTTTATTAGTTATTATATAGAGATAGTTAGGACCGAGGAAAGTTTTATTTGAATCATATGCATGTATTTTTTTACTGATGTTTAGTTAAACAATGAACATATTGCTCATGCTTTATGCTGTGTGTGTGGCAAAGGTATATATTGTCTCTTGGTTTTAGATCGACATAATGTTTTCCTAGTTCACCATTACACAAACTCCTAACCCCTCTTTGGACATTATATCTATAGACTACTTAAATGGTTATGAAGTCACTGATTCACCATATCTCCATGGCACATACTATCGTTCATTTGTCCAAAAGTCTGAAGGTGTGTTTCTCTCCAACATATATGCACCATTTGTTTGCACGCATGCTTGTGTTTAATGCAAAGGAAAATTTTAAGGCTACTTTGTTATTTACAAATAAGAGAGTTCCATAAACAAGCATCCACTCAGTGTCAGTGCTTGAGATGTAGTGGACAACTCTTAGTAGAACTTTGTAAGTAGTTTATTTGATTTCAATGCAAGATAACAATGTCTTATGGAATAAATGATAATCATGTTGTGGAGTAGTTACATTCTTTTACAATTATTTTAGTTAGATAGTATTGTGTATTAGTGTTGAATTAAACTATTGAATGTATTGCTCTCATGCTTTAGGTGAGTGTAGGTACATATGTACCTTTGTCTCTTGATTTTAGATTGGCATATAGTGTTTTCTGAGTTCACCATTACAATTCTTAGCCCCACTTTAGACATTATATATACTAAAAGGTTTATGAAGTCAACAATTCACCATATCTCCATGCATGTCACACACTATATATAGTCCTCCATGAGTAAAAAATCTGAAGGTGTATTACACACACACACACACACTTAGACACATATACACATGACACTTGCTTGGACTTGTGCATAATGCATAGGGAAAAATTAATGTTATGTTCCACCAAATTAAGGTGACATTGGGCACTGACAGTGATAGTGACATTGGGCAGTGACAGTGACAGTGACATTAGGCCAATTAGCTAAAACATGTGAGAGGTGGTGTGTGTGTGTGTGTATATATATGAACCTAAAGACATTGGCTGGACATGGGTGTGGTTTGAATAATAGGAAACACATGAAGACACATGGCTAGGGCTACATAATGATGTGGACAGCAATGACAAGCACGAGTGGCACATCGGTGCCTGCCCACTCCATGGTCCCTACAATGCGACAACAAAGAAGAGGATCCCTAGGCCAAGTCATGCACACCATGCCTTGCCAATTTGGAGACTCTCCTCTTTCTCTACCCTAAACCCTAATCCTCTCCTTCGCTCTGCTCCTGATTGATAGCCCCTCTATTGTTGCTGTTGCTACCAACCCACACCTGAACGACGTCCCCTCCATCTGATGTTACCCTAGCACTACTACTTCCTGCAGCGAGTGCATCAGCCTCCGACGCCTTACAAAACCATAGCCTCCATAGTACCCATGCATCCTTGGACCCTGCAACCCCTGTCAATGGTGACTACGGTGAAGGATCCTTCAGCAAGCCGACACCTAAGAAGTCTAGTCCAAGTCAAAGAGGGTCAAAACAACATATGGACCAGACCCACCTGCCACAAGCACAAGAATAAGATAGCAACATTGCAGCCAGCATTGTGAAAGTCCCTAGTTTGATTTTGGTAATTGAGTGGCAACCTAGGTGAAAGGTCCTAATATGGCTAGAGGGGGGGTGAATAGCCTATTTAAAAAAAAATCTACAAACTCACTAGAGCAAGTGGTTAGTAAATAACAAAGCTAAGCTTTTTGCTCTAGCTCTAAAAGGGGTGTTTCTAAGCCACCTACCCAACAATTCTAGTTGCTACAAACACTAAGCATACAAGAACTAAGCTACCCAAGCCAAGGTAAGCAACTAAACTAATTACACTAGTTTGCGGTAAGTAAAGATAGGATGAGATATTTATACCGCCATGTAGGGGATGAACGAATCACCAATATAAACAATCAAGAACCGGGAGAAAACCAATCAAATACAATTGAGACACCAATTTTTTTCCCGAGGTTCACGTGCTTGCCGGCACGCTACGTCCCCGTTGTGTCGACCAACACTTGGTGGTTCGGTGGCTAAGAGGTGTAGCACGAACCTCGTCCTCACTAGGACACCACAAAAATCGACCCACAAGTGAGGTAACTCAATGACACGAGCAATCCACTAGAGTGACCTTTCGGCTCTCAACCAGGGAAGGTACAAGACCCCTCACAATCACCGGGAAATGGTCACGAACAATCACCAACTCGTGCCAAAGCTCCTCCGCTGCTTCAAGCCATCTAGGTGGCAGCAACCACCAAGAGTAACAAGAAAACTGCAGCCAAATCGATCCCCAAGTGCCACTAGATGCAATCACTCAAGCAAATGCACTTGGAATCACTCCCAATCTCACAAAGATGAATAATCTATGAA
>Ga0182004_10002149_pt1 | contig 15130 bp, 14 predicted proteins | sample Sormic07211540_1_FD_120479 | JGI IMG/M metagenome (GOLD analysis project Ga0182004, IMG submission 120479) | Endophyte microbial communities from Sorghum bicolor roots, Mead, Nebraska, USA - 072115-40_1 MetaG | ecosystem: Host-associated > Plants > Roots > Unclassified | place: USA: Nebraska...
AGGTCAGAGTTGTGTTTTGGAGATCGTGTCATTGTCCTAAACGACATCTATGACAGAAGGCCCACCCAACAGGTCCTATACGTGGCTGCGACTTGTGACTCTAGAGTTTTGAGATCTACCCCGGACAAAAAGAATCGCTGTATGCCATGCCTAGAAGAAGCCAAGAACGAATTTGCAAGGAGATACACATGCATGAGCACAAACCGATTAAAAGTGATCAGACATTCCATGAAAACTGACAGCACTTGGATTTCTTGTTGAGAAACAGAAGTTCCATTGGAAAGAAAAAGAATACAACGGACCATACTTGATGTAGTCGTCAATCAGGACCAGGGAAAACTAGCAGTTTTTTTTTCGAATGCACCCCAGCGCACATTTCATGAAGAGGAGCAGTAAAGTGACCCCACAAATAAGCTGAGGGGCTTAGCTGGTTCAGTTCACTGTTAAGGATATGTGTCTGGTTCTTTGATATAGGAGATAGAACGGTCCTATTCCTGTTTTTCTGTACTAAGGTAATGAAATGTCAACAATAAGAAAACTTTTACCATAAAACTTCACTTTAAACCAAGGTAATGAAATACGATGAAGAGATATTGATTGTCCAAGTTGAAAGAAAACTTTGACCAACAAGAATCTAAAACAGCGTATATTTGTAAGTGGAGGAAATAATAATAAACTAATGAAAATACCATGGCGAACTTCCCACCATTGAGGCTTGTTTAGTTCTAAAAAATTTTGCAAATTTTTTTTAGATTCTCTGTTATATCGAATCTTGTGGCATTAAATAAAGATAAAAAAATAACTAATTGTACATTTTGCCTGTAATTTAATTTGCGAGACCAATCTTTTGAGCCTAGATAATACATCATTAGAAAATATTTGTCAAATACAAACAAAAATATTACGGTGTTTATTTTATCAAAAATTTTGGAACTAAACAAGGCCTAAAGTAGGACCATTTTATTATATTTTAACACAAAACTGAAACACAGCCCAGCTGGGCTTCCCTTGTTTCCATTTTCTTCTGTATAAACCACCAGTGCATCGCCTCTCTCTGCTCTCGTGTCCCCGTCCGTCTTCCCTCCATTTCCCACGCACAACCGGCAGCCGCAACCTCTCGTCGAGCTCTGCTCATGCCGAGCGACCATCCGGAGCCGCCGTCGCTGGCGCCGCTCGAGCTCCAAGCCGACCCGGCGCCGCCGCCGGCCAAGGGCGGGGGCAAGATGCACAGGCTGCTCAGGTCGGCCTTCAAGCGTGGGGACTCCGCCTCGGCGAGTAGCGGGGACGAGGCGGACCAGCTGAGCCGGTCGTCGTCTTCGGCGGCGAGCAGCGGCCGCACGCCGTCAGGGGGGCGCGCCGGCCGCCGTGGCGGCGACGGCGACCGGTCCAGTCGCGAGAGCTTCGAGCTCGACGGTGAGACGCGCGTGATTCCGATATTCCTTGTTTTCAACGAAATTTCCTCGGTTGATCGCATCTGGGTTCTTCTTTTTTCAGCGAAATTTAGCGAATCTTTTAGGCGTATATTAGCTAAGCACATGACATGATGGGCTGCTTTGTTGAATTCTGCACTTCTTCTAATCTTAATCTATCTTCAGTCGCTGTTTGGGGGATTTGGCAAGCCTAGAACTAAGACAGTGACATTGTGTAATACTAACTGACAAAAGCCCGGATGTCCGCGAAAATTTGGTACGGAGAGAGAGAGAGAGAGAGAGTAATTTCGTTCTCATTCTCACAACTGAATCTGAATCGCCGCATTTGAGAAAGATTCGGCATTCAATTTGAAAAATCAGGAGTTCAACACTTCAACTGTAAATTGCACAAGTTGAATGCAACAAATATACAGTTGTCACTTCTATTTTTTAAGTTAGGCAACGCAACAACCTTTTGCTCGCCATTGGGTTGTCATGGCCTTGTTGGATGCTGGAACTTCCAAGGCTCTTAAACTTATATAATATTAATGCCTTTCTTTAATCATAAATTGGTCATGTACTCACGATAAGGAGTTGGGATTATATATACTATGGTACGTAACATCTGTCATTTCTGTATCTAGTTCAGAAGAAACCAAAGGGAGCTAGGGCCATCTTCTTGGAAGTTGCATGACCTTGTCAATCTTTCTTGCTAGAAGCAGTTTGATCTTCCGTAATAGAGAGGGAGAGGTCTGAACATCTTGCAAATCTTACTGCCTACTAGGATGAAAACGGATCGGATACAGACGGATATCATATTTGTTTTCATATTTCTGATCGAATTCGGATTCAAATACAGATAATATCAATCATATCGGATAAGATACGATTGGATGTCGACATCATAAATATACAATTTAAATATTCGGATACGGATACGGTATCGGATGTTGAATATTCGGACTCGGATACGGACAGATCTGAACCCCTCTAAACGAATTCGGTCTCGAATACGGTCGAAAAATATCCGTACCGTTTTCATCCCTACTGCCTACCACAGGAGAAGACTGAAACAAACTTTCGCTTTTTATGAAGTTGTTATTGTCCCGTGTGAAATAATTTGGGCATGACAAATAAGTCTCTTTCCCTCTTGCTGCTTTCTCAGCTCAGAAAAGTCTAAACAAGGAGGTAGTGTCCTCTTTCTGCCAACCCTTTTAAGGTTCTAGAGCTTGATAACAGCACCTCGGGACCCATGACACCGAATTGGCGGCTTATACTGCTCTAGCAGCAGCCCATATCCATTTGTCAGTCCCTTTCTTCGAGGGGCAAAATGCCTTATGTGCTCCTACACTTGGCAGTGCGGGCCATCTAAAACATAAAGTTAAGACAAACGGATAACCTTATACAGTACTCCCTCCAGGTTGGTAAAAAAAAAAATTCTGGACAATGATATGATCTCCAAAGCATAACTTTGAATTTGTATTTCTATAAAAATATTTATTAGAAAGTGATATATGTATATTTTTATGAAATTATTTTTAAAGATAAATCTATTCATATGTTTTTCATATTTCCAAACTCAACACTGAGCAACTCCAGCAGTAGCCCCCAAAACTAGGCCTCTACTTTTAATTTGGGTGCTCCCCCTACTTCTTGGAGCTCAACTTTTTTGCTTCAACTCCAATAGTAGCACCCAAATTTAGGCCCCCAAACCTATTTCAGAGAGAATGACAGAAGGGCCCACTTGTCATTGTCTTTTTCTTCTTCCTATTTTTTCTTTATTTGGATAGGGACATAATTAGAGCATCGAGCCGGTTACCGTAGGGTGTCATGCACATACAAGAGAAGAGAGAGAGAGAGAGCATACGCTGAGGCTAGGACACGCGATGGAGGATGGTGGCTGTCTTGTTGGACCAACAGGAATAGAGTCTGTGGGAGAAATATGGGTGCCCAGCCAAATATGGGGTCTAGAGTAGGGGCCCTGCTAGAGTAATGTTTTTAGTCTGGGCACCCATATTTAGCTATTGGGGCTTGAGTAGAGGCCCTGCTGGAGTTGCTATGGAGGGAGTACTTTTTTTTTGAGCCATCATATAGATGCAGATGCTCGTGCACTTACTAAAGTTTTTCTTTCAATAAAAAAAAATTGGAGGATACCGGATGAGAATTTGGCTTTTGTATCTATATAAAGTTTGATTGAGTGGTACCAACAAGAAAAACGTCTTGCAAATTGCAAGCTTGTTTTGAGATTGTGAACGTCAAAGTACCAATGCAAGTACCAAGACTACATCTATTATGCTGGATTACCTGTTGTCTATTTTTGTACTTGTTGATCCTGGATCCAAGGCTTGTTCCATCATTGCATTTTTCTGTTGATTCTTTGCACGGTTTTCTATCTTCATTATCGTGCATAATATAAAAATACTACCTAGGTTGCTAATTGGCTTCTACAACAGTCTTTGTCAAGTGGCTGATGGTCATGCCCTCGAACAGTTAGAATATTCAGGATTCAAAAGGAAACACTACCTTACATCTAAAAGTAGTAGTTGACTCTGTTTTTTTTTTGTAACTTATCGATGAATACTTGCCCTGATCAATATCAATATGCTATATGTTTATAATTAAGGTTCTAAGAACTGCAAGTTGCTGGCTGCGCTGCGCGACGCCAAGATCGGGCACGCGTACGAGCCCTTCCCGTGGGAGAAGAAGATGAGGGAGCTGCTGCCAGTGCCGGAGGCGAGCTGCTTCCTCTCCCTGCTGCTGCTGCCCAAGGCGGCGGACGGGTCCAACACGCGGTACAACTCACTGGAGGACACCCTGGCGCGCGCGGACGCGTGGCTGCTGTCGTCGCAGGCCTCCGGCGTGCCCGTCGTGTTCATGAACGTGCAGACGGAGGCGCTGCTGACCAAGATCTCCGGTGAGACGGCGGTGTCGACCGTGAACATGGCGTCGCTGTCGGACCTCGCCGGCATGGCGAATGCGAGCCTGTACGGCTTCGAGGACTACCACGGCGTGGACATCGGCGTGGTGCGGGCCGTGCGGCTGTGGTACACGCCGGCAGCGGGCGAGGCAGCGCTGGAGCTGCGCCTGCGCCAGGGCGACACGCGGCTGGGGTTCGCCATCAGCCGCACCGAGGAAGGGTTCATCTACGTCTCCTCGGTGGCGGAGGAGGGCACGCCGGGCGTGGCGTCGGCGCGGTCGGGGCTCCTGGAGCTGCACCGCGCGGCGCGCAGGGCGTCCAAGCTGCTGGTGCTGTCCCGCGTCGGCGGCGAGAAGGTGCTGCCCTGGATGGTGTCCACCGCCGGGAACGTCAAGTGCTTCGACACCGTGTCGCTGAGCCAGAAGCTGTCGCTGCACCGCCACGCGCTCCGCCCCATCACGCTGCACTTCCTCATGTGGGACCGTGACCTGGCCGCGGCACTGCCTAGGGATGCCGACGTCGAGAAGCCACCGCCGTCCGTCCTCCTGCTGCCGTCGCCGCTCGACGTGGCGGCAGACGACCTCGACGGGCCGGGGCTCGCCAGCAAGGACTCGAGGGACTCGTCGTTTAGGTTCCAGAACATCGACCTCCCGGACAGCTGGTTGTGAATTATATATACAACCAAAAATTCTCTTTTCCGATAAGTTGAGAACAGTTAATGAGTATTGTAATCAGGTGAGCTTCAAACTTATACCAAGTTGTGATGTTAGCATCTCATCATGGTTCCTGATGTGATCAAATATTTTCGTTATTGTAATCGCGAAGGCACCACAAAGAAAACAGGTTCGATGAGCAGGGACAAGGTAACTGGACGTTGGTTACCAATTTCATAATTATACATCAAAAGGTTAAACCCATATTCAAATAGAACCATCCTAGGGCAAAAATTTGTTGATCTGAACAAATTAGTCACGAGGCCAGAGTGCTCACAACATCAATTTCCCAGCCACGAGTTAGAAATTTGAAATACTACAAGACAGCATCCTCTTATCTATCCTGCCATCCAGGCATCATTTTGGAGCAGATTTAAACATACTAACTACAAAAACATCATTTACTACGATGACGCAATTGAAAACAAAAACATTGAAACAAGCTCGAAGAAATATATTTTGCTGTCCCCAGTCATTCTAAACACAACTAGAAATGTCCTGCTAAAGGAATGTCAAATGCGTCAGTCCCGAGTCCAGTGCCAATTTATCATGTACAACACCACACATACCAGATCCACCCATGTCTAAGATTAACACCCTACAGACGACTCCTGAATGATCTATCCATTAGAAAGGGAAGGGGGAAAAAAAAGAAGGAACACGATTACAGCAGTAGATGATACAGACAAACAATTACCGATGTGAGCAACTCCACCTTGATACATTATTACCCACCCTAGCTATGTTACAGACTACACCTTCAAATGGGCTAAGTAAAGGTCCATAAGAGTCAATCGACACCATTTATACTGTACAAAATTGTCATCTGAGCAAACCTCAGGCTGAGAAACTGTCACTGCTCCCAAATGTGATAACTCCTTTACATCTGCACGTTAACAGAGCCAAAGGCCATGCTGAATATGACAGACGGTTCATCAGCAATGGCCTTGTACAAGAGAGCTTATTCCAAGCAAGCTCATGATGCAGTAGAGCCTGCAGAAAGTGGGCCATCTCTTAGCTGTTGTAGACAGAGTTGAAGCTGCTTTTGGATCATCTCGGCAACCATTCGCAGCCTTCCTTGGCCCACCTCTCCAGCTACACCAGACCCATTCACAGTTTCCACAGCTCTTGAAACCTTTTGCTTACATCTTTCCCACTCCTCAAACTGCAACCAGCAGGCTCTCCCACCATGGCTCCCATTCATAGCAAGGAAAGCTATATGATTGTTGTCCCCAAAAGAATAGCGAAGTTTCACAGATACACAATATGGAAGCCAGGCAGCTCCACCAGCTACATTCATGTGAGGAATGAGAGCATGGTCAAGTACAAATGTCAGGGCAAATTCTACTGAACTGTGGGCTCTATCATGATGAATATTACTCTTGGCTAAAGTGCTGTTCTCTGTGTTATCAGCTGCAGCTGATCCTGAGTGATTCTCCAAACAAAGCTCGATCCGAGCCCTCTGAGCAGTAGCAATGTCCCCGTTGACCGGGGAAAGACCTTTCTTCCATGTAATCAGCTTTAAAAACTCACGCAGTACCGAAATTGGCAATGTAAGCAAAGTGATAAAAGAAGCAACTCTAGAAGCATCATATGGTTCAGAGGCAACACGCCTGCTAAAGTAGTCACATATTTCATTGATTTCAGCAGCTGCTAGCTCTTCCTGAGCATTGCTCTGAGCTTGCTGCTGCTGTTGCTGGTGGTGAAATCTTTTCACACTCAAGACTTGTAGAAGCAGTTGAACGCGATGGACACTTACTGCAAATACATATCCTCTGCAATATGAAATCAGGAACCAATTTACTGGCAGTCCCAAATGGAAATACTCAACTCAAAGGAAAGACAAGAAAGACGAGTCATTTTGAACTGCTGACACCTAACACTAGCAATTTCTCATCTTATAACTCTAGCCTAAGCTCAACAAAGGCTGATAGCACCAAATTAAACAAAAAGAACACTGTTTACATTCAGTAAATAATGAAGTATAGTCATAAGGTATCAGTAAATACCACAATACATATTCAACGCACATTTGTAACATGTAAAATAGATGAATGCATAATTAATCTGAAGGGCAGATATAGACAGAATAAAGTACTATTTCCAAAAGGTCAGGGAACTCAATATCGCTAAGAACCAAAACTTCCATGAACAGAGATTAAGGGTACTTTGCCAGTGAATATTGTATAGATCCTGAATCTTAATTGCGCAGTGGAAAAGTGAATAACATAGACTTTAAATATGATGCTAGAAAACAAAGGATACTTTGCCAGTTTATATTTTCTTACCCGACATAGAACCGGAGCGCAGGCTGCTCTTGATCCAAATTCAAGAGAGCACCTTCATTGTCCTTTAAGATTGATCCTAATATTTCTTTCAAAAGTTCAGGCAATTGTGCAAACAACCATAGAACTCCAAGGTACTTTAGGATTCCTCTCAGCACCTTTTTCAGAGCTGCCAAAGGAACCCAACCACCACCATATCCACCATCATCCCCCAGCCCTATAAAAGCTGTGTTTAGTTCCCCTTTCATGTGAACAGGGAGACCAGCTCCAGCAGTAAGTCGCACAGAAGCTCCACTAATACCAGAAGCAAGAGCCGAAGAAGCCAACATGGCATTTCCTGCTCGACTCAAACTGGCTGCTACATGGTTAGCAACACCAGAAGTTGGCCGGGACATAGAAACACCAGGGGTAGCACTTAAACGATTTGCACTAGGAGCAGTTTGTGGAGCTCCAGCATTGTTATTTAAGTGTCCACTAGCCTGTGTAGCATTCATGAAGTTGGGTTCAAGAGCATTTAGACCCTGAGCAACATGTTCCATTATGAAAGGCCGGAACTGTGGGCATGGCAACGATCCACCAACTGAAGGTCCACCTTTAGGAGGAGTAGCCGGCTGGAGCCAAACCTGATCCCCAGCAAAGCAGCGCATGTCAACAGAGAATTTCTTGCGATATATAATGCGTATCCAGTATGGCCCACGAAGTACGACCGAAACATCAAAAGGCAGTAATGAACTGGGAACAAGCCCAGGTCCACCCCGTCCAGCGGCTGAAAGCATGGCAGCAGCATGAAGATTATGACTGCTTAATTGGGCAGCTGCAGCATTTTGGGGGACAGGTGCATGATGTATGGTTGATGAAGATGAACCATTTGCTAAAGGCCCTTGTGTCAGGATGTTCGGCTGCTTTGGCATAGAGCTATATCCAGATGAAACAGTAACAGGCATCCTTGCAGGACGAATTGCACCTCCAAGGGCAAGTAATGGTCCTGCTGTAAGCCGAATGCAATCCAAGAAGGATGCTACCTCTCCACCATTCACGAAATCCTCCAGAAACTGCATTTTTGCAAGATTGATTATCAGATAACAAGGCAAATAAAGGCAAACTTTATTGCAAGATGATTGAGCAATCTCACAGAAACTTTATGCCTAAGTAGAGAGCATAAGCTTCTGTACTCAGGTTTCACCTATTTATCAACAGCATAGTGAATGGATGGAAGCCAATTGGAATGACCCATCTGGCACTGCCAGTAAAGCAGATCATAGGAATTGTGCAGTGAAACAACAAAAATGCCAGCACTCATTTATGCTTCCAGACTCTTCAGAAAATAATGATGCCATTATTAAAGGATAAATGTATAAGAAAAATGCTTCTTGTGAAAGCAAAAGCTAGCAAGCAATGTTTTCAGGTCATCTGGTCAAACCTGGTCGACCTGGGACCCACCAGGACGATTAATCAGACGACTTGCTAGCAAGTATGCAACTGTGCAGTGAGTACATGTCAGCCTACATAATGTCATTTTGCCCACAGAAGAATGTTCAGACATGATTTCCAATTGAAATTGACAGTCAGAATTAATGTACATCATGCTGAGGTTCGATGGAACTACAAAGTGGGTAAGCAATATTTAGAAAAAAAACATCACAATACAATAAAAAGGCATAAACAGATAGAATTTTTATTATTTCAGGTAAAAGCCTTAATATGCATTTGAGTAACAAGGTGAACTTTCAATGTCGAAATGTATTCAAATATTGGCTGTACATTTGATGTTTTAAGATCCAAAGTACACATCCAATGTGATTGATCCAGGAAAAAAAATGGAAAAGGAAGATAAACCTTTGTGTGTGGCCAAAGCTGATCTGGAGAAACATGCATTGTGCAACCACCCTTATCAATCTCCCATTCAACAACTATGTGTACCATAGGCATGGTGCCGTAACTAAACCACAAGCTCATTAGACCCACAGCTTCAATCCTGAATGTCTTTCTCATCTGCTCAGATAGCTTGTCAGCAGCATCACTGTTACCTTTATTAACAGATTGTGATTTAACCTCCATGGATAACTGATTGTCGTCTAGCTTGTCATCCAATTTCACACCAATCAGTCTCCTCATTCCACGAGCAAAGGAACGAGCATTTGAAAGTCGTCGTAAATCTGACACAAGCTTCTGGACACTATCTGCCTCAACAGTGTTGTAAGTTAAAACAACACCATTGGAATCAAATGAGATATGTGAATCCATTTCTGAGCTATTCGCAATGCGAATGCCAACACCCCATTGTGTTGTGGTGCTTCCTCCATTAAGTTCCCAAAGTTCCCTGAAATGTGGATCATTTATCCTAACATCCCAAGACATGCTTCCAGCCTTACCAAGGCGCAAGCATATATGCTTCCAAGAATCATCTTGTGCAAAAGGTAATCTTAACCAAAGATTCGATGATGGTGTCCGCAGACCAACTTCTTCAACATATGGAATTGCAAGGGAATCCATCTGAGCAGTTAGTTGAGCATGTTTGATGCATAATGAACAGTGTCTTATGACATGTAGTAGCACAGAAGCATATATAGTTGCTGGAACACAATTATTTCTTTCTGCAAGAACATCTCCATAGGTGAGGCTGACTCTTGATTGCAAATTAGAGGAGTGCGCCTGCAAAGGCAGGATATTCTGCACTGATTCTGATTTTTTTCTCCGCTTTCTTGGCTCACTAGCTTGCAGTCCTCGTAATGAAGGGATACTTGGCAAGAAATCTGAAAGAGAGCGCTTCCTAGATGCACCATCAGAACCAGCGGTGATGGACTTCTCTAATCCTGACAATTGCCCAAGTAAGATAGCATATATTTGAACAATATATATTTCCAATGAAGCCGTAGTTTAGTTCACAATAATGGTTACCAAAAGTTTTACATCTGAAGCTGTAATCTAGTTCACCATAATGATCACTAAAAGATTTACATCTGACTCTAATATATAGAAGAAAATTTTAGTAAAATACCTCCAGTTATAGTTGAAGACCCAACCAAATGACCAGGCATAGCGTTCCCAAGATTCCCTGAATGTGAGCTTTGAGCAGGGATTTGGCTGCTGTTATTATTGCTTGAAGGTACAAGATGAAGTGATTTATTTACACCTGCAATATCAGTCATATGGAGAGCTTAACAAGCACATTATAATTAGAACCTGACAATTTGGTCATAGACATTACAGGGCTTGAAGAAAATGTGTTTGTACCTTGTAAATATCTAAAATTACTTGGGAAATAGCTATTCAAACTGCCACTAGGATGAATTTTTGCTATATTATTAGCTTGGGTATGAGATAAGCTTCCATCATGCATTGGTGAGACAACCCTAGCATTTATTCCTTGAATATCAACTGAAAGAGAATGATTTTGCGCAGCAGTAGAACCACGTTCATATTCAAAAACCTCATCGACAATAGATGAAAATGATGGTGAACAAGCAGGAAGTAGTGGAAGAGTCTCAATTCCATTCTGGACAGGAAGATCACTCTCCATCATGTCAGCAGGGTCCACTAAACTTTGTAGGGCCTGCAGCTTCATATCAAAAGGATTTGCATTTGTCTCATTTTTAAGTATTTGCATCTGTCCTATATTGATTTTGTTAAACCTGATAGCTTCTTTCGCATCTCCATTTGCATTAGTCTTATCATTTGCATCACACTGTGTCTCAAGCAAATGAAAAACAGGCCTGAAGTCCTTATCAAGTTGCATCAACAAATAATAGGCATTTGCACAATGTGGAAATCCCATGACCATCAAATCTGAGCCATGTAATATGGTCTTGGGAATCTTCAGAGTGCCCTGAGATTGCTGATAGACCTAGTAGAATAAAAACAATGTAGTTTAGCACTTTACATTTGAACAAGCAGACTTTGGCATGGTCCAATGAGTCATCTGATAATAAACTGTAGGCTGCCTTATATTCCATACAAGTAACCAAGCAAGCATCATTTGTACTGTATTTCTCTTCTCTGAAGCTAAAAGAAATTTCCCACATCCAGAAAAGCATAATTTCATTTAAACAAGCATTATGACTGCTAAGTCATACTTAAAAGGGTGTCTCTTGTGATCTCCAATATCATCTCATTGATTCCACAATAATATAATTATAAATAATACTATAAAAATATACTTGAAAGCATCATATTATGAAATTGAACAAAGCATTTTCATCATCACATTTCACCAATTTAAATATTTGTAAAGATATTACTGATCAAAAGTGCAGTCTGATTGCATGCATCCAATGGTACTTCAAATGATACGCAAGAAGCAAAGATGACACCACATCCACCAAGTGAAAAGGTCAGATAGCATGGTATGTTAACATATAAACAACCTTAAGGCCAAAAAAACTTCCAGATGCAGCAAATAGGTGGAGGATGCTCCTGGTCCTTAAGCTTGAAAAAACCTCAGTAGCTGATGTACTCCCTTTGTTTAGAGCTTCCTCACAGTCCATAATCGCAGCACGGGGTAATATATTTTCCGGTGATTGGAGGAGAAAGCGGCCACTCCTATTTTGAAGGGAAAATGAAAGAGTCACAAAATTAGGAAGTTGAAAATCTAAACCAGGATTGTAGAAATATACATAAATACATGATACTACATCCTCCATTCCAAATTATAGTTCACTTTGGCTTTGTACCAAGTCAAACTTTGTTAACATTGACCAAATTTATAGAAAAATGCACCAACAGACAACACCAAATTAGTTTAATTAAATTTTCCATACAATAAGCTTTGATAGAGCAATTTTTTGAGAAGTAGATGTTAATATATTTTTCTAAAAACTTGGCCAAAGTTAGAGAAGTTTGACTTAGAACAAAGTTTAAACTGAACTATAATTTGGAGCAGATGGAGTATCAGGTATTTAATGGGTATACATATTGTGGGCAAAATATTGGCATAGTATTGTAAAAAGTCTATATGAGCCCTGAAAAATAGGATATATCAAACAAAAATGGTCCAAACACACCCCTTATGCAGAGTTGTTAGAGGCGTATGTCATGGGCAATCACAGGCAAATCTTGCCTTAGTTGGCTGATTGGGTTAGTTTGGAAGGTTGGGGGAATAATAGGAAGGAAGAGAAGAATCATAGGGGGTGAATGGTGATTAGCCAGGGAGGCTATTTATATGTAACCCGTACGAGGATTAGAGAAAAGCAAGATTTAGAAGGAAAAGACTTCTCTCTTGCTCGGCCATAGGCAAGGCCCCCGGCCAGCCCCCTTTCTCCCTCGTGACCCGAGCCGCCGCCATAACATCTAGCAGCCACATAACATCTGGTATCAAGATGCTAGGTTCCGATGAGCCACCGTTGGATCCCATCGCCAAGGCGTTGGCTGACCTCGCCCAGCAGGTGGCATCCCTCTTGGCATGTCTGGAGGCCTTGGAAGCCCGACACCCGGCGACCACCACTATCACCATAACCGGCGCCCAGCAGATCCAAGCCGAGGGCGAGAAGTTGCAGCAGATCGAGCAGCCGACAGATGTCACAACGGAGCCGGCAGGGAAGATGCTTATCCTCCCGGTGTTAGCAGCGGTGCGGCTGCAGGCTGCGGCAAGTGGCCTCCTGCGTCAGCGGGTGCAGGAGATGCGCAATCTGCAGCTGATTCCGCCCGGCACCCCTTCGCAGCGCCTCCAAGTTGCGCATCACTGTGCGGAGGACCTCGATCTTGTCCGCTGCGTTGGGGATCTTAGGCATGTGGTTCCCCCCACGGGCAGCCGACATGCTATTTCTCCCGCGGGCAGCAACTCAGAGTCTGCGACCATGGGGGTTGGGGAGGCGCACCCCTCCTCTCTTCCCTGTGCGGCGTGGACCAGCAGCCATCTGGCGGGGAGAAAGCATGGGCTCACAGGCAGGCACGCACCGATTAGCACCGCCGCATTCCACCACCGGCCGCCGCGAGGGCACATCCGCTTGTCGCTGTTGCGACCACTCCCAGGTCTCGACACCCGCCAGACTGCGCCATGGGATCCAGGTGGCCATCCACGTGCACCGTCGTCGTCTGGATGGTGTCCACCTTCGATTGAAGAGGCCGCAAAAAAATAATAGAGTCGAAATAAATTTTTGGGTTAAGAATAATAAAATAAGCCAAAATGTAAAAGGCTTATTTTTAGGTGTTAGGTTTGTGTGGTTGCAGCTCGAGGACGAGCTGCTTGTCCAGGAGGGGTGTAGTGTTAGAGGTGTATGCAGTATGTCATGGGCAATTAGAGGCAAATCTTGCCTTAGTTGGCTGATTGGGTTAGTTTGGAAGGTTGTGTTGGAGTATGAGCATTGTAGGCCCATGAGGCCCATGTTTGGCAACTATATTGCTACCCTGTTTAGGGTTAGCCAGGAATTAAGGAAAACCTAATTCTAACATGGTATCAGCAGCCTAGGGTTACCTTACCTCCCCTGCCCAACCCAGGTGCCGCCGCCGGCAGCCATGGCCGGCCGGCCACCTCCTCCTCCTCCCTCATACTTCCACTCCTTCCCTTCCCTCCCCACCTCGAATTGGGCGCAAATCGCGCATGCCCCGCAGCCCAGGCCCGCCGCCGCCGCCGCCGCCCCAACTCCTAGCGGCGCGGCCGCTCTAGCCGCCGGCGCGGTCCCTGCAGGTGCGGGCGCTGCAGCTGCCCCCGCTGGAGACGTGCCCGGCGCGGTGGCGGTTGCACGCTGCCGCGCCCAACGCGGGCGTAGAGGACGTCGTGGGCGCGCCCGCCGAGGATCCCGACGCCGCTGCCACCGTCTACGCCAAGGCCGTCGTCGCAGCTGGCCTAGGCATCCCCCAAACGCGGCTACTCTGCCCAGAGGGGCAGCCCTGGCTCTGGTTGCGGGCGCTGTGGTCCCTGCTTTGGCCGCGGCGCGACTGCTCTGCCCAAGGGGCGGCCCCTGCTCTGGCTGCGGCTCCCTTCCCCGCCCCGCCTCCACCACCTCCGTCCCACCTCTACAGCGGTCATCCTGACGCCGCCCTTGCTGCCGCTCGTCACTGCTCGTGTCGCGGCTGCAGAGGAGTTTGCTATGAAGGATCTGGGGGTGTTCCATCACTTCCTCGGGGTTACTATTGAGCCTTATCCTACCGGGTTACTTCTTCACCGGCGGCGGTACACTCTTGATATCCTAGAGCGAGCTGGGATGACTGAGCTAGGATGACTGAGTGCAAGCCCTGTTCCACTCCGGTTGACACGCAGGGCAAGCTATCAGAGGCCGAGGGCACCCCAGTGACCGATCCCACTGCATATCGGAGTCTTGCCGGTGTACCTCACCTTCACCCGGCCGAACATCACCTATGCAGTTCAGCAGATCTGCCTCCATATGCATGATCCCCGGGAGCCACACCTCACTGCTCTCAAGCGGATCCTTCGCTACCTCCGCGGCACCGTCAACTTCGGCCTCCTTCACCGGCAGTCGTCCTCCACTGAGCTCATCGTCTACACTGACGCCGACTGGGTCAGGTGTCCGAACATTCGACGCTCCACCTCCGGCTACGCCGTCTTCCTCGGCGGCAACCTGGTGTCCTGGTCGTCCAAGCGTCAGCCGGTCGTCTCCCGCTCCAGTGCCGAGGCGGAGTATCGCGTTGTTGCTAACGGCATGGCCGAGACTTCCTAGCTCCGGCAGCTCACCAAGCTCCACAACCCTCTCCCGGAGCACGCGACAACGTCAGTGCGGTGTACCTCTCCACCAACCCTGTGCAGCACCAGAGGACCAAGCATGTGGAGATCGATCTACACTTCGTCCGTGATCGGGTCGCCATCGGCGATGTTCGGGTCCTCCACGTCCCGACCACCTCCCAGTTCGCCGA
>Ga0182004_10002150_pt1 | contig 15128 bp, 11 predicted proteins | sample Sormic07211540_1_FD_120479 | JGI IMG/M metagenome (GOLD analysis project Ga0182004, IMG submission 120479) | Endophyte microbial communities from Sorghum bicolor roots, Mead, Nebraska, USA - 072115-40_1 MetaG | ecosystem: Host-associated > Plants > Roots > Unclassified | place: USA: Nebraska...
CCACTGCAGCAAAAACCGCGTCCGCGTACAATAGCGAGCGTCCAACTCCAACCCACCACCGCTTCCCCCGTTCCCCACCCCGACCGACTGCTCCTCCTCCCCCGCGCCATCCTCAAGGCATCGCCGGCGCCGCAACTTCGCCGAGGAGGAAGCCCGCACCCCGGCCCCGATCCGATGGCCAACAGCAACCTCCCGCGGCGGATCATCAAGGTGCGCGCCCGATCTGACCACCCCGGAGCAGATCTCTCGCCCGCATCCGATCCGATTCGTTGTGCCCTCGCTTGTGTTGTCTGACCTCTTTTTGGTTTCCATGGTTGGATCTATGCAGGAGACGCAGCGGCTGCTCAGCGAGCCAGGTTGGCGTGCTCTCTGTCTCGCGGTTTCGGTGGATTTCGTCAGGTTTTTTGATTTTGTTGAGGGCTGAGTTTTGATTCTGTTAGTCAAATGGTTCGGTCTGGTTTGGTTCGTTCGTTCGTGCAGCACCGGGGATCAGCGCGTCGCCCTCGGAGGAGAACATGCGCTACTTCAACGTTATGATCCTTGGGCCGGCGCAGTCGCCCTATGAAGGTGCGGGCTTCTGATTCGGATTTTTTTCTCTGCGCTGTTCGTGCTGCGTGGTGTAGAAACTATGTGGTAATATTCACGGCCTCTAGATATCGATAGTCGAGTCGAGAGAATTCTTTTCAAAAGATGCCTCTGGAAATAGGAGAAATGCTGAAATGTTTGCTTTAGTTTATCTGCACATAGGTAAGCTTGTGTTGTTTGGTCGGCTGGTGACTTTTGGCTTGTCAGTTTTAGTTTTTGGGTGGAGTTGTGGCTGATGAGTCTCAGCTTCTGTTTGCAGCATTCTATTAGCTGCAGGTAATTTTAGTAATGTTTTGTACTAATATAGTATGTGGTAGTTATTACTAGCTTTGTTTTATGTGTGCTGTTTCTACATGTTTGTGTGGTAAACGACATATTTTATTTCCTACTAGATTATAGTTGTCTGTAGGCTGTAGCTATTTTTGATGAATGGGCAATAATTTTCTTTGTTCCTTTCATGATCCCATTGTTCTTATCCATGTATGCTGTGATGATCTGATTTGTGTAAGTTGTAATTGTAAAGTAACAGATTCGCTGCTTATCTCTTTCTCGGATGTAAGGACTAAGGAAGTTACTAGTATGCACCTAGGGCAATGGGTTAGTTGATTTCCATTCTAAAATGGTAGGGAATGACTGTACGTACTGGTGGAAACCAGTTCATAAGGTGGCAAGGGGAGACATGGCGAGCCACCCCTTCCAGTCGCCTAGGCCTAGGCACGTGTAAGGCGAGGCAAGGTGATGCCATATGCCAGAGGATACCAAGGGTGCTCCTCTCTCTGCGCCTCTAGCTTACACGTGTAAGCCGTGGCTCCCCCTCTGCCCTTTGCAGGCCCCTCTCTCTGCGCTTCTCGCTTCAGATGCGCTGCTGTCCGCAACTTCTCCCTGCCTCTTCCCTTCCCTTCCCTCCCTGCTCTATGCCCTCAGATCGGCCGCTGCGCCTGCTCCCTTTCAGATTGGCTGCGTCGCAGCGGATCAGAGCAAGTTGTGCGCTGGCCATGTGCACTGTAGCCAGCAGGGATGGCAGCGGCTGCAGGTTCTTTGTCTTGTTGGCCAGCTCACCTCCCGTTCTTCCTATCTTTCTCCGTCCCTCCATCCATCTCTTTTGCTGATCTTTTTTGTCGTGGAGACCTGGATACCCAGAAACGCAGCGTGTCTCATTGCATAGGCGATGCCTTGAAAACCATGGTGGAACTCACTTTTATCTGGCTTAGTGGATTATTGTGTTTAACTAATTATGTGCGTTATAGCAATCACCATAATTCTGTGCTTGTACTGGTGATATTTGTAACTGGAAAAATATTTTTTAGAGCATTTATTGGTTTCCTTGTAATCATACTTAGTTCCTGATAATGTTACTTTCGGTTACTGATTGGTCAGGGGGAGTTTTTAAGCTTGAACTCTTTTTACCCGAGGAATATCCAATGGCTGCCCCAAAGGTAACTATAAAATTTGCTTATCTGTAACATTATTGTGCTCTATACTTTGTAAGCTAATCTTGTTTGTATTTTGACTTTTGAGTAAAACTTCTCTTTTCCAAGTTGACTTGTGCTTTCTTTTGCATAGTTATTTGAATCACCAAACAGCTTTGTATGATGTGTGGTATTAGTTTAACTACTTGTCTGCCTGATTTTCTTCTGTTTGAACAATACAGACATATTTTGGCTGACTCAGATTTGTAGTATGTACTGTATTTGGATTAAGAATGTCATCTGTTAGAAGGGCTAACTATTTTATGCCCCTTCTCTTCGGTGTCCATTGAAGTGTTAGAACTAGTCAAATACACTGTTCACTGTGTATAATCTCAATGGACACTTATTAGCTTGTGATGTTGCAGGTTAGGTTTCTGACCAAGATTTATCATCCCAACATTGACAAGGTAGGCATGCATATAGCATATTCATTTGTAGTGCCAGTTTCCTTCCTATGAATTGTTATTCAGCGGAGGACTTTACTGTTGCAGCTTGGTAGGATATGCCTCGACATTCTCAAGGACAAATGGAGCCCGGCACTTCAGATTCGCACGGTTCTTTTGAGGTCTCTATATCTGTCTCTGAGTGTTAGTGTACCGTACTTTATGTTTTTGCCTAAAAAAACATTGTTTCTTCTTTTTAAACCTAATAAACCAAATCTGCCAAGGGGAGCTTTTTCTCTTTTGTTCTTGTGCAGCACCAAAATATGACTTTATGAACGATGTTCAGTTTCTATGCCTTTTGTATCCACGGACATGCTAGCTATCCCTTGACATTGTTCTGGCTTTCAGTATACAGGCTCTCCTGAGTGCGCCAAATCCAGATGACCCTCTTTCCGATAACATTGCAAAGCACTGGAAAGCCAATGAGGTAGAAGCTGTTGAAACAGGTAAACTAAAGTTGACACATCAGTCAATGCTGTCTCTTCTGCCTCTGATTTACCTATAGCTGACAATGAGAGATTTCATGTCATTTGCAGCCAAGGAGTGGACTCGCCTGTATGCGAGCGGTGCATGAGAACCTGGTTCTGTTCTTGATGTAATAACCCGTCATACTTCAGTCCTAATCTATTGCCATTTGCTTGATAAAAACAGACTGGAGATATTTGCCATGGAAGGAAGTCTCTAAATGACTACCACTCTGAATTGTTTGGTTGTACAACTATGGTCGGTTCCCTTTACCTTTGGGCACCTTTGACTAATCAGTATCTGTGGTAGAACTTGCTGTTACTTTAATATATTTGTCACTTCATGTAGAAGAGTTTCTCAACTGTCCATAGTGTTGAAACTGAGGCTGGTTAGCTTGGTTGCACTTTTGTTGTACCTTTTTTTTCTTTGCCTGTCAATCGTCGATCGGTTTTCTTAGAATGCGAAATGCTAAAACTTTGCTGCGAGGTGCTTCCCTATAAGTGATCAAAGGTTGGTTTTATCGCAATACTTAGTCTTCTTTGCTTGGATTTATTTTATAATACATTTTTTAGTCATAATCAGGTGGAACGCGAAATCCATGAATATTATCCTCCAGTTATGCACTAGATAATAATATAGTGTATTGTGGCTTCGTGGGTTGTGCTTTTATTTTAGGTCTAAACAATCAATACATTATGGCTTGTTTGCATGGTGTCATTGTGACATAGAAAAGCTGCATGGCCACCTGGGGGCAAGTTTTGTTGTCTAGCTAGGCCATGGCTGGACTGGTCTTGAAACAAACAGGAGGATTGAATGCTTGTCAAGTCTCAATACAAATACCCTCCTTTTCATGGCTACCAATTTGTAGGAGTGGCTCCATGCATCAAATAGAGCTCTCAAGCTCACTCCACCTCAGGGCACCACCAATGAAGGTTAACACTAGTAGTGGTCCCTAGTACAAATAAAGTGATCTACATAGACTAGGAAATATTGAGACCACTATTCATACAATGCAAACTTCACTATTTATGGTTTGCATTTATCCTTTCATCATACCTCATCTTTATTCTCTCTTCTTTTTTAGCATGGATCACCACCTCTCTTCTCAAACATGTATAGCTTCTAGAGTATCTATTTTTTTATCTGATCTTACATAGCACTTGGGGCTACTAGGGAAAAGTGGCGTTGAGGAAGCCCTCAGATCCACCTCTGCAACATACGAGAGGAAGCTGCAAAAAATGGCCTTCGAAAAAGACAACTTTTAGATACGAAAAAGGCACCGATATGCCAATGCCATAAGCTCAAGCGAACAGCGTTAGTAGATTGTAGAAATAGCATTGTAAACGACAAGTGACCCGGCTCCTGTCATGGACGGCTTCTAACGTTGTGTGATCACTGTCACAATGTCACTATTCCTGATACAGAAGCCCAATATAGTACGGCTCAATTCTTGAGCTCCTCAACCCTCCCATCAAAGATGTTTGATAGGTTTGGCTCCTGCATCAATTCCGTTGTCTACTCATGGATGATCTGGGTGCCGCGAACCGTTTGAGGGAATTGTTTTTGATGAGCCAGCTATAATTGAATTTTATAAGGTCTTTTTGGAGCATATGAATTGCAGAAATTGCTCATGAATTTAAAGAAATCAATTCACTTATATAGGAAAAATTTAGAAACATAAAATTGCGTTCAAAACCCGACCTTAATCGTATCTAAACTGGGTCTCGTTCATATGCGCTGATGGCATGGACTACACAGAAGCACTGTTGCTGAGCGCCTGAGCCGTCGTCGGGTCAGACCCCAATGGACGCCACGTTGAAAACGCACACGGAAATCTGCCGTCAGCGAGTCCACGGTGAAAAGCGAATGCGCGCCAGTACGGCCCTTGCACAAATTCCCACTGGCAGACGGGCCAGAACAGCGAATGCGCGCTCTGGCCGCTCACTGTCAGTGAGAGCGGTGGGATCACAGAGAAACCGAGCCCCGTTCCCCACGTCCTCCCGTGCGCCCAGGGAAAGAAAGACCAGCGCGGCAGCGCAGATTCCATCGACGCCCCGCTGTCCCGGCCGCTTGTCTGTTGTTTATACTTCCGTCAGCCCCACCGCAACCGGCGCCTCCGCGGCTCCGCCCACCCAGCTGCTGCTTCCGGAGAGCTCGCGTCGCGCGTGCGTGGGTGCCGTGCGTGCTGGCGGCGAAGCAGCACCGCACCGGCACCACCCTTCCCCCCCCACGCGTTGCGCGCGCGTCTCCTCGATGGCCGACGGCGAGCCTTCCCTCACCCGCTGGACCTTCGAGGTGACTGGATGGCTGACCTCTGCCTCTGCGTGCGCTCTCCCTTTACTCCTCCTCCTCCTCCCCCCTCGTGTCAGTACCGCTCCTTCCCCCAGCATGTGATGTGGCTGAGATCTCGTGGCGCGATCGGTTGGCCTCCCCTCGCAGGATTTCGTGGTGTACTACGAGACGCGCCTCGGCATCCGGCGCGAGGCCAACGGCGATGATGGCGACGAGGGCCCAACGCCGCGCGGATCCGATCATGCGGCCGGCCACCGCCCCGCCGCTGCCCGCGCCAACGGCGGCGGCGCGGACCTCGCCGTCTTCGAGCAGTTCGAGCGGATGGTGCGTTGGCTCTTCTGTGCCTGGTGTCTTGGGTCCGATATGTTGCTGAGCTGTTGCCGCATTGGTTGGTGATGGTTTTAGTTTGCCGTCTTGGAGAATCCTGTAATTGTTTGCTTCCCCCTGGTTTTGGTTCGCAGGAGAGGAAGGTGGAGATACGCAATGGGGCTATAGAGGATGGTCCACCGTAAGACCTGCTGCTTACTTGCGTGTACATACATCAGAAAGAGTTTGACTACACAATGTTTTATCTGAACCACTGAAATGACGCTCTAAACTTAGCTAATTCCATCTGTTACTCTGGTTGGTGTGGCCAAATTTACTTTAAACTGCACTATAGTGTCTGTTTGATTTGGATGTCAGCTAAGATGGGCCTGAAAACCTTCATTCTACCTCCACTGACTGAATTCCAGAAATAGCAGGTTTCTAGTAAGAGTTTAAGATAGAGATGCTCCTAGACTTTTATGCTCTGCATGTTTACCAGTATGCTCCGTGTGGCTTGCATGGTGAAAAATATACAATTTTGAATGCCTGGTGCCCCTGATGCAATCTTGTGCCTAATTTTGGACTTCAAATATACGTGCTTGAATATACGTGCTCAAGCACGTTCTCGGAAAAAAAAATCTGGATCCAATTGTTAATTTTTAAGCATTGCTGTATTATTTTCTTTGGGAAACATAACCTTCCAAGACCATGTATTTCACTTGCCATGCAAATGTATTTCCCCTTTTATGCACCTGTGGTAACATGTTATGATGGTTGCAGGCAGAAACCTCTACTTCCTTCATTTGAATCTGCAGAAATGCGCAACTTAGCTGAGACATTGTTGAGGTACACTGTTTCAAAAATCTTTGCATGACATCACTCATGCGGTACTTTGTACTGTTGTTACTATAACTTCCTTGTCCAATGCCTACAGGGATATAATTCGTGGGAGTCCAGATGTTAAATGGGAAAGCATAAAAGGTCTGGAGAATGCAAAGCGTCTTCTCAAAGAAGCAGTTGTCATGCCCATTAAATATCCCAAGTAGGCTTACTTCTCAGTGAAATATATTGTATGTTATATGTGTACTGCATAGAAAATCTCTTTAAATTAAAGACTTATACATCTTGCAGTACCGGTTAAGATGCTTTTTTCATTTGAACTTTGTTTTAATAACTTTAGCAGCAAAGTTAAAGAAAATGCATGTTTATATATGCTTTCTTAACATATTCCTTACATGTTATTTGTATCTGTATACGTTTATGATATGGATGACGTGCAAGGTTTGTTTAATCAATTTGTGATGCGTGGCTTTTCACATTGGTTTCCATTTCTATTGATTTAAAAGGTGAACTCTATCAACCATTATTTTGCAGTTAGGTAATTGGTTAGTTTATTTACCTACATTCATATTTTATGGAGTAACTGTTTTAACCATCCAACAGTAATATTCACTCGGACTGATTTTGAAAGGAGTCTTTATTGCAATGAAAGGACCGATGTAAAATTTGTACTAGTCAAGGTCTTAAGGATTTCTTTTGTACACAACTTTTTTCAATCATGCGTCGTCCAGTTGGATATTTTCCTCACTGCTTACTAATTTCTTGCTTCTTTTGTTCTAACTTGTGTTTCAATCCCAGATACTTCACTGGTCTGTTATCACCTTGGAAAGGCATATTACTATTTGGTCCACCTGGAACAGGAAAGGTTTGCATTTTTTTGTCTCGTTTTTGAACCATGTATGATATTCCTGTTGTTTTTGGTTCTTTATGTACATTTATATTTTGCTAGGCCAGTTATATTTAGTGATATTTTGTTTAGTGACACTTTTGCACATCCATGTTGCTCTCAAGCTAATTCCCCCTATTTAAAACAAATAATACCGTTTGACTTTTCATCATGGAACTTTAGTAGTGTTGAGCAAATAATGTCACTTGTTAACGTCAATAGTCAATATCAATAGAGTTTGTTTTGCTTCTTTCCTCATATTCTGCATATGCCAGTCTGTATTTTAGGCTGTTAGCTGTGATGCTAATCCAGGCTCTGCCAATTGCTGATCATCTTCGAGTGCAACTATTATAACCTCAGCATATTTCATTTCAGACAATGCTAGCCAAAGCTGTTGCTACCGAGTGCAAAACAACCTTTTTCAATATTTCTGCCTCATCGATTGTGAGCAAGTGGCGTGGTATGTCACTGTCTTCTGTTTGTTTCTTGACATGTTTTTGCTGGTTCATGAGCATGCATCAGTTTATATGTTCCATATTGGCAGTATGAGCTAATGCATTCCTTTTATTGCTGCAAATTTGCTATAAGATGTGATATTTTTGCCTGCTCCATGGAGATTTCCTTGATAGAAGTATTTAGGTCTGCTCAAAGCTACATAACTGTGGAAGTTTGATTCTTCCATGAAATTTAACACTTGTTCTGTGCATAACTATGGAGCTTAAAGATGAACATAAATATAACTGGACTCAGTTCGCCTCAACATTACTTCAATATGCAACTAAGGGGTACCAGAAGATGGATGACTCTTGCTATGATTCCCTTTCTATCTTGTTTGTATATTCCCCTGCCAGATACATGCAATGCAGCAAGGCTTAGGGCCTCGGCCTCCTATGCTGCCCACTCAAGAGCTGTTCTTTGTTATCATAGTGTAACTTCTTGCCTTCAAATAAATCACCTTATGCTCCCTGGCATGTATTTACATCTTCTCTTTTGTGGACATTGTTGTTTCAAACTTCATAGTTGCATCACACCCTACCATGCTAGTATCCCCTTAACCTCTGGTGTTAGTAATATCTGCCACATAGCTGACGACCAAGTGCTTACTAATTGATTGCATGAAGTGCAGCACACACACACTCCTTAATCTTCATGATATGATTGTTTCTATGCTTCTCATCGACATTATGTGAGAATATACACTAGGAGGATTCCCCGCGCGTTGCCGCGGTATGAAGAAGGAATATAAATAGGTTAGAATGTGTATTGCCTAGTTGGATAGCTTGCATGTTTAGAGAAATATGTGACTTGCTGATGTGAACATTACAATTACATGAGCTAGTGGATTTTAATTGTGTGTGATAGTGGATTGCCTAGTTGGATAGCTTGCATGTTGAGAGAAATAGGTAGTGGGGTTTTACTTTATAAGAGTATAAGATATAAGATTTGTATACAACAAAAATATATGAATTTTGACTTTTGCATCTAGAGCAAACTTGTAGCTTCCAATACACGTAGCCTTATTGCACATAGTGCTCATTCCTGACCACTTCCAAAAAAGTTTTGTTTATTCTAATAGTCGAGTGATGCAGGTGACTCGGAGAAACTAGTGAAAGTATTATTCGAGCTTGCAAGGCATCATGCACCATCTACCATTTTCCTTGATGAGATTGATGCTATCATTAGTCAACGTGGTGAAGCTCGTAGCGAACATGAAGCTAGCCGGCGATTGAAAACGGAGCTATTAATACAGGTAGTTTCTTTGATTGTACAAAGCCTAAACTATAATCAGTTATCTTCCATTGAGAAATTTGTGAGCTTCTCAAACACAAATGGTTACAAGCAATGACTTTCTGGAAACTCCAAAATCTTGGAAAAACAGAGACATCATACCTAGCACACAAGGATCAGCAAGCATCTGCAAACTTTCCAAAGTTGATACGCAGAATATCCTTGGCTTTCTTAACTTCTTTGAAACTTATCACAAACTAGTCTTTAGTTTTGAGAACAGGCTAGTCTCTATGGTATTGGTTATTTCATAACATTTTGATTTTATTGCTGCAGATGGATGGGTTGACTAAGACAGATGAGCTTGTTTTTGTTCTAGCAGCAACAAATTTACCATGGGAGTTGGATGCAGCAATGCTGCGTCGGCTGGAGAAGCGTGTATCCTTTTCTAAATCATCTTCTATTTCAGATCTTAGTTGATCTGCAAATTTCATACATACTCCCTCCATCCTGATATATTAGGCGTAACCACTTTTTATTCAAGTGCGTGCTCTCTCTAGACACACATACATTGATGCAATAATACTAATGTTGAGAGAGAGAATTTAATACATTCCTTGGTCTTTGAACCAGAGCTGGTTAAGCCTTATATACTGGGACAGAGGAAGTATTACCACATTTTTCTATAATTTTCTGAATGTGCGATTGCTATTTGATTTCTCATTTGGGAGTATAAATATTTACACTGAACTTCAGGAGTCAGGTGCGGTAGCAAGCTTCTCATTTCTTTTCTTTTTTAGAAAGCATGCCATGTCTGACAAGCCTTCATGGCAGGTCATCGTGAACTTTTATAGGTGTACAGTATAGAACTGACCATTGGCATAATTGTATAGTGCCCTCTTAATCATTTTGTAATTTAAACCAGCGGTCTGATCGTATACTCCTTTACAATTATTCATTATCTTTACAACAATGTTTGGACAATATCTAGAAAAATTATAACACTCAGCACTACCAGAATGCTTATGTCAAAGCTCAAGTGGCATGAGAATGCATGAGTAGTGTGGTAGTTGGGCACCCAGTTGTGGTGCCAGCCGACCAGAGCTAGAACCCAATGTGTCAAAAAAGGGCCCCTTGCTGTGTAACTGCTTCCAGAGATATATGTGATTGTGTCCTGGCAGCCAGGCTTTGGGCCTTTTCTCGACCCCGTGGTGGAGGTTTCTCCTTGTGCAGTGCCTCAGGGAGGTCTTTCCCCCAAGGGATGGATTTTTTTTTTTTAAAAAAGCTCATCACATTTTATTTAGAAAAGAGAGCATCTCTGTTTTTTTCAATCAAAAGCTAAAGTTTCATGATTAATCTGAAAGAACTTTTTTCCCATAACTTGTAAATCAGATTCTTGTTCCATTGCCAGAGCCAGATGCTAGACAAGCTATGTTTGAAGAGCTCCTGCCATCTACACCTGGCAAAATGGAGATTCCCTATAATGTTCTTGTGGAGAAAACTGAAGGATATTCTGGCTCTGATATTCGCCTTGTATGCAAGGAAGCAGCAATGCAGCCCCTAAGACGGTTAATGACAGTTCTTGAGCGCAGGCAAGAAGAGGTCCCTGAGGATGGTACGTGACTTCTTCAGAACTATAAATCTCTTCTTTTCAACAATTCTGTTGTTGTGAACAGGAACAAATGACTACGTGCCACTTCATTGTTCTTTGTTGTCAACTTCTCTTCAATTTCTAGGAAAATCTTACCTGTGTGTATGGGTTCCACGTAGTGCTTGTTGTGAACAGGAACAAATGACTACGTGCCACTTCATTGTTCTTTGTTGTCAACTTCTCTTCAATTTCTAGGAAAATCTTACCTGTGTGTATGGGTTCCACGTAGTGCTTGCAGAATAGAAAATAATTAGCGGCACAGATTAAAAAAACGAATTTGTACTATGATAGTACCTTTCAATGCATGTTAATTAAAAAGTAAATTGTCAGTAAAGTGCTACTCTTTCTATTTGGAGTCGGTGAGTCTTTAGAACTTTTTCTGGGGGACATGTTGCAGAGTTGCCTGAAGTTGGCCCAGTAACTACAGAAGATATTGAACTTGCTTTGAGGAATACAAGACCGTCTGCTCATCTTCATGCACATAGATACGAAAAGTTTAACCAAGATTATGGCAGTCATGTCCATGGCTAAAGGTGAGCTGTATGACCAACAGTATCTGTGTCTTTGTGAGGTGTTCTTTGAACTACTCCCTAAGCATCTGTAACATTCCTTTCAGGGTAGAAGCTTGCTGTAAAAGGTTTAATTTGTATGCTCATGCTTGGGCCAATAGATCAATACTGAATTCATCAACGTGCTGAGGTATCCTTGTAAACACTATGCTTATCCTTGGATGCTGTACATTATCATTCATTTGATGAGTAATAAGCTCTTTGGTAACTCAGTCTCACCTGGATAAGGAGAAACCAGGATTTTCCCTACATTTGGCTTGATTTATCTATTCCTCTGATGTCTCTCTTATGCTTTGTTATCCAGCTTTTTAGTTTCTTCCAGTGAACAGCGTGAACCTCTGTGTACTTAGAAGAGTCAATCCAATTTGTCTTTGCAACATTGATGTATGTTTAGTAACACTATCAGAAACCCAGAATATTGAGGTCAGAGCTGTAGTTGTTTACCACTTTCTGTTCAGTACACCAGAAACCCAGTATACTTGACCTAGTAGTATAGAAAAATGGGCTAATGCATGGTATATTATGGTTTATTTGCTTTCCAGTCTGGATTGATTAGCATATAATGGCTCACAACCTTCTTGCGATAAAGCTCTGTGCTTCTTTTGCCATTCGTTCTCTTGGTGGGCAACGGATCTAATGCAAACTCATCTCCCGTGCAAACTGTGCAAACTCTAATCTGGACCGCAGGATGTTGATCCGAGCGGACGCATGATAGAGGTGGAAGGAGAGATTTGTAAAAGTGTGATTAAGAGCGGGCGGTTAAGTGCAAAATTACCCAATCTCTCCGCGCCTCTTGGATCAACATCCTGCGGTCCAGATTAGAGTTTACACAGTTTGCACGGGAGATGAGTTTGCACTAGATCCGTTGGTCTCAAAGTTATAGGTGGGGCGAACACACAACATAAAGATATAATAGCATAAAAATAGACCACATATGCAACAGCGTATTTGAGTATAAATCACAAGAATCAAAAGTACACACATTTTAAATGAACGACATATCTAAAAAGTTAAGATAATAATGCAAATAGGGGTAACTGGTTTTTCATGGTAACGTTGGGCCCTTTTATTTACTTGAAAATAAACTTTGCAAATATTTTTTGTTTATTTATTGACTGTAGTTGTTCTCTCCCATGAGCCCCCTGCACGAAGTCTGTATAGCTATCATTAACCAATTTGTTAGTTCATTTAGAGATCCTGTCGAGGCTAAATAAACGTTGCTTTCAGTTCTCTCCATATGAGGTCCATTCCTTGATTAAACCACCGTCCAAGTTTTTCAAAATGTTCCATTCCTCGTCCGGCTTGTTGTTCTTTTTTTTTTAATGATCCTATACCTTCTCGTATGGATTCATTTGCCTCCTTTTTTTTTTCCATCAAACATCACCAAATTCATCGCGATGCCGCAGCTAGTTGGTCCTGTGCTAACATCCATTGACACCTCAAGCCTTCTGGGAAAAAAAGTATGGAATCGTCTCTGACATCTCAGTGAGCTGTTGATCTCATGCCAGCTACTCGTGTTATTCTAACGCACTGCTATTGCCATTTGTGACCACGTTCGTTTCTGCTTGTGTTCGTTTCTGCCTGTGACCATCTTCTGGCGAAGAAAACGTCGACACATGCTCGGCGATCGCTCCTGAGCTTTTCACGGATATGCATTGTGAAATTGATAGACCAGTTACATGTAAGATTTTTGTGATTTTGTCATAATCTCGGCCATCAGAAAATTATTCCTCGCCTAGGTCATCGCCATAGAAGCTGTTAGATTTATGCCATGATCATTGAATTGGCCCATCGTGGTCGATGGCGATGCTAAAACTTTCTGGAAAGCAACCTGGTGACATCTCTAACAGCTCGGCTATTGTGAAGGCTATTTTAGAATTTGTATAATAAAAAGTAGGTTCTAACAGATGTGCTATCTGATTTTATAAAATTACAAAGTTGATTATCCTTTAACGGTGGCCATATATAGGCAATTACTGACACTAGCTATTTGATTTTGTAAAATAGCAAAATTATTGTGGACCTCTTTTTTTAATTTTTTTTCTATTTTACAAAATAGCTAAATAATAAAATTTAGTTATTAATTTTAGTCAAGCTCTTGGAGTTACTCTTAGAGTTACATGTGAAGACATGCTGAGATGGCGAGGCGTAGGGGTTAGTGACGTGGCCACGTGGGGGATCAGAAGTTATTTGACGCTGATGCTCGGTTTAAATAGCTCTTGTGCATGCATCGTTGACCTGTCACTTGATAGTTCTTGTGCGTGCATATGTAATCCTGTCATAAATTTTTATGTGGTTTCCTTGTTTTTTGTCACCATGAAAAAGAAAAGTCTAATCTAAATTTAGCTATTTATTAGTTGTATTCGACATGACTCATGTGTATGTGTGTGCGCCTGTATAGAAGCAAAATTACTAATTCGTAGGCGCAACGACAAAGCCTTCTGTATCTACGCCAAATCTGTCTCTCATGCCTGGGATCTTCAATTCATTATCGCACATAGTAATTTGCATGCATGGACAGCTAACCGGTGTATGCTGAAAAATCGAAGGCGACGAATTCGGTTGTCACGGTTATGTAACGCTTAGTAGCTAGCACTACTCGGGGTGTCAAAGGCAACTACTTGTACGTCGAGAAATTACGTTTACGTAGAAGATGTACACATCGATTAAACACACATGATCTCCCGTTTGGTTCATACGATACAACCGACCATGGAGCGGGCAGTTCAATTCGACCTACAACATCGACGTACGTTGCTTCGTCCAGTATACTATGGCCTTATTTAGATGCGAAAAGATTTTGGATTTCGCTACCGTAGTATTTTCGTTTGTTTTTGGCAAATATTGTCTAATTATGAGCTAACTAAAATTAAAAGATTCGTCTAGTGATTTACAGGTAAACTGTACAATTAGTTTTTATTTTCGTCTATATTTAATGCTTTATGCATATGCTGAACGATTCGATGTGACGGAAAATCTTGAAAACTTTTTGGTTTTTGGGTGAACTAGCCTTGTTTAGTTCATGAAAAGTTTTGCAAAATTTTTCAGATTTCCCATCACATCGAATCTTTAGACGTATGTATGGAGTACTAAATATAAATGAAAATTAAAACTAATTGCACAGTTTAGTCGGAATTGACGAGACGAATCTTTTGAGTCTAGTTAGTCCATAATTAAACAATATTTATCAAATACAAACGAAATTGCTACTATTCCTATTTTGCAAAAAATTTTAGAAGTATCAGTAACCGCACCTGCAGCCTCATCTATTTTATCGTCAGGCGATCCTACTACCTTGGCATCGAAGTATCGGTAACCGCACCTTGGCATCGAGCTCATGTTTTTTATGCTGATAAGCCAGTTGATGTTGCGTTATTATGAAGAGAAAAACATTGTAGCATAACTGATAAGTTCAAACAAACAGGGCACATCGAAGCAGTGGTCAGCGAGCCTTGCCATGTATGCTGCCTTGTATTCTCTCCACGTGTAGCCCTCTTTATCCTCTAGCCTCTCTGTTGGCTACCATAAAAAGGATACCCGAATCAAAGCAATAAAAAACGCAAAAAACAAAGCATACTAAATGACCGGGGCACGCCCCCCCAGCTCATTTGACCCCTCAGGGCCTCGGACACGAGTTCCGACTTGCCCGACCCCTCAGGGCCTCGGACGCGAGTTCCGACTGAAGGGTCGAGATGGCGGACTAGAGGGGGGGTGAATAGTCCTTTCTAAAAATTATTACGCCGGCTAACCGAAACAAATGCGGAATTAAAACTATCGGTGTCGACGAAAGCTAGTCGGCAGTCTACCTTGGGGTATACCCACGGTAGTAGTTTATCGGTAGACGGTGCGCAAACTACGAACTCGATGGTGACGCAAGACACGGACAAGCTTTTTATC
>Ga0182004_10002151_pt1 | contig 15127 bp, 7 predicted proteins | sample Sormic07211540_1_FD_120479 | JGI IMG/M metagenome (GOLD analysis project Ga0182004, IMG submission 120479) | Endophyte microbial communities from Sorghum bicolor roots, Mead, Nebraska, USA - 072115-40_1 MetaG | ecosystem: Host-associated > Plants > Roots > Unclassified | place: USA: Nebraska...
AATAAGATGGAGGTTAAAAGAATTTTTCCAGTTTCAGATCTCATGCCTAACTCTATATACCACAGTCATCCTCTTATTTTCATCCACAATGATAGAATTAGAGCACAATTTCATTATCAACAAGTTTAAAGCAAAGTTGACAACTCTAAAAGTTCATAAGCTCAATCATGCTGGTAGATTAACTTATATTAATTTGGTTTTGTCTAGCATTCCTATTTATTATATGACCACTGTTTTGTTCTCGAAAAAGATCATCTCCAAAATAGTTACGTCTATCATATGGAAGTTTTGGTGGTTAGGGGTTCAAAAAGAAAATGCAACATGAAACTTCAATTTTAGGTCATGGAAAGACATGCATGCCTAAAAATGAAGGGGTCTGGGAGTAAGAGATTTATTGACAGTAAACAGGAGCCTTCTCCTAAATGCAGCTTGGAAAATAGCTACAGGTAAGAATGCTTTTCTTGTAGATATTCTAAAATCCAAATCTCATCCAAACTCTAGTTTCTAGAAAGGTGGAAATAGCTCCACTAAATCTGCTTTCTGGTCCTCCATTATGAGTGTCAAAGATATTTTAATCCAAAATTGTATTGTTTAGATCCAAAAAGGTGACTCAAGCATCTGATCTACTCCTTGGTGTACTATCTGGAATGAAATTCATAACCATCTAAATTTACCTGTAACTGTTCAAGGTCTTCCCAAAACTATTTCTCATCTTTGGACCCCAGGAATAACAAGTTGGAATTCTAACTTAATTAACCAGATCTTTTTTTGCAGAGGCAACCGATTTAATTCCAAAAATTATCCCTATTCCATCCACAACAAAGACACAATAAAGTGGAAGCCATCACAAAAAGGAGATTGCTCCACTAAAGATGCTTTTAGATATCTTAATAAGCAATTGCAGGTACAACTCCCCTTGCAAGGAGCAAGAAGCATTTCTGCAGGAGCCATGTATGTTCTCCAACGAGCTTGGAAACACAAACTTATCTATTCACCATCTCTTTTTCGATTGTTTATATGCCAAATTCTTGTGGCGCGCTGTACATTTAATGTTTGGGATATCACCTCCTCAGAGTATAGATGACTTGTTTAACAGGTGGTCTAAGATGGGTGGTAACAAACATAATTCGTTGTTGTTGACTGCAGCATCGGCTTTGTATTGGGCAGTTTGGATAACAAGAAACGAGGTGGTTTTTCATAAATGTAAACCAAAAATTTTTTTAGGTTCTTTTTAGGGGAACCCACTGGCTCCGCCAATAGGCAAGACTGCAACGGCGTGATGATCATCAGGATCAGCTGTTGTTTGCAAGCCAACATCTAGAGACGTCGGCTTTGCACTTTTTGCTTCCAAGGGGTGGTTGTCAAATAGGTCTATTGGTTTTGTTTAGTCAAAAAACTTTACTTTGTTTTAAGATTACTTTATGGCTCATGTGCTGGCCTATGGGCTTAACTTTGTAATAATTGGTCTGATTCTACCAGTTGGTAGATGAAGCCCGGTATGAACTATCCTTTATCTAAAGAAATCTCACCCAATATCAAGACTTTCCTATGGAGACTTATAAGAAGAGCGTTAGCCACAGGTGAAAGAGCAGGGAATTTGACTTCAAAGATAGACAAGAATTGTGTTTATTGTGGCCTACATGAAAATGATTCACTTATTTTTTCACTACAATTTTTCAAGAGCCGTCTGATTTTCAGCCATTACCTCCATTTAGATCTTCCTTTCTTCCTTTTAGAACAGGATGGAGTACAAGCAGCGCTGGAGATCCTTATAACACATTCTACCTCTGATGAAATCATACAAAAAAATTCTAACGGTCTTATGGTACATATGGAAAGCACAAAATGATCTACGCTTTCGAAAGCCAAAATGGTCTATTTCGCAGGTTCGTTATGCCACATAGGCGCACATTAGCATAATGATTTCAGCATACAATAAAGAACAAAACCAACAACATAATGAAGAAAGAGGCACAAAGTCCATACAGGTGAGAAATTCATGTCATGCAGGTGATCTACAACGAGGGAGTACTTGGAGTTACAAGCACTGAACCACCCTACCATGGCGCACAGATCTACCCAGCTTCTTATTGGGTTTAAATGTTACACAAATGTTTCTATTCCACCTGATTTCACTGCTGCAGGTCAAAAGAGAGCTGGGCTAGGGATCTTCATGACACATCCAACAAGAAAAGAAAATTTTTCATCAAGGCACAACTTCCTCTTTGCGAATCAGTGTTGATGGTTGAAGCTACGGCCCTAGCCTTAGCAACAAGGATTGCAAGCATTCTGCAAATTGATGAAATCACCTTCCTTACAGACAATCGGATCCTAGCTGATTTGTTCTCAGGGGGTGAATCACCACCAAATTGGAGGATTAAGGCCTTTACACAAACTTTTGTCAACGAGTCGAAAAATAGAGTTGTGCATGTTCATAAAATTGACAGAAGGCTCAATGTAACTGCTCACTCTCTAGCTAATCAGGCTTATAAGCTCGTAGAGTCAGCTCGCGAATCTTTTGAACTGATCGTAGACTCATGCAGTCTAATCCAAGGACTGCAAGATGTATCTCTTGAACATTTTTTCTCCCATTACAACTAGATGCTGCTAATAAGTTATGTTTTCTTTGTCAGAAAAATATCCCACACTCTACTAATGTATATAGCTGTTCATTATTACAAGCGAGCAAGACAAAAGTCCAAAGAATCTCAAACACAAAGTTTCGAGCCATTAAAACTTCAAAAATTGCAAAAAAAGATGATTAAAGATTAATTTTGTTAATAAATCTCTAGCCATGTCTTGCAAACACCTCTATTGTGGTTGTTTCAATAATCCTACAACCCGCCTTCATGATATGACGATCCTCCTCCTTCTGAAGTAATGTCCCCTTGAAGATAATCTGCAAATAAGACGGTGCTACGGCCTTGTCAAATACAACATCATTCTGAGTTAACCATAGCGCCCAACACATAGCACTTGCACCAACAAAAATTTGAGACTTTATTTTCCTATTTAACTCTTGCAACGAACCTATAAACAAATTGTATGCACTAGTTGGGGGTTTTAGGTTAAAGGAAAATAATTCTCCACATAAATTTTTTATAGTCTTATTGGTGGAACAGAAACTATACTACCTATCTCCTTGTCACTGCCGCCTAGCTAAATTATCTTTAGTTAAGATTACTCCCTTGTACAAGTACCACATATTGTTCTATTAAAACAGGGAAAACGTCTGACATCTACAGTACTAAGCAGTTTTTAGAAGCCTTGCACGGCTGCACCACCACATGTTTGCCAACCAAATTAAAATTATATATATTAACAATTGATGACTGCCTTGAGTTATGACCACCTTGTATGTAACCGGTGTGGGAGTCTCAATGCGGGTACAGACACTCCATATATATTTCTGATTTTGGCAACTACTCTCTCCGTCTCAAAAAGATCGTTGTTGTTGACTTTCAGACATCTTGTTGGACCATCTTTTCTTATTACAACTTTTTGTATAAATATCATCTATTTTGATATGACTTATTTGATTATTAGAGGTACTTTAATAATGATTTATCTATTTTAGAATTTTCACAAAAAATTGAATAAGATGAGCAGTCAAACATGATTGGTCAAAGTAAAAAATATTGGTCTTTTTTGAGATGGAGGGAGTACTTTGCAACTGCACGCAAGGAGCACAGTATATGTATATATTACTATATATATGTAAATGGGACAGCAAACTGGAAGATATGGGTTATTCTGAGCATCCATTTAAGCGTTAACCAGAAATTGAAGTGGGACTGCAAGCTGAAAGATGGGCCGCCCAGTCTTGATGTTTTCGTGGTGCTGAGTACTATTTGCTAACCACCAACAGCTGGCTGTCGATCTGAATGTATCATTTAGGACGAAAGGTTTGGTAAACACTAATCGAGCTCTTAGTATAACTTGGTGTTCGAAATTGTTCAAGTCGGTCTCACATTGAGTATAGACTTGTTTTGGGTGGAATCTAAAAAAATGGCTTTTCACAGTCCGGTCTATGTATCGGTCTACGATTAAGCAAAGAGTTCTGTCGGAAAAAAAAAACCCACTTTGAAAATTAAAGCTACCTGCTGAAATTAATTTTTTTGTGGTACTTAATAAAAGGAGTTACACTTACTAGTTACTAAAAACAATTTAGCAAAAGGAAATTGGCAAGGAGATAACAAATGATGTTTCTGTAGTGTTGTTGAGACTATCCAACACTTTTTTATTACCATTTTATATCAACCACCTGCTAGTTTAATATGTTTGGTTCTTGGCTCAATGTCGCTGGTCCTAGGCTTCGAAACCTGATTTTGTCGGGGCCAGGGCACTCTTGTCGGGCTTTATGATTGAATATGAATGATGTGGTTTTTAACAAGGTTAAGTTTAATACATATTTACATATAATCTTTAGGGTGACTTCCTGGATCTAACATGGTCCCTGCTACATAAGGAGGAGCGTCTGTTGTTCAAGCGCGGTTGCAGAGACTTGGAGACAATGATAATGGTGGTCTTTGCAAAGTTTGGTTAGTGCTTCTGGAATCGAATTGAAGCGTAGCTGTTAGTTCCTCTCCAGTCGTTTGGTCGCTCATCTTAGATGGGCTTAAACTTTAATTTGTTGTTTTTTATTCCCCTCTTGGCTGTAAGTACTTGAGCCCTATGTGTTGGTTTTGTAGTTCATGCTCAGCTGTGCCGGTTGCCGACAAAATGGTTTTAGTTTTTCATACATGTTCGAATTCAATAATTTCTCAGAGGAACATCGCCAGTGACCCCCAAATACATCTCCAACAGTTACAGTTTGGTAAAACTCATTTGTCAAATCGATTTGGCAAGTTGCTAAAACATATGGCAAGTGAGATTTTCTCTTATCTCCAACAGTTTACCAATTGGACTTGATAAACTTAAAAAGAAGACCCACAACCAACAACCAATTCAACTAATTTGCTGGATAGCAAGTTGACAAATATGAACGTGCGGTGCTGCTGGATAGCAAGTTGCCAAAAGATGACAACCTATTTACCAAACTGTTGGAGTGGCTATTTTCTAGTTTTGCCAAGTAAACAATAACACTAGTACATAGACAGACTACACAGGCGGTTGGTAACCTATTTATACTGGCGTTTTCCAGCATCGCCTGTGCTAGAGGCCAGTAGAAATGGGCCAATTCCACAGGCGGTTCCTTATGAGCCGCCTGTAGAAAACATTTCCACAGGCGGCTCTCTTAGGTAACCGCCTGTGGAATTGTTTTTATAGAAAATATGAAATGGCGTTTTAAGAATAGGGGAAAAAAGATTTAATTTTAGGGAAGTCGCAAGTCGCGTATTTTTTCGTTTAAAATCACAAATAGGGAAAAAAGATTTAATTTTAGGGAAGTCGCAAGTCGCGCATTTTTTCGTGTAAAATCACACGCTATGTACCTGAGACCTCGCCCTCGCGCGTAACCTCCTTTACCACTCCACCTATCATTTAGATGTGTTTATACTAGAGTTTAGTGCCTCGCATATTATCCCAAACTGAGCATACATTGATTATTTGAGGCCCTAAACGAATTTAAATGGAAAAGTTATCAACTATAAAGTTTTATAACTTTTCAAGATCTACAACTTTTATATTGGTAGTTTCTCCATCCGATGTCATTTACAAAATTTGAATTTTAAATTTGAGAAATTCAAACGTTGTTTTCGACGACAAGATGATGTCAAATGAAAAAATTATTAACTACAAAATTTCATAACTTGTTGAGATCTACAACTTTCATTTTGATAGTTTTTTCAAACAAGGTCATTTGAAAAGCTCAAAAAATTCAATTTCAAATTATTTTTACAGACGGTTTTCTTAAGCAACCGCTTGTAGAAATATGATTTTTAGTGGTGGTTCCTTAGGATAACCGCATGTAGAAATATATTATTTCTACAGGCGGTTTTCTTAAGCAACCGCCTGTAGAAATATGATTTTTAGTGGCAGTTCCTTAGGAAAACTGCCTGTAAAAATACATGATTTCTACAGGTAGTCTTGTAAAAATGCATCTTCGCAGACGGTTGATAGTTCTGACACCGCTTTTTTATACCACAGGCGCGTGATAACTAAAACCACATGTGGTATAAAAAAGAGGCGTCGGTGTTGTACTATTTTCTACTAGTTTAAATAGCAAGTGTGGGACATGCTCGCATGGGCATTTGGCACATTTCCTCCGTAGCAACAATCTTTTTTGTTTACTAGCAGCCATGCTTGATATGAAGATTACTCAATGGCAACCGATAATAAGCCCAGATAGGAATATTACTATTTTGCCTACACCATCATATGGCAGATTTCGTGCATGCATGCCTTTGGTTTTTAGTTCTATTTTCCTTATCTCCTCTGCGGTTCCACTCCGATTAGGAAACAAAAAATTCCATATCAAGTTGCATCACAAAATCTTCAGGATAATGTACTTTGTTTTGATCAAATAATTAGGTGGCACAATATGATGCCACCACCCATCATATGTACAAACATATCATTAAATATTTCTATAAACTTAATTCCATCTTATTAGCAATTACCATGAACTGGTTTGACGGCACCTCTTAGCCGAGTCTTGCACTCGGCAAAAGCTTTGCCGAGTGCAAAGTGGCCTTTTGCCTGCCTGCTATAGTGAATAGTAACTTTATTTCATTTTTCACGTTCCTTTATACCTATGTGGACAGCCTATGAAAATGAAATTACCAGAGGTAGTATGCTTAAGCAAATCGCCAATGTAAACAATGTAACACTAGCGCATCTTAACTAACCACACCTGTAAAATTTATTTTTTTCCGCTGGCGGTACCGACTGCCGCCTGTACAAACCCCTTGGAACCGCCAGTACAGTGTACTAGTGATCCATGCAATGAAGAAATGCCCTGCAACAACGTAGCTGGATTTATGTCATGAAGCAAATGTCGGTATTCATCTAGTTATATATATAACGACTGATGACTGTTTTTTTGGGTTATAACCACCTCGTATGTAACCGGTGTGGGAGTCATGCGGTTACATACACCGGTACTATACCTTCCATATATATTTCTGATTTTGGCAACTACTTTGCAACTACACACAAGGAGCACTAGAGCACAGTATTATACACATTTCCTATTTCCTACAGGTGCCTGAAAGTGAAGATGAACTAACAGAAAGAGAGATCGAAGGTATTCGGTCTTAAGAAAATCATTGTATTTAGATTAGGTAGATGATGTTCATCGCCTCAAATGAAATATATAAGCCACTGCAAACTAGAAGATATGGGTTGTTCTGAGCATCCTTTAAGCGACAACCAGAAATTGAAGTGGGACTGCAAACTGAAAGATGGGCCGCCTACCCTTGATGTTTTTGTGGTGCTGAGTATTTGCCAACCACCAACAGCTAGTTGTCCATCTGCTATATTGTATCTCCCTGTCCTTTGCTGATTTTTTTATGGAAGAGGGATTTTTCCCTACTGAGAAATTTAATTAAAATTGGTTTAGTACAAAGTTTACAATTAAAAAAAGCCTTCTAGCCATGGTTCAAAAAGCGGTAAGAAAGCTCCATTCACTCAGCGACGGATCCAGCGGTGGGGCTAGGGGGCTTTAGCCCCCACTACCGCTGCTGGACCATTGGAGTTCCTAGTATTTTTCTTCTAATTTTAAGCACAAATGTATAAGTTACGGAGGGCTGAGACCTTTATTTTTTATGAGTTATTTTGTAAATTTCATCTCTGATTGATGTTTTTAATATAAAACTACTTCCAGCTATTATATTTTTTCTATTATGATGGGTTATAGTAGAGCTAAGTCAATGTAGCACTTTTGTTCACCCCCTAAATTTTTTTCTGGCTTCGTCCCTGCATTCACTTATGTATAACAGTGGAAGGTTGGAGGTTCCGAAAGATACAGTCATTTCAGAATGTCCAAATGCATGCTCTGGCACATTAAGAGGATTACTTCCATGTAGAAACATACTGATCGGTGTTGTTTGAAGTAAACCAGCAAGGGTTATCAGTGCTTGGGATTTGGAGGCCCAGACGCGTGCATTTGCTGTTGAACAAACAGTGGATTAGCTTCGCCTCGTTCTTCGCGTGACACTGACTAGGAGGACTCTGGATTTTTCTCTAGACAAATTTATGCCACTTGCCGTCCTTTCACTGCGTTTCAAGTACACCTCTTGCAATATATAAGGTGAAGACACAGCAGCAGCAGCAGCAGGGGTGGAACTAGAACTGAACTGAACTGACCGAGAATCAAACACAAACGCAATGAAAGGAGATTCCATCATGAGTGAGGCGGAGGAGTCGAGCCTGCTGCCTCTTCTTCCTCTTCTCCATGGAACGCCTTCACAGGTCACTGCTTAGCTTAATACTATCTCATCACTTCCTTGTCAAGCTTTGTTACTTTGCTTGTGCTGTTTTGTACTTATTTATTTGTTTTTGCTTTTGTTGTTACCGATGTTTGACAAAGTGCGCACAAGCTTAACATCGTTCTGATTGTCTGTCATCGATAGATCCATACAGTTGTTTGTCAGTTCATGTTGACAAAATAAACAAAGCTGATTTGGAACGATGAACAAAAGATTGTACCCATTGTTCTAGAAGAGGCCGTAAAACTCTTGTTTTCTTCTATGGGATGGGTAACCATAGAAACTTCCTTTCTTCAAAACTGATTTAGTATGCTGAATACCCATGAAGAAAAGGAACATCCACTTTCCTCTTGATACTCTTAAGGACAACAAAAGTATCATGGCATGTTGCATCTGAATGGAGTGTTTAACAAATACCAGCAATCTTGAGCAAAATCGCCCAAGAAACAGCTGGCCTCTTCAGCTCCTTATTGAGAGCAGAGGGACACAAGCATGTAAGAATCTAAACCATGTTTTCCTTTATTTAAGACTATTTTTATGGTGAGCTGTATTTCATAAGTAGGCAAAAGAACCACTTAGAAACCAAATGTGTCTCTGAATGCCATATTGCCATAACGTATCAAGCAATTGTTTATGCTCTAGTAGGTGAGTAAATTTGAGGCCCCCAACTGTATGTGCACCGATACGACTTATGCAGTGCTATAGCTCGTAAAATGTTTTCAATATCCTTCAGTTGAATAAATGTCTGCTGATAAAGGCAAATAAAACAAATTAAGAAGATCTGTTCTTCCCTTGACTTCCTGAAGAGTAATGTGTTGATTGTTAGCAAAAGAAAAAGATGTGGATGAGTTTAGCAGTGGACTCTATTCTCCCAAAGATCTCCCCAGAACAGCATGGCCATCTTGTTGCAAATCCACCGAAACGATTCATTTTAAATTTATCCAAAAGCTTCAACAGGACACGTAAAAAAGAGAGCCACTTTTTACTGACTTGGTTGTTTACCATTCCTGTACTGTTTTACCAATATACCAACTCAATCTAGGGAATCCCCGTGTCAAAAATTGTATGTGCACATCTAACACTTCTAAACAGTATAGGAATGGTAAACTACCAAGTAAGTAAAAAGTGGTTCTCATTTGTATAGAAGGATGTGGATGAGTCTGGCCCAGCGGACTCTATCCCAAGCATATTTTGTCTTCTTGCAAAATCATATTTCCAAACTTATTATACTTTAAGTTCCATTTGAAAAAGTATAACTCTAAAATTTTGTGTAAATTTAGAAGTTAGGAAGAGGATAAATTTTTATATGACAAGTTGTTTGCTTTTCGGGGGCATCTCTGTTTGTCATACTTTTTATGGCAATTAACAATGAGCACAAGTATGGTATTGCTAAGTAGATATGTAGAAAATAAAAATGAACTATAGTATTCAAATATATTAAAAATTCTCAAACAGGAATTCCATAAAAAGGTTATGTCTCTGTTTTCCGTTGCATTTTTGGATAAAATATTTGGTTCAAGTAAAGTGCGCTGAAGAGAAGCCTAAAATGTCTACCTTTTTTTCTTTTTGACCATTAATGTATACCGATTGAGCTTTAAGTCCGACTGTACAGTGTTTATGTTGGTATAAAGCCATGCATATTAGTCACTTCTGGATCAGTAGACAAATCAACTTTTAAATCGGGCCCGCTTAATGTCCTTGTGAAACACAGCATGATTAAGTCATGATATGCTGTCAGTATTAGATTGGTCGGAGTCATCTCAGCTCTCACTCAGTGTTCGGTTCTTCCAGCTGGGCATGGATGCACGTAGGGCGTAGGCTCAACTGATTAAGAAACGACCGGAGAAGTGACGAGCCATCAGAAAGCCTGAGACCCTAGAGAGTAGAGACAAAGGCAGTTTTGATAAATACCCACGTTAACTAATTTTCATCAGATACACTAGGATAATGATAAATAATAAAATTTCTCGTAAAAATTAGGAACATTTTACCTGTATTAACTTGGTAGACTCAAATTATGATTGCCAAAAATACCCATTGGATCTATTTTACATTATAAAAAAATAACCATACATATAATTTAAAATAACACTCAAAATTTGCATCTAAATCACAAGGCCCACAAATGTTGTTACAAAAGGTAATATAAATAACCTTCTAATTATTTATCTAAATTATCCATGTTCGCTATTATAAAAGATAATGCACGGTTACATCAATTTATCATTAAATAACTCACCTTGCTATTATAAATATAATATAAAACATCTTTATATTGTTATCTAAGTTACCACCTCTGAAATGATGGTGTTTGTTGGGGGTAGGGGCATCTACCCCTTCCATGTAAAAAGGCCCAATGCCTAATATGTCTGAGGATTTCCATGTAATTCGCAAAGCAAAGGAGTAGGAGGAGCGCACTGATACCAATGTAGCTTTTATCCGGGAGTATTTCACACTATCGATTTCCACGTAGAACTTCGAAAGTGTACTAATTAAGAGTAAAGATCGCCCAAGGATAACTATATATTTTTTGTAGCGAGAGAGAAAGTTTCCTAAAATTCTTGAATTAATCTGGGAATCAAGATTATTGTAAGTTTACTTATTTTGGGACATCAGAACACTAGTCACAGAAAAAAAATAAGAAGGGGGCTAGGAAGGTCTAACTACGGTCCTACAAACACCAATCCCGACATGATGGACTACGTCGGCCATCAGGGCTATCACCAGCTAGGGCTGCCACAACTATGTGTAGGGCTAGGTGCAATTCCAGATAATCACAAGACTAAGCACCACCCTTAACCTATTAATTATTACTCTAGTGTTGCAAAAACTAGAGCACTTGATACAAGCGGGAATCCAATAAATAACTTAAAGTAAGTGCTGGAAAGTAAATAAAGAATTTAGAAATTATGAATTGAAGAACCTCGAGAATGCTCAAAGACGAACCAAGATCTGCAAAAGTACAATGTCGAAGAAGATCCGACAGGTCCAGCTCCTCCTCAGCGCTCTCCTTTGCTCTCTCCCTATTTTCTAAATTATAACTAGATGAACTAGAAGAGATTCATCTAGAGGGACCTCTACTTCTATTTGGATGAAAAATTGAAACCTTAGCTTTTGCTCTTGAAGGTAGATATGGTGCCTAGGGCGGTCCATGAGGGTTCCTTATATAGTCCGAGGTGGAGTAGGGGCCAAGAAATTGCCATGTCATCGCTCCGCGTCATCTCCCTCGACCACCTTTGGTTGCACCGACTTAAAACCGCCTTAAATCAACGGTGTTGATCTTCAAAAACGTGTACATGGCGACGGAGGTTGAAAGGACACCATGGCAGGCCGGCAGGCCTAGGCCTTGGGCCGGTCAGCCCACTACTGTGGGCTTTTGCCCCGAGCTTCGGCGTGGTGTCCTTTGAAACCTTATAGATTCTTTCTATGTTGGTTTCATCGTGGATTTGATCTTTTTATTCTAGTCTCCAATTATAGCAAACAATATATCCATTCGATCAGCGCAACAAGCTCCATACAGTGGTGTACTCTAATTCATCATTTGACACACTTTTATTCGGTGAAAAATTAAATATCATGCAAAATAGTGGAAACACTAAAACTCGTGGAACTTGTTTGAATCAAACCTTATAACTATTGTTTGTAATTCATTCTATGTTAATTTAGACAATAGTTAATGATATTATTTAGAGTTTAATGACCGTCAATAGGAGGAAGATTGTCTCCTCCTACCTACCTTATATAAATAGAACCTAGGGGCAAGGGCAAAGGGAATCCCCATCATTCTGAGAGCCACAATTTTTATCTCTTCCTTTTTTTATTGTGCGGGCCTAGTACTACCTAAGTTTACCCTTCAATCCGACGAAGCTATACCCTCACCCCGGTGAAGGTACGAGTGAAGGGCTATAACCCCACAGTATTATAGAAAAACAAACTAAAATATCTCACAATTCCATGTCTAAATCCAATGCCATCTACAATGGAACATAATTCACAAACCACTATAATAATATATATAAGTTTATAAACCGTTCATTTTATATCAATGTTAAATTATAAGTAAGCATTAAATGTTGAAAAATATTCCCTTAACAGATAGCTTAACTACGATATTTCAATTTCACATCAAATTGTATTAGCGCTCCATGGTAAAATTTTCAATTAGTTGTCATACTAGAATAGATTGTAAAACATTAAGACATAGCATTAGAACTCTATATATTTTTCCAGAACAATACATCTTCACATATATTTTTCTGATATAAAAAATTAATTAAATTGAATACTAAATCTATGTGGAACTACCAATATAATATATTATAAAAATCAAATAACCATAATGTACACTATATAGGTTTCTAAAATGCTCCATTCTATCCATGTTTGAATTCAGTGTTAGCATAAGTGATATGTGTCATCAAGTATAACCAACATACACAGACACATTAACGATAAAAATATATGTTTATAGTTTATCAGTAGTAAACAAAAGTTTGTCTCGACAAACCGTATTCCAATGACAATGACAACCTAATAGAGATCATCTGATATCCAAGCAATTATTTATATATAATTAAACAAGAGAAGAGATAGATAAGAAATTCATATTAGTTGTCATGGACTCAAAGTAGAAATAAATGCAGTACCGGTGAGCATGGGGGCACGGAGTTTTCATCGATTTATTGTTCACCAAATATAGTTCCACATGTAAAGCCAGCCTGGCCATGTATATATGTATATACGCTTCAATTTGGTTCTGATGATTAGAGTCGAAAACTCGTATCAAAAGACATCTCACAATTTGAATTTGACTGACAAAACCAAACTGACCAGGTATGAAAATCTGACTTGGCCTTTTTCTATGAGCAATAATTTTTTAAATGGCCATAAGTCCTGCATTTGGACAATTGGACTTCAAATTGATTATTTCACATGTGCATTTTTCGGTTGTCTCGATGAGAGCTATGCAACGGTGAAATCATTCTAAAGTTTAACAAGGTTAAATCACCCATAATGATTTGATAAGATTTTCTAATACTCATCACTTGTTGTCAACCTGCTACATGTATTTATTAAAGGGATGGATTGAATGGAGCAGGGAATAATGGTAATTTGAAAACATTTCTATGATCCACTGCAGGACTATGAACAATATACTTGCAATGGATCTGTTGATATCAGAGGCAACCGAGCGTCCAAAAGGCATACGGGAAACTGGAGAGCCTGCTACTCGATTCTTGGTAAGGACACAACATTACTATATATATGTATGATCATCAATAAACTCTTGGATCCTCCAATTCAATTTATTAATACTTGCAGGGGGTGAATTTTGTGGCGCTATGGCATACTACGGAGTTGGGACAAACCTGGTGAGCTACATGACCAAGGTGCAGAAGCAAAGCAATGTCGCTGCAGCCAGCAACATCGCTTTCTGGCAGGGCACGTGCTACCTGACTCCCCTTCTCGGAGCTTTCTTGGCAGATTCATATCTTGGAAGACACCGAACAATCTTGGTGTCCCTCATGATATTTACCATGGTACGCAAGTGTTGCCATTGTTCTTGCGATTTCTGTTCATGGTTTACAGTTCCTTTCCTTGTGGTTGCAGGGAATGCTCCTACTGACACTTTCAGCAATCATTCCAGCAAGCATTCGTGTAGTGGTGAACTCTCACTCTCAGGATGCCTTGTCTTCTCTGGGCCTCTTCCTGACAGCTCTAGGCTTAGGTGGCATCTGGCCATGTGTTCCCACATTCGGCGCCGATCAGTTCGACGATACAGACACCGCTGAGAAGGAGCAGAAGAAGCTCTACTACAACTGGTACTACTTTGCTGTCAACGGAGGTTTCTTCTTCGCGAGCACGGTCCTTGTTTGGGTTCAGGACAACCATGGCTGGGGGCTTGGTTTTGGCATCCCTACTGTGGTTTCCGCGGTTGGAATTGCTGGATTCCTTGCCAGTATGAAGTTGTACAGGTATCAGAAACCAGGAGGCAGCGCGCTGACTAGGATTTGCCAGGTTGTGGTGGCTGCCACCCGCAAGGTGAACGTAGATGTGCCGACGGACAGCTCTCTTCTGTATGAGATGCCGCCGGGGAAGGAGTCGGCGATTGCTGGGAGCCGGAAGCTGATGCACACTGATGGACTAAAGTAAGCTGCATTTCATTTCATATGGTATATCTTCTCTTCAGTCTTCACTAGCTCGACATTATTGTTCTGAACATTACTGAACTTGCGAAATTTGAATACTAAGACACAAGACTCCAATACCCCATTATATTAGGTTCTTTGATCGAGCTGCCACCATCACCACCTCTGAAGATGCATCTAACCCATGGAAGCTTTGCACGGTGACACAAGTTGAGGAGCTGAAGATCTTGGCAAGGATGCTTCCTGTCTTTCTAACAGGCATAGTCTTCAACACTGCCGAAGCGTTCTTTCCGTTGTTCATAGAACAAGGACAGGTCATGGACAGCCACATCGTTGCACAGTTCTGGATACCTCCAGCCACTCTGACGACCTTCAACTGCCTCTGCGTCATCATCCTGGCACCAGCGTATAACAGAGTTGTGATGCCCATGGTGTGTAGGATCACCGGCAAGAAGCGAGGGTTGTCCGAACTGCAACGCATCGGCGTCGGCATGGTCTTTGCTATGTTTTCAATGGCTTCAGCTGCACTGGTTGAGATGGTGCGTCTCGACATCGCCAAGAACAGGGTGCTGATGAATATCCTGTGGCAGGCTCCGCAGTACATGTTTG
>Ga0182004_10002152_pt1 | contig 15124 bp, 5 predicted proteins | sample Sormic07211540_1_FD_120479 | JGI IMG/M metagenome (GOLD analysis project Ga0182004, IMG submission 120479) | Endophyte microbial communities from Sorghum bicolor roots, Mead, Nebraska, USA - 072115-40_1 MetaG | ecosystem: Host-associated > Plants > Roots > Unclassified | place: USA: Nebraska...
AAAAAACGAAAAATAAAGGACAAGGAACTGTTCTGAACAGCAATTCAAGCTTTTGCAGTTCAACATCCATGCTTCAACTTCAACTTTGATTTGCTTGCTGCAGGCAACTGCAGAATATATACTCTCAAGGAACCATAAACTATACGAAATGTCAGCTGGCAGGGCCAAAATGTTGACCACTTGGAGAAATTCAAAGTGCAACTAGCTTCTTTAGTTGAATTCAATAAGGTTGGAATATTTGGGGGTTCTGTTTGTTTGCAAGAGGGGCCATCTTCATTTGGTTTTTTGCCTCGGTGCACTTGTGCAGATTTTATGGGTCAAAAGGAACTGTGGCCAAATTATGGTTTCGTCTAATCGTAATTTGTGGTGCTCCACACCTTCTTCATAAAATCCCATGTGACACTAACAACCACTTGAAGTAAATAAGATTGCTTTCCCAATTTTGGTGGCAGATACTGTAGAGGAGTTGGAAGCAACCACTGTATAGTAGTACTAGATGAGGCCCACATGTCATCAATAATATTATAGTACTCCCTCTATTTCAAAATAATTGTATACCTCGTTTCTTAATTAGTCAAACTTTTTAAGTTTAATTAAATATATATATATAAATGCACTTATATATATGATACCACGTCCGGTTTTAAGAACATAAATCAGATGTATGCCAAAGTCAATTTTCACACATAAAACGACATCATCATAAATGAGTAATAGAACAATGTTATTAAATAAAAACAAATATATTTTATTACAAATAGACACACATCAAGGCACAAGCGAAGCACCTGATCTCCTAGCGGATCTACATGTGATAAATAAGTATCATTAGACTAGTGGATTTTTTAGTAAGCATATATTAGGACATACAAATATTAATAATATTTTCTATAAATCTAATCGAACTTTAAATAATTTTACTCCTCAAAAAGCTAGGTGTGTAGTTATCTTAAGATGGAGGCTAGAGTGTTGGCCGGTACAAATCATACTAAATAACTTCAGGAGATCAAGCCCAAGTATGGCTTTGAGAATGATGGTTGGGACGAGTGAGTAGTGACGGGTGTAGTCATATGCTCAAGAAGCATAGGGATGATGATGTCCGCCGCCGCTTCTCTACACTTCACTCTTTTGCTGTTTTTTTGTGATTCTATTCATATATATAGACGATGTGTAATGGTGGAAAATCATGTTATGGTATTCATGTTGTATAACTTCGGCACTATCTGGAGGAGCAAATGATAGCACATATTTTATGGATTTCCGTGCGTGACACTAAACTTTACTCGTGTATGACACACCGGCACAGCCTTAGTCATCTAACTAAATTGGGAGCCTAGATGCCTTTTAAGTAAAGTCTTTCAATTTTCAAGTCGTCTTTGAACTATTCTTACTAAGATTTTTACTGTGATTTTTCATCTTGTCTATCGGCACATCCACACAGCTGAGCTCTTAGTCAGTTGGATTGCTATTAGGTTTCTTAGTGAAACAGAAACATTTTTTGTCCAAACTTCTTCAGGTCCAGGATGAGCTAATTCCAAGGCATTTGAAACTCTGAAAGAAAAAAAAAACAAGGCATTTGAATAGCTAAACGTTTCTCAACGATCTCAACCACAAAACCGAAAGATTACAAATTAACTGAGCGTACGGAATGTTTTCCAGCCTTAATGGTTATTGGTCATCAATCCAACAGTTTTGTGCCTCGGCCTCACTATTTATTGAATATAAGAATCTAGATCGAATTTGGTTCAACTTAGGATATGGATTCAGCATGGAGAAAGTTACAATGCTTTGGATATGCCATTTCTATTCTCTGCTGCTGCCGCCGCCATGGAACTTGAAGCCGGCAGAGGCCATGCTGCGCCAGCCATTACAGCCTCGATCTCCCAGGTCTCTCGAGGGCAGTTTGTGAGGTTCCGGCATCCTTGAGCTGTCACATACTACAAAAAAAAGGGAAGTCCATTGTTAGGATGAACACTATATATAATGCAGAATTGAAGTGAGCAGAAACTTAAGTAAACAAAAATGAAAATTGCAATAGAATATCATGCTGCTCTTCAACCCATTACCATAATATGAGATACAAGATCCCTGGAAACAATTGTCTAAGTATGATCATTGGTCAGATCCATAACCCTGATGCAAACTACTTGGAGTAACTATAAGAGAACTAAATAAATGGAACTGGTGGTAATAGCCAAATGTATCTTTTTACTGCTCAACTAATAGAAGTACCTTTTGATTTTACCTGTAATCCATGCCATAGCACAAAAACAATGCAAGGTTGCTTGCCAGAAAAGGCTTACCAATATGTGAACACACATTATATCAGTTTTACGTTTCCTATATTCAAGGTGTTCCAGGTAAACAATATTTGATTTACTGCAAAAAGACATTGTGGAATAACCACGTAATATCAAAAGGGGTAACCAGGACATACCACATCACTTTCAATGCGAACGCCACCAAAGTTTCTATACTTTTCAACCTCTTGCCAGTTGAAGAACTTTGAGGAAATTGGATCATCCCTTGTTTTATTCAGCAAAGCATCAATGAAATAGCAGCCTGGCTCCACTGTGATAACCTGATCCAGATCACAGAAGATCAAATATTTTATATTAGTGCACTAAGAAGAAGATACTGAGCATGTTCGGCACTGGTTGCTGTGGCTGCTCCTGTAGCTGCAGCTGCAATTCTCCCTCACAAAAGTATTGTAGCAGCAACAGCACAAGCTGCAGTAGAAAGACTATTTTCTTGAGGAAACAGCTGCAGCAGAAAGACTATTTTCTTGAGCAGAAGCAACAGCTCCAACAGTACAACTTTTTTTTCCCTTCAATGAAGGTAAGTATACCAAATGATGCCATTTGTCAGATATTTGCATGCATATAGGGAAGTGCTTTTACCTAGTTACATTTTAACATTATCATTCCAAACTTTCTATTGGGCTGCTATTTCACGAACACGAGACAGCGCAAGCACAATGGATACCTGTGACCTCATGATTGTTTATCAAGAATTGAACATGAGAAATTCATGAATCATACAGCCAGGAGATGATAGGATGTACATGATGTACAAAGAGCAGAGCAGAGCAGAACAAGGAATAATTGGGTCGCCGGGGAGGGGGATTGTCTGGGAAGCAATCAGACAGCGGTATCACATCTCATTCTCAATCATGAATTCATGACAAGGCATATAAATGTAGCAGCATTCTGCTATTCCTCTTTACTGCTAGATGTTAAATTTATGGCACAAGTAAACTAACCATTCCTTCTTTCAGTTCTCTTGTGGTCCGCAAGGAGCTCAATCCTGGATCCTTGGGCCTCTCCAATCCCTAAATTAGGAACAAGTGCTACTCTCAGTTGAAAGCAGCAAACAAATGTATACTGGAAACACTGTAATAGTCTATGAAGAGTGTATAGACCTCAGGGTAGCCTCCTGGATCATGGGTGTCAATCCCAAGTAAGTGGCCAAGACCATGAGGCATGAAAACAGCCCCTAACCTTTGAACCATCATATCATCAACATCCCTGTAGAAAATGGTTTTCAAGTGGAACAATAGTCAGAAAAATAGCTCCATGGGTTGAAGTTTTGGTAGTCACAGTGAAAAGTGACGCACCCTTGGACAATTTGTTCCTTCCTAAGAGATTCAAGTATTGCCCGTTCTGCTAATCTGCAAGAGAGAGAGATGGACTATGCTTGAAGCATATAGAAGAAAACAATGCAATCTGGGTAAATAAGCTAATACATTAAAGGGTTGTTTGGATATAGTCTGTTTTGCGAAAATCAACATCCTTAAAACTCGTTTTTGCCTAACTACCACTAGATCTCCGTTTCTAGCACAACAGAAATGGGTATACAAAAATCTGATTCTCCGTAAAACTAGAAAACTGTGTTTTATCAAAATCGACTGCGACTCGTTTTTAACAAATCCAGTGTTGAAACGTTGTGCTCACACACACATGCTGCTGGCTGAATCAAGATCGTATGACAGAAGGTCATGTGCTGCCTTCATTCAGTTTTGTGTTGAGTTACCATTGCTCATCACTGGAAAATTGTGAAAAGAGGAGACACAGACAGACATAAGTTCAAGGGTTATATCCAAACAGAGAATTATATAAATACTTCCTCCGTTCCAAATTATAAGTCACTTTTTTGTCATGCATTTTGCTATGTATTTAGATATATTATTATATCTAGATACATAGCAAAATGGATGAACCAAAAAAGTCAAAACAACTTATAATTTGGAATAGAGAGAGTACATGGTTAGCCGAGTAACAAACCTTAAATTCATTTTTCCTAAAAACTCTACTAAAACATGTTTCGCAAAAAAATGGCCTTTATTTTTGTAACGCCCCAGAGTCCAAACGGCTCAGATCCACTCTACAAGCTGGGTGAACCACACCTACCACCATCCCATTTATGCTTTCGTCCTTAAAGTCAATGTGATCTGGGTAAATAAGCTACTTTAGAAGCTGGAGTACGCTCAACAATGGAACAAGGCGTGGAGGTGCTTAAGATGGTGGCACTGAACTTTCACCAGCAGATCCGTGTGGATGGGAGAGGCTGGATGAGCAGAACATTGTCAACTTAGTAGCTTCTACAGTTGGTGACTGTTAATACTGTTAGTCATTACCGCCTGCGTGTGCTGTGAGCGTTGGCTGATGGGGCATATAACCTCTTAAGTCACTCTAGTGTGGAGTAGTTTCTAGATTCCATTTGCTTTTTGCTTCATGGATTGTGTGCCTACTCGCGATGTCTAACTTGTCTGCCATATCGTTGGGGTGTCATATGCGGTTTCTGCAGCGTCGTATCTTCAACTGATAAACATCGTTGTGTTGCTGATTAGTAATGAAATTAGGGTTTCCCATCATGGGAAACAAAACATTAAGCCGAAGTCCTGAAAATGCTTTAAATTAGATCTAAGCTGATAACAGTCACATTAAGCATCCAAAAAGGCAGGCCAATTACGAATAGTAATGCCATGACCCAGGAATGTGTGCGGCAAGGAGCACCAGCCGGTGGTGCAGGTGCAGCTGCTCTCCTTGGTGAGGTCAGGCTGCTTGGATTCAGGGGCATCTAAAGTATGCCTATGACAAGTAAATAGTCTATGCATTAAATAGATGCATCGTGCAAATTAAATAACTCTCCAGGAATAATTTGGGGTTTGTTTTAGTTGCACATCCAATATGTTTCAATAATGCATTCTTACTTGTGCATATCCATCCAATTAACTCCAGGCCGCATGTGTGATATAACAGCATTATGAGCCTTAAGCACAGCCTGTAGAAAATGTAAATTGCTTTAGATTAAGAAAGGCTGTGGAACAAGCTCAAACAGAAGAAAGCTGGTAACATGTGATTCTAAGTACCATAGAACAAACAGTATTAAATAAAATGGATTTTTACAATAGGTACTTACATTGTATATTATTATCTGACTGCTGTTGAATTTCCCATTTATCTGAAAGCATGTAAATTCATTAGATGAAATTATTAAACAAATGTTGTAGTAAGACATGATAAACAAAACCATGTTGGTTTAAATCAAGGGCTATGTAAATGAAAGCTCCAATCTAGATTCCAAAAATATGTCACAAACAAAGGATTAAAGTGAAAGATCTGTGCCTCTGACGGATGCCAGCAGCATTATAACCCTCCAGCAAACGATTATAAAGTAAAAGAAAATAAACCTGGTAGAACCCAGTTGAAACTATTAAATGTATATTACATAATAAGCTTGATTTTGCTCAGTACCAATAATCTGATGACAAAGAACAGAAAAAACAAACATATAAAGGTAGAGAAAAGGAGTGCTAAAGATACAAAAAAAAAAAGGATGCTACTCAGCTACTGAAATTTGTTATTGAGCAACCATACTCCATGTGACAACAGTAGGGGAAAAAGCGCTCTATGTGATGTGATAACAAAACACTAGTAAGACTCGGACAGAAGGGGAAACAGAAACACCTGTCCTGTAGTCTCAAGAAGCTACACTATAAACAATGGTTTATAACATGGATACATTTAAACAGATAGAAAGACTAAGATAAACATATAATAGATGCCATTCCAGGCGTTCACTGAAACGACCTCTCTCCTGTACATTTAATTCAAGATCTAAGACCATGTAAAAAAACATGGTAGGTGCCCCTATACCCTACCATTGATCTTATAATAAAAACTACATCCTGAAGCTGATGACACATAAATTAGTTTATAGAAAAAAATGCAGTGGTGTCGTTTCTTTTAACAGGGGAAAAAGGAACAAACAAGTCCAAATAGTAGACACTAAAATTTGGAACATTTAGATGTCTGATCTTTGTAGTACTTACAGGGTATGAGCATGTGATATCAGATCCATAGAAATGGTACTCAGCTCCCATATCCATTAGTGCCATGTCTCCATCATTCAAAGTCTGAAATCATTTGAGACAATCAGACAGCATGTACTAAAGAGCAAACGTGAAAACTTAAGCTCCAAGAGGGAATACAAATTAGAGCTCCCTCAAAGAAGAAAAGTACATGCACCGTCACACAAATAAAAGGAGCGGTGAACAGCATATCATCCAATAAAAACTCGACCAGGGGGAGAGACGTCCCCCTGATTTTCGTCTTAAGAAGATGGTGCCGTGACTCGAACCCGGGCTGGCTCAGCCAACCGCTTCTTTGGCGTGTTGTGCTGACCAGTTACACCGTGAGCATATCATCCAATAGCTTCAATTGTTGAGATATCTTTGTTGGATTTTATCTTGTAACCCTACTAACCTACACAGCATCAAGTTGACACTTAGCCATAGCTTTTCTGTTTGATTGATTAGCCTGTTGAAAAGTTCTGTTGCACTTCTAGAAGCTTTTTTTATTTACATGTATGTATTAATACCACAGTAGGGGGTCCCCCACCTACTGTATTTCCCTAAAAATAATTGGGTGTAAATTCAAGATCTGACATTGTAGTAGCTTTCTCATGCTCTTTTGGGACACCAGTGCATGTAAATTGGACCACGTTACTAACCAATATTATGGTGTCATTAATACATTTGATCTTGATACCTCCCAAGCTGCAAAACCTACATTCAAAGGTTTCCTAACCTTTCCATTGCCATGCATATGTTCATGTCAAATGCTTCAGTACTGAAAATGAACATATATTTTCTACAAACTAACTAGTGAGAACATATCAGACACCACTTGGTATATTCAAAACATAGCGTATCAATTAAGCAAAATGTCAACCAAGTTACTTTCCTCGTATCATTGTTTCAAGTACTCAACTACTCCAATGAGTCTATGAGCATAGATATCAAATAGGGAAGAGAAAATTGCTCCATGGTACTTAACAAATTACAGCTAATTAAGAGCAAGTAAACTATATTGCTTGGTTTCAAACAAACACCAGCTCAAGTAGATGTTGGGATTATAAGAATTCCAAAATCCAAGGTATTTGAGTGTTTGAAGGATTAAGTTTCATTTTCTGAGTATGAAAAGAAAATGCAAAGATCAAGTACCATCCTACCCGGTCATTTGGCGCTGCCGCGTGTCCATAATGTAGAACAGCACTGCAAAGGGCAGAACACTTATATGTACTAGATAGTCCAACAAACACAAATGTAACAAAATTCCATGTGTAAAGATTAGTCTTCTAATCCTAAGCCAAAGTACCAGTTTCCAAGATAACAGACTTGAGGCAGATCCAGACGAATGTCACATGGTTCATTTCTTACAGAAAGTAATATCATACAGAACTTTACATGTTTCCTCGAATAATTCAGCAAATTATGACAAATACCCCACTTAATAAGTGACCACTAAAAAGAGACATCACATTCTCCAAAGAAAAAGAAAGGAGAACTTACTGAAATTTTTGTAGTTGATTTCTGATGTTAAAATGACTTTTTATGAAAAAAGGCTATATGCTATCAGTAGAAATCTGTGGTCTTGAACAGGGTGAAGAAATTGTTATCTGAGCTATAAACAAAAATAGCAAGCGAAACAATAAGAGACAGTGATCTAAGATTTGATGGTCCATGCACACCCAATTTCAATAGTAGTTAAGCATAAGTAAAGCCACATTTTACAGACAATGTCATGCATTCTCACCTATTATCTCCAGTAGCACATATACATGTATAAGAGCAATGTCGGCAACCTCCATACATATAAACATGGTGAAGGAAGATACTTTCTAACTGATATTCCTTCATGCCTGGCCTTGCTCGTCTCATAACCTGGTAAAGCGAAAGGGAAACCAGATCAATTTAATGTATCTATAGAAAACAGTAACTCTATAACGTGTTTGGTAATCATAATACTCAAAGTATAGCCTAGTGGGATGGTGAGATAGTACTTCCCTTGATTGCGTGAAATTTCTGTGCAGAGGAAAGTTAAAACCTGGTGCCATAAGGTGGCCAGATGTTTTACTTTATTTTAGACCTTGTAACAGAACATTACTAATAGTTGTTATACTTATTCAGTAACCAAATTAATATCTTTAGGGCTCCTTTGGATACACCCATTCCCCATGGGGATTGGAGGGGGGAATGATAGATCCAAAAGATCCCTTATTGTACCTTCACAACCCAAAGAGATAGGAAAAGGAATAGCAACTCTTGGGCCAAAACAAGCCCTAAACACCATCGAATCCAACTTTTTCGAAAAAGTCCTCTGTTGGGAAAAAAAAAGTAGAGCTAGGCAGCACCTGGCTCTAGCTGGAGCAAGATTGATTGACCTAGCACCTAGAAATTTATTCTAGGTGTTTTTCCCATATTCTCCACTTTTCAATGTAAATATTCCAAAGGTGTAATAACCTAGAAACATTGCCTAGATGCAATCCAAACACCAACGATGATGAAAATATGAAATAAAAGAGTAGATAGAAATTTTTATACCTCAATGTGAGCTTCAGAACTGACATCATTAGCATACTGGATGAGAGCAAGCTCCAGATCAGATTTAATCACACGGCATTCGGTCAAAATTGGATGAAGTGTACTTAAATCAGTATCAAACTTCTCAATCCCCTAGCATGGAATAAAAACATTGTAAATCAAATGCACAAAATCATAAGATAAAGTAGAAGAGATGAATTATTTTGATAATTAAAGATATCTAACAGATAACGCAATATGTATCTCATTTTAAGATATTGTTTTGATAAAATCTGAAGAAAAAAAATACAAGTAATGCATGAAAAAAATGGAATGTATGTTCTCTAACACTTAGAAAGTACATCGTGCACCTCAAAACTAGCAGGCTTTGAGAAATTTCCAGAGTCAGTATTCCTCCCATGTAGCAGAAACAGAAGAGGCTTTCCATGGTCCCCGAAACGATCTTGCACAACCTGTGCAATCTCATCAACATAGAATACCATATCGACCTTGTATGTATCCTGCACGTATTCATGAAAGAAAATATTACACTAATTCAGAATGTAGCATAACTAACAAACAATCAAATACTCAAAATAGGAAAGTACCCTGAAGTACGACAAAGGTTGTATTTCACCCATCCAAACAGCATAGTCAGCTGGCAATCTTGGAGCAAACAAAATTGACTGTCCAGAGGCGATGTCCTTTGACAACAATAAAAAGAAAAATCAGTACATGACAAGCAGAAAAAGGAATCATCAACTGAACAACATGACATGACCCTGCGATGAGTATTGTTAGTAGGACCAATTGTCATGTAGTGACTAAGCCATCAACAAATATAAGCAGCAATAATATCACCTGACTCAAGATATACGCCAAGATGTGCAAGTGATTCTATGACTCTCATATACTATCAGCCATATAGTTAAATCAGGCTCATGAATGCTGAAAGCCTGGTTTGCTGCTGTATTGACTGAAACCGGATCACGTATATTTAGAATAATGGGGTGAAACAAAAGGAAGAGAGCTCACAATTGCACCGTAGAACCCTGGTTCACGCACTCCAAAGAGATAAGCGAAGTAGCTCTCCTGCCTGCAACATTGCCCGATTTATGTCTCAACATGAAATCCAAAAATACCGGCAGAACAAACACTTGGGTTCAGCACGAGTACCTGAAGAGCTCGAGGTGATCGGTGCAGTACCGCGTCTTCTCCTCCCCGCCCTTCACACAACGAGGAATCGAAAACACTCCAAAAGTAAGTAGGCGCAGACGATCAATCAGATCAGTAAATCCGAGGAGAGAGAGAGGTAAAAAGGGGAGCGCCGAGTGGGAGTGGCACGGACCTGGAGGAGGACGAGGCCGTGGAGCGGGCGGGCGGAGGCGGAGAGGTGGCCGCGGAGCGCGGCAACGAGGCGGTCGCGGTTGCCGGCGTGGAGCTCCATAGGCACCACCGGCGGGGCGAGGGAGGAAGTGGGGGAGGCCGCCATGGTTGGGAACCGCACTCCAAAGCTTGGCTGGGGTTGTAATTTATTGGAGAAGAGTTTGTGTGGGCCAAGTAACGCAACTCAAGAAAGCCAGCCCAATGAATGAGTTGATTGGGCTAAACGCCTAAACCATTGTAGGCTTGCCTCTCTTTTTTTTTTTTTTGAGATAGGCTTGCCTTTTTGTTCTAGCTCTTAAAAAAGCTCAATTGTATTCTCTCGCGAATGAATCCAAATAGGTTTTGTTATTTCTTTTTCAATTACATAAATACACTCGAAAGAGTGACTCACATCTGATATATCTTAAGAAAAAATAAGCTAATATAAAAGATAAACAACAAGACACAAAACAACCTCTAAAAAAATACATCAAAGATCAAATCGCTCGTCTTCTTACTTCGATCATCCATTACCTCGAGACTTAAAGGTCGTACTAAAAAGACAACAAAGGAAAAGAACACCTACAAACACCCTTGCTAAACAAAGGCTTTGAAGACCGCAAAAGCCACTTATCGCTAACAATGAGATTGAGTACCCACTGAAAGACCATCGGCTAGAAGAATCCTTCAAAGAACACTTACAATCCTTCATCATCAGAGCAAAGTGTTCGAGATGTCGAGCCTCGCTAGGGAAGAGACCAAAAGAAGATGTCGAGATTACCACATTGAAAGTCAACATGCCAAATGCCAAAACTGAAGAGAATCCATAGATCTAACCGACCAAACTCTCACTAGCCCTTTGTCGACGCCATATCAGACGTCGTTGGGGGCAGGGAGAGACTAAAAGACTTTATTCCAAAGCATCATCGTCGCATCCACCTCGTCGACGACACCAAAAATCAAACCCTAAATGAATAAGGATCAGCTAACCTAACCTAAAACTACAAAAGAGAAAGGAGTTGGGTCCGTAATTCTCTGACCACTGGTAAGGTCGTCGGTTAGGAGAGAGGAGAGGAACTGAGGCGGTGTCACAAGGAAGAGCTGCGACGACGATTGGGAGAGAATTTCCGTGCGTGTGGAACTACTACTCTTGGTCTTTGGTTGGAATGGATAACCAAGGGCTAGTATTTTGGTAACATGACATTAGGGCTGCTTGATAAACCATTTCTTTGTGGAATTGAGGGGATTGAGACTATAACCAATTTCCTTTTTTTGGAAACTAGAGTATGTTTGCTTTTATAATGCTAGGGAGTTAATCAAATTTAGCATCACCAAATCCGAGGCACGACCAAGCGAATTTATGACTATTGCTAAAGCCTAAGGGATTGTTTAACATAGCTTTATCCAACTTCCACGCTATAGTGTGCGGAGAAACTGAAGCTAAAAAAGAGAAAAAAATAACGGCTTTACTATCTCCTAATTCATTTTGAAAAAAAGATAGAATTTTAAAAAAGATATCATACCAGACTATACCTTAGAAAATAGATTGGAAGGGGGCACTAATCAATAAACATAGGAGTTTGTGCCTGGTTAGTGCCACCTAGCAAGGCAGCACCAGCACCTATTCCTACATCCAACGATTTTGCAAATTTTGCCATTTGTGCTGACCACATACTCTCTTCGTCCAAAAGAATCTTACGAGGTTTGTGCTTGTCACAAAAATTTAACTATTATAGAAAATATTAGCAACACTTATATCTCTAAATAAGTTTATTAAGAAAATATATTCAGCAATTTATTAATTTAATGGTACTAATTATGCACCATAAGTATTAATATTTTCTTAAAAATATTTGATCAAATTTAAAAATATACTTCTTGAGAAGTGAGAATGATACTCTTTTTTAAGGCATAATGATACTCTTTATGGGATAGGAGTACAATGCATATAATTAGGTTGCCCACGACTTCATTTTAAACCAAATGGTAACTATTTTTTGCAAGGAGTACCAAATTTTAGCATGTCATTTAGGCACCAAATGAGATTTGCCCTAAATTTTCCCTTCCAAGTTCCAATGATACTTACTTGAACTTGGCTATTTAGGCACCAAACTTAGGCATTAGGGCACTCCCAACCCAGAAACCATGGTTTCTATGTTCATTAGTTAGGATACCAACTACGAACAAATGATGTTGCACTATAATTAAAGATTAAAGAAAAGAGAGGAGAGGAGGAAATGATTTCACAAGAAACCATATCTACCCATGAACCAAGATATGAAGAGATATGATAGATAGATGAGGAAAAAAGAAAATCTATGATTGGACAAAAGATTACTCCATAGAAATTATCATTGGAAACATATTTTCTATGTATAGTAGATTAATAAGCATAGAAACTATTTTTGATTTGTGATTTCTAGCGTCGTGAATACCCTTATAATTTTAATCCACAGATCCCGGTAACAAACCTTCCAATGACATTAGCGCACGTTGGTACGTTATCCAATTGAGCACCCCAATCTAGCCAGAGAAGCAAACACAGGACCTGGCCACCACATGCGGTAGAACAGAACACAAATTTTTACAGTTAGGTTCCTGAGTCCTGGGGAGGGGGGCCTGAATGGGAGACGGGCACAGGGCGTGCGAGTAGCCGGCGTCTCATGCTGGGGACGTGCGCAAGGCTAGCGATAGTTGTAGGAAGATCGGCAAACCAGGTAGTTGGAGTTGAACAATCGATCTTTGCTCTTGATTTTTTCGTCAGTAGCTACTCCCTCTATTTTAAATTATAAGCTTCTTTTAGTCTCATGTGTCTTTACTAGGCAATTTTGATATCACTTCTTAAGACAGGTTGATTTCTATTCCTTGTCAACACAAACATTCACACTTTTTGTAACAGCTGGTGGGAACAAGCTATTGGAGCTACGAGCAAGTTGATACAAAAGGATGTCAACTTTTTCATTGTGTTTGGGGTATGGACTCTTTGAAATCGTTTAAACTGTTACGTTTTTTATGGTATTGTTTACAGGCCTTGTTTCTTCTCAAAAAATTTTGCAAAATTTTTCAGATTCTCTGTCACATCAAATCTTTAGACACATGCATGAAGTATTAAATATAGACGAAAATAAAAACTAATTGCACAGCTTGGTCGGAATTGACGAGACGAATCTTTTGAGTCTAGTTAGTACATGATTGGATAATATTTATCAAATACAAACGAAAGTGTTATTAATCCTATTTTGCAAAAAAAATTTGGAACTAAACAAGGCCCCAGTCTTAGTGATGCACTTACCTTTGCTAGAGAAGAGAGTCTAGCAAGAGCTAAGAGTATGTCCTCTTTGACAACAATTTTTTTATAATTGGTTTTTCGTTGGTCTTTTTTGTCGCTTCCCTTTCTATTTTTGGATCCTTTCTATTTTTCTGGCGTGAATGTAATCTCTAGGTTTTGTATGGTTGTGTGTGACGTGTATTGTAGGGCTCTAGCCTCTTTCTTTCTTTTTAATATAATGAAGTGTAGGTCTCTCGTATTTTTAAGAAAAAACATTTTGGCTTTCTTAATATAAATAGTTGATATATATGTTAACAATGTGTTTATGTTAACTTTGTATACTAAGAGCATACCCCATACGTTGCTGCGAAAATTGTGGATTACGTAATATGATAATATGGACTATTCTTATTTGTTGTTGATGTGAATATTACAATTGCATATGCTAGTGATTTTTAATTGTATGTAATAGTGCATTGCGTTTTGCTTAGTGGATTTTAATTAAATGTGATAGTGCATTGCCTATGTGAATAGCTTGTATGCTTAAATAAATAGCTAGTGAGTTTTAAGGATTATAAGAGTTATGGCTGCTAGGCCTCCTTGCCCTTTCTTAAAAGACTAAGAATGTTGGTATTGCCGCTCTTTTTATTAACATTATTATACTAGTTAATCTACACTCAATGAGAGTATTCAATCATGAGTTCTCACATCTACGTTCTTTCGTTTATTTGTTTGTCTTATAAGTCATATTTTTTCTATCAGCTAGTTTTCTATCACAATAAATCAACAAATAATATTTTATTCAATTATGGCAGAGAGGCTGACTCATATTTCGAGATTCGAGTACAGCCATTGGTATTTAGACTCAGAGCAACTTCAAGAGCCTGACTAAAATTAGTAGTTAAATTATATTGTTTAGCCATTTGGTAAAGTAGAAAACTTCTCAAAAAAAAAAAGAGATCCACATACAGCCTTACTATTTTATAAAATCATATAGCTTGTATCAGTGGTTGGCTATATATGACCAACAAAAATTAAGAAATAGGCAACTTTCTATTTTACAAAACTGGATAGCACATCTGTTGAAGTCTATCTTTTGTTATGCAAATTCTAAAATAGCTTCCACGACAAGAATAGACAAGCTGTTGAAGTGTTGAAGTTACTCTAAGTACAACAATTAGACCCTGTTTAGTTCTCCTTGCTAAATTTTAGCTAGCTAAATATAGTCACTTTAGTAGCTAAAGTTTTAAACACATTGACTAAAAACAGCTAAAATAATTTAGTTCCATTAGTCACCTAAGAGTAGCTAAAATAATTTTAACTAGCTAAAATTTAACAAGAGGAACCAAAGGGAGCCTTAGTCAATTCTGTTGGCACGCAGACACGACCAATACTGTCGACGAGACGGTGACCCGGCACACACTAATGGTTTTAATTCCACAAAGGGCTCACGATCAACTATCGCCTTCTTTAATATACAATACGCAAAACCAAACCAAACTTTTTTCGTCCAAAAATAACGCCCAAAGAATTTTAATTTAAGTCTAGAGATTCAGAACAATCACCAGCAAAAACCAAAACCAAATTTTCATATAGATTAAACCATTTATGATCCGATTCTAAAG
>Ga0182004_10002153_pt1 | contig 15123 bp, 17 predicted proteins | sample Sormic07211540_1_FD_120479 | JGI IMG/M metagenome (GOLD analysis project Ga0182004, IMG submission 120479) | Endophyte microbial communities from Sorghum bicolor roots, Mead, Nebraska, USA - 072115-40_1 MetaG | ecosystem: Host-associated > Plants > Roots > Unclassified | place: USA: Nebraska...
ATGGTGATGGTGATGGTCCCAAATGGTGATCAAGTGCTCAATTCTTGAAAAAGAAAAAAAAAGAAAAACAAAATTCTAGGACTCAAGCCAAAGGTATATGTTAGGGAATTTTGTTTTTTACCGATCAAGACACAATACAATGTGCAGTACGTCAATTTTAGGTTAGATAACCATACTATAAAAAGGGAAAATCAAAGTTCAAAACAGTTAAGATAAGTGCCACTATGTGAATTGACTCCTTGCATGTGCATAGAACCTAGTGAGTATGCTAAAAATCATTTAAATTTTTTGTGGAAATGCGAACTCACATGCATAAGAGCAAGCTAATAATGCAGGCCACTTGCTAGTTATAAGGTTTCTTGCAACCTTTTTTAGCCCACCTATATAGTAGTTAGTTATTCACTATTAATACATGATCCACTTATCTCTCACAAAGTTTTTTTTGTTCCTATGCCTAAGCTGGCTGTAAGCTTCCTCTCTTTTTTTCTCCACCTCAGCATTTAGCTAGCTTATAGCCTTGTTTAGTTCCAATTTGTTTGCAAAATGGATATTGTAGCACTTTCGTTTGTATTTGACAAATATTATCCAATCACGGACTAACTCAAAAGATTCATTTCGCAAATACAGGTAAACTGTCTAATTAATTATTTCTTTTATCTATACATATGCCACAAGATTCGATGTGATGAGAAATCTGAAAAAATTTTGCAAATTTTTTTGAGATCTATTGCCAACCATACCTATCCTATACGAGCTAGTCCTTGTCTTCCATATCTCAGCTGTCTGCCAGATGGAGACGGCATCTGCATGCCTCTGCGACAAAGCAAAGCATCTTGCTTTTGCTGCAAACATATATGCATCCTCTCCACCCGGCCGTCTCTCCTACGATTACTCTCTATAAGATTTGCAGGCTGCATATTGGAGTGGAGTGGAGTGGAGAGCTTGCAGCACCGGCCGTGACAGTTTCATCGATCATCATCAGCTCGTCATCACCATGAGGCTGCCGTGGCCGTGGCGGCGGAGGCCGGCGCCGCAGCATGGCGAGGTGCCGGTGGCGGTGGGCACCCATCTCCACGTCGCGGCCAGTGACAGCCACGACGACGACGACGACGACGGCGCCGAGTCCACGGCGTCGTCGGAGCACAGCCACCTCACGCTGCCGGTGGAGGAGCCGGTCCACATCGTCGACGAGGCTGATTGCTACGACGTGGCCGGTTCCGGTTCGGAGGAGGAGCTGCCGAGCGGCAGCGAGGAAAGCGATGGCGCGACGGGGCACGCCGAACGCCGGGCGAGAGCGCCCCGGAGACGACACGACCACAGCCCGAGAGGGAGGAGGAGGCGGCGGCGATCTGCCCGTGTGCCGGCGTTCATGGTCGCCGGCACCGCCGCGGCGGTCATGCTGCTCGTGCTCGCGGCGCTCGTCGCGTGGAAGAGGCGGCAGCGCGCCGCCAGCTAAGGTGGATGGCGCGCAGGCTGCGGTAATATGTGTGGTGTGGCAGACGGCCGTACTACGGTCGAGGTGTGTGTATGTGAGCCCGGCTATATGTAAAAGTTCAGCGGTGAACTTTTTTTACTATACCTTTTTTATGATGGTGTGCATCTAAAGCCAGAAATCATTTGTAATACCTCAAAGGCACGTCAAGGAACGTGTTGTCGGGAAAAAAGTTACAGCTAAAAAAAAACATTTTGACTTTTTAGATGAGACCTTTTTTTTAACTAAACATACGTGTATATACGAACACATTATAATCTTTCTGTCTCTACTGTTTAAGAGCCGTCACACACCGAGAAATCTCTCTTGCCACACGTGTGGAACGGAACATGTCTATCTTCTATGCGGTTTGACATGGTGTCGATCTACTTTCTATGAGATGAAATAAAACATTGTTCGATAGATCTCAAAGAAATAAACCGTCTAGTTGACTAACTGCGCAACAAGTAGTATGTTCCATTACGATGAACAAACAATCTTTCTAGTAAATCAAAAATTTTGTGAAACTATTGTATAAGGAAAGTTGCAGTTTATATCACATTTTGGGTTATAGACAACAGTTCAGAGCTAGAGGGAAAGTTGAATTTATCAGCATGACTTATACTCTATTGTACAATACATTTTATTATCAATATAAATTCAGCTGAACAGGCTAGCAATGGTGGATCTATTTTGCCGAAGTGAGTGGCAGAGGCACCTAATTCTCACCGGCGGACCCGTCTTGTTCGTTTGGCTGATAAGTCATGACAGAAAATACTGTTGGCTGATTTGTTATGAGAGAAAAACATTATTGAGTGGCTAAGCATCTCCTGCTTGGATCCTTAATTCAAACTTAGCGCTCGACCTGCCCTTCACGTGCTATAGCCGTATGACCTTTGAATCTGGACTTTTTTTTGGCACTACTAAGCCCTGTTTAGTAGCTAACCAAACAATGCTTCATTAAAACTAAAATTTTCACGAAGCAAACAAGCCCTATAGGCTATAGCTCTGATAGCAGCTTACATGGAAAATACTTTAGAAGGAGAATCCTTTTTTTTTACTAGTGGAGGAGCCGAAATAGTTTTTGAGCTAGGGCCTTGTTTAGTTCACCCCAAAAATTAAAAATATTTTAAAATTTTCCGTCACATCGAATCTTAAGACACATGCATGAAATATTAGACATGGACGAAAACAAAAACTAATTGCACAGTTTGTCTGTAAATCACGAGATGATTCTTTTGAGTCTAGTTAGTCTATAATTGGATAATATTTTATCAAATAAAAACGAAAATGCTACCGTACCAAAATTCGAAATCTTTTTAGAACTAAACGGAGTCGGAACCCTAAAAAAATGACTCGTGCGTCTTTAAGGCGTTGTTTAGTTCTAACTTTTTTTTTACAAAATGGACACTATAGTATTTTTGTTTGTATTTAACAAATATTATATAATTATTGACTAACTAGTCTTAAAAGATTTATTTTATAAATTACAGGTAAATTATACAATTAATTTTTATTTTTATTTATATTTAATATTGTATATATCCGAAGATTAGCTGTAATGGGGAATTAAAAAATTTTGCAAAATTTTTTACCAGCCTGTCTGAAAACCCAAACCCCGACCCAAGTCAACCGCCGGACCGAAACCGAGCCACCAATGCTCCGCCGCCGACCGCGCCTCTCCTCCGCCGCCCCCTCGCCGCCGCCGGCCGTGCTCCGGCGAGCCTTCCGCTCGGAAGCCGCCCTCGAGGCCATCCGCTCGCACTCCCACTCCCACTCCCACTCGCACTCACCCCCATCGAAGAGCGCCTCATCCCACTCCGACGCGGACGGGGACGACGGCCAGGCGGGCCCCGCCAGCCTCGCGCTCTACAACTACCCCACCTTCGCTGGCGCCTACGCCGCGCTCGCCGCCCGCCTCTTCCACCAACGCGTCCACCGCCGCCTCCTCGTCCTCCCCTTCTCCTCCGTCGTGCCCTTCAGGTTGGTTCCCCGCTCGTAGCTCCCCATTTCGCATTTCACTGGCTCTTCTTTAGCAATTGTTTCTCTCATGACGGCTTGTGTTATTGAAATGAAAATTGGTCGGTCAGAGCCGAGGACTTCAAGGATGCCGGGTTCCAGACGTGCTATCTCTTGGACTTCATTGGGCCCAAGAAGTTTGCTTTCGAGCTCGCCCGATTCGTCCCCAGGTGCGTTTTCTGTAGAGAATGAGTTGCAGTAAAAAACTAAAAATGGGTTACGGGATGATGATTTTCATTGTACTGCTTAGTGAATTGAGTAGTCGATAGAACACTGATAATTAGTTAATTACTACTGCCGACAATGTTCAAAAGATGTTTTGGAAAAATGCTACTTAATTTGTAAAGTTTACTGGTGCCGACAATGTTTAACAAAAGAACTTGCTTTTGTATGGAAGAATCAAAAGAAAGGAACATATCTACTGTTAGCTTACAAGCTTTGCATAGTGATGATAACAGTTTGTGAAGTTAGCTGTTTACAGTCTTACAACACTTGACTTTGCTAATCACTCCATATGGATCATATTCATGTACATAGTGTAATCGCCCAATGGTTACACATCCCTTACTTTTTGGCTAATGTATTTGTCAGATCTTGTTTAAGTGAGCTACATGGTCGAGGGGTATAACCTCATGACATTGCTGACTGATGCAGTGTGATAGCATTTGATCACCGGCAAAGTACACTAGCGAGAATCCCCAAGTTGGGTCAGTGCCCAAGCAATGTGGAGCTTCATATTGACATGTCAAAAGGCAGTGCCCAATCTGTATTTGATTATTTCTCCAAGGAGCTAGCAGGAACAAAAGCTGATTCTGTGAGTAGAGAAAAAGTTTGTTCATGTTTATTATCTTGTATGATGATTAGAAGAAAAATGAGGATGTTCTGTTTCCTCACAGAGAACGTGTGAAAACTTGTTGGACCAAGAAGATGAGGAGCGAGTTTCAAATGTTCTTGAATACATAGAGGATGCAGACTTGCGACGGTATCAGCTGCCTAACACCAAGGAATTTCAGACAGCACTTAGGGATGAACGTGCAAAGTTGAACTGTGTCACAAATCCTCATGTTTTTGGACAGGTTTAGCACTATCTTCTGCCACCATGCTTGTTGTTTGTAAGATCCTGATCTTTTGCCATGACATGGTCAATGATTGCATTGTTGTATTGGCACTCCCACACAGCTACTACAACTTGATGTTGGTGATCTGCTTGCTAGGGAGAAATCGCATGCAAATGACCGCCTGCAGGCTGTAGTGGAGTTCATACAGAAGCCTTTTAGGATTCAGCTTGGAAGAGGGTCGTATGGTGAATGCTTGGTATGTGAACAACATGCTCTTGCATTTTATACTGATTTCGTCACTTGTGTTTGTCTACCTTTGATAGCTTCATGCTGCATAAGGTACACAGCACAGCTCTTTTGATTACTAAAGCCAAAACTGCACTGCTTTAGCAAAGGCAGGTACTTCTTGCATCCATGAGTGCTCTTGCTTTAGTGATACTATGCTACTAGCTAGTGTCGATAGACATGTTTTGTTCAAAAAATTCGAATGCTTGTGCTTCAGCCTTATGTTATCATCTTTAATTGATCTATACCTTCTTCCAAGTTCCAACAGCACAGTATAAGATATTCTGTCGTAGTAGCTCATGCTTGCCCAATTTTTTTGAACTGGACTTTTGATGCAAATTGACGGAATGATTTTAATCACGTGTTCTGGGATTGTTGTGTACCTGACTGTTCTTGAACTTGGCTGCATGCTTGAGTATGACCAGCTCTAGAGACTGTCTCTATATGGCTTATATAATGTTATTTTTTGGGAAAAAGTATTATACAATTTGCTTTAAAAATGTCCCATTTACTATAGTAAATATTTTTTTCTTTTTTTCCCCATACTATAAGGCAATCAGAGCAGATGGACATACAGAATTGAGCCATGAAATAGGTTTGGAGCTAAGTCAGAGGAGTGCTGCTGCTGGATTAAGGTTTGAGCTCTATTCAGGCTTAACAGAACACATCCATGCCTATTTTGTGTTGCTTTGGTAATTTATTGAAGAACATTTCCCTTTTCATCAAAGGCCGATTGGAGCAGTGGTCTTCATGCAACGGGGTGTCCTAAAGGTTTGCTTGAGGACTACTGACAGTACAGTTAATACGTCAGAGATTGCAAAGGTATGCCACCGTTATAATTGTATTCGTCAAATTTGCATGGCCTTATAGTTGTATTTGATTGTTCATCTCTCGCCACATCATAAAAATGTAGGCATATGGTGGAGGTGGAAAACAAGGTTCGAGTTCATTCACTCTAAGAATGGATGAGTTCAACATATGGACTTCAGTGAACTCATGAATTGAACTGGAAGTCAAATAGTGTTCATACTGCAGCAACAAGCACCCAGCTCAGCTGGACATGGACTTCCTCAGTGGTGAAGATGTGAAAATGAGGTCATCTTTTAGTGCTCCGGTATGAGAGGGAGGAAAGCAAAAGCTGGCAGCTGGCATGTTGATATGAGCTTACATGAGATGATGAGAACAATCATCACTACAAATGACTGGAGAACAATTTGGAGGCATAATGTTTAAGGCTGAAGCTGTTCGAGCGAAGACATGATGCCTTTGAATACAAGGTTTGTTGGTACATCAAAAATTATCTCAACAGTGCATGTTATGCTCCTTCCAATCTTTCTCCAGTAGACCTATGTGCTTTAGTTTACAGAGAAGATAAGGGGACAGAATATTTGTCAATGGTCATACACCAAGGAGCCAATTATTATAGCTTATACACTTATATGTTATTTGTTTCAAAGGCTGAACATATATGGAGATGTAGCTTGGATATTGGTTTCTGTGTAAATTAAGATCCTGCTCAATGGGTGAATGCCTCGTGCAACAAAAAATGTTGCTTCAACAATATGAAGCTCATATGGCAGAAAGGATCAGTGGTAACAATTAAAAGATGCGTACGAAGGGGAGATTGACAAAGTGCAACCCCAAATTGTAATCCTGCTCCTTGACAATACATTTATGGCTCTTGTTCTGGGTTTTAAAAACTGCATCTCCAAATTGTTCCTCGTTACGAACATCTATGTAACACAGAACCACAAAACTGTAGGTTTAGTGTCAGCAAGCGATGCGGAGTTCAGACAAGAACATCTCACATTCTCACTGCATTATCTATCCGTTCTCATGAAGTAGTAATGAATCAAATCCCACGATACATCCGACCCTCTCGTCTGACCCTTTTCCCGCTCCTTCCAGTATCATGTCCTTAGGATTTGAGCTAGGCAGCATACGCATTTGAGGAGAGCAGCCACAGCAACAGTGGAGCAAAACCATAGTGGCAGAGTGATTGGTGATGCAGCCATCTTAAGTTCGAACTGAGAAAGATGACAATGTCCAGGGAGCCGAACTTGGAATCAAGCAACACAAATTCACCCTCTGGCTCTCTTGAGAAGATACCTGAGAGAGAAGATCCCTAGAACAAAGGTTTGCCAAAACCACCCTGTAGCATTCCTTGGATCAACCTTTTTGGCCAAGAACCAGGCATACACAGCTTCACCAAGATGCGCTGCAACTGCTGTCACAAAGACCAGCCGGATCACCAGCATTGATCGAAAAACAAACAAATGGATGTCAAGCACCCATTTCAGCGGGCCAACTGGTGGAAGATAAGCAGAAGAAAATACAGCCAGCATCCCAATTATTACAGCCAGCCAGGTAAATATGGTCGGGCCATCTAGTTCCCTTCTCTTCCACTCCTGCCAATACGAGATAGTTGCAGCCAAGCCTTCCCGGGGGCTCACCATAGGTACATAGCCGAGTTCTTCTCTAGCTTTCAGGAACGAAAAGTAGTGCGTAACACCAACCTGTCACAATCAGCAAGCAAATTCTGATGTATTATTTACATGGCATTATTGCACTTCCATCTTACCATTACATTCATATTTAACTATACTGGGTTAGGTAAACTGGCAACACAAAACAAAAGACCAAATTGAATATGACAAAGAGGCTGACCTTATACACTTCAGCAGGAAGAATTAGAGGCTGTGGGATCCATTTACAATCGAGCCATGGATAGAACATTGTAGATATGAATAAAAATATTCTTGAAATGGCAAGGGCGACAGAGGTATCCAGCGCCACTCGAGGAGCAGCATAACCCAAACTTTGAAATAGGGGGCTGATGATAAATTCAAAAGTATTGCATGGTGATCCTGTGAAACAGTCATAGCTCAATAAGGCACTGAAATGTATAATTGCATATATGATCAATGTGCTCTATATCAGACATTTCAAGACAAATTTTTCATGGGATACTTCCCTTAAGTAAGGAGCAAAAGTCCAGGCTTGTTCAAAGGTTTAGTATTCTTTGTGAAAACATAAATAATAGAACATTCTGTACTTGTATTGCAAACAATTTTGTTATTCAAGTAATGGAATCCTGGATTACCTCATTATGGAAAAAGTGAATTGCGTATAATCTTATGTAAAGTGTTAAAATTTAACCTTTAGTGTTCAGAACAACTGAAAAGGAAGTCGCCAAATAATTACATTTTTCGATCTATGTAATATCGCTAACAATCGCATTATTGCAAGAATCAAGACAACAAAGCTCGGTGTCTTCTCTACCAAGATTAGGCTTGCATTTTTACAAATTCAAGTAACAAAAAAAAGTTGCAGTATGAAAAGACAGAAAAGTAAAGCACAATGATGACACCTCCATGAATGTCATTTAGTAGCATAACAAAGGTTAACGACAATTACCATCACAGATGAAATACGCCTGACCAGCTGCTACAGGTGTTCCCTTCCTGTCAGGAATGTCATCTAAAAGTCCCATGCTTGCTAATATCAGAGCAAGAACTAGATTATCGATATAGACCCAATCTGTCTTCACATCTGGGCCCCCAATCTTGAAGAATGCTAATCCCAACTTTGCAAGTGACAGGATTCTTGGAATGTGACGCTCTTCACCTGGGCCATATATAGCTGCAGGGCGAATAGCACATGTATAAAGACATGTACTTTTATCACTTCTGCAAGATTTCAGTTTCAACACATCAGTAAGACAGGCTGCATATTATCAAATGACACTCTTGACTTACAAGATGATGAAATGAAATGACTATCTGTTATTTAAGAAGGAGCAATTATGCATGACAACACTAAGATTTTCAGAAATCTAAGGAATTGTGCAAAGAGTAGCATTAGCTTAAACTATTTATTTCTAATTGAAGTTTTGGATGTCATCGCAGTCTCCAACAAAGTAACAACAATTGCCATATTTTTCAATTGTGCACCAGCAAAGAATATTTAAAATTACAATGATGGAAGTACTTTGATGGTGAATCCATTAATACAAATTAACTATTTCCATGCTGTCAAATCTATATACATGTTTACACTTAGTACAGTTTTAAAACCTTGGCTCATGCATTCCAGGACATCTATTTTCGAAAGGAGGTAAAAGTTAGCTTACTGTATACACAAATCCGAAGCCTAGAAAAAAAAAGCAAACTTACTTAGCCGGCCGCCCATTACTCTTCAGTACCAACTGTTCAGCAACTGATTTGCTGCGCCCATAAGCATCGACATGGTCTTCGATAGGGAAATAAGGCAGCGCCTCATTTCCGTTGGCGATCGGCTTCCCTCCAAACACCACATTGTACGTGCTCACATAAACAAGCCTTCTAACACCATGTTCATGGCAAGCATCGAGCACATTGCAGGTCCCGCTTATGTTGATCTGATCGCATCTCCCAGCCTGCACCATCTCCTTCCCTGACATGCCATAAGAAGCAAGGTGGAAGACACAGTCCACTCCGCGGAAAGCCCTCCCCACTTCATCCTTGTTTCTAACATCCCCTGCGAAACAAAGGCCTTAGTACATAACTGTTGATTCATTCCACAAACCATATATTGGTCACTCAACAGTCAACAATAGTTGCTCAAAATAATGAGTAATCGGTTCCATCAAACAAAGACAATGTGAAGCTAACTGGATGAACTGCTGGCAAGACATAGTGGTTGCCTGGTCGGAATTGGTAGTCCTACTGTAACTATGGGGGTGTTAGTTCTAACTTTTTTCCAAAAAATTTTGGGTTTTAGTCCATCATTTTGCAAAATGGAACTAAACACCATGCAAAATTTTTGGCAAAAAGGTAGTTATTCTCTATTTTAGATTTTGACCTCAAGAGACCAAAAAAAATCCAAAATGAGCCTCAAGAGGCTTCATGACGACAATAAATTCTGCATTTTAGATGCAACTAAACATGACCCTGAACATTTTGGTATTTTGCATTTCATCACTCCAAAGTAGTTGGCATTTTGCATTTTGGATTCTATGGGAACTAAACACCCCCTATGTCCAGAAACAACTATTCAAGAGCCTACCTACTTAGATTGATACACAGAAATTAGCAAGTTGTACAGTCACAGTTATCTGAATCTCCAACGTGGACACGATTATTAGCATTTTGATTCAGAAGCCGAACTACAACATCCAGGGAATAAGTAGCACTCAAAGCGTCTTGCTTGTACGAGCAATCCACTTCTGCAATTCGCTACTCTCAGTAAACCACATGAAGCAAAGCCTTTCAGTTCCACAGTGACAGCAGAGTAGTAAAACCGTGGTGACTGACCGCAGCGATCTGACAGGAAGACGGCGAACGGGGGAGGAGGGGGGCTGACCTTGGATGAGGCGGACGCCGGCGTCGAGCAGCTGCGGGGACCAGGCGGAGACGGCGCGGAGGTCGAAGGAGCGGACCTCGCGCGCGCCGCGGCGGAGCAGCTCGAGGCAGAGTGCGGCGCCGACGAAGCCCTGCCCGCCCGTCACCGCGAACCGCACGCCCTCGATCCCCTCGTTCGCGCTCAGATGCATCCTCTCCGGATCCCTCTCCCTCTCCTCTCTCGGCTGGGGCTCCGGCGCGGGCGGAGAAAACAGAGCCGCCACCGGCAACCGACGAGCGACGACGACTTGTTGCCGGTCGTACAGTCGAGTGACTGATGAGTGAGGCCGCGACAGTCAACAAAAAAACAACAGTTCGTTTGTTCCAGTCAAAGTCTCCTTTGTTCAGCTCAGTCGTTCACAGTTTCTTTTTTTATTATTATTAAGCGAGTGCTTCGAAATGCCACGATTGGAAGTTTACAAAATTCTCTATCACATCGAATCTTTGAACGCATGTATAAAGCATTAAGTTTTGATAAAAAATTAACTAATTACATAATTTGTTTATAAATCACGAGATGAATCTTTTCAACCTAGTTAGTCTATTATTGGATACTAATTGTCAAATAGAAATGAAAGTGCTACTTTAGCCAAATTCCAAAAGTTTTTGGATCTAAACAAGGCCTGAGATTACCAGCAATATATGCAGATGTAGCACAGCTTAGATATCATCGGATCAGTGATTTATCTGGTTATACAACTCGACTGCTATCCAAATTTTAAACCTTTCTCAATAGGTGAGGGCACTGTGCAATGAAAATAGTTACCAATTCTGCTTTTGGTGAAAAAAAAAAGCTGCATCTCCAGATAACTCCAAATATGTAATCGAAGAACCGCGAAATATAGATGGATTTTCAGGCACCAGCAAAATTTCTGATCAGATAACATCTCGCTGCATTAGCATCTATCCTTATGAAAACAAGGTTTAAAATACGCTGAGCAATCCTCTTTTTATGGCATACGTTAAACCTTGCTTAAAACATACGTGAATAATGAATACAATCCTTTTCCTCACCAAAAAAAAAAAAAAGAAATACAATGCTCTTCACATACCAGTTATTCCTTATACTAACCATATTCAGACGAACACTCACCATGTTCCTGTGCTGCGCTCACTACGCCTGCTCTGAACAAACTATTCTACATTATCTATTCTACTTATTCAGTGATGCTTTACAAGAGATGCCATCAAACCTAATCCTTTTGGCCATTCCATAAGGATGATATGCGTTCAAAGAATCCCCTTTTGTTGCTGATATTACCTTGCCCCCCTGACGAGGAAGGAGCACCAGCAACATTCACCTTATCAGCTTCCATCGAGCTGACGGGTCGTTCTGTTTGCATAACAGGATCAACAGCCACATCATTCCTTTGGTCTATAGGTGGTGCATCAGATGGTGGTGCTGGAACGTCCCCAGCCCGAGTAACATCAGCTCCCACAGGTTTGGAAGGCGGCTTCGGTCGTTGAGTAAATCCAGGAGCTTTCCTGTTGTCTCTAGATGACTGATCTGATGGGGATGGTGGGACTTCTGCTTGAAGTGTTCTCTTTTCTGTACATGGTGATGGCTCCTCACTTTTAACTTCCTTGTTGCATTTTTCTGGAATGCTACTTGCAGAATCCCCTGATCTCTTGAAGACACCAACCACAGCAGCACCTGCACCTCTATCACCTGGTAGAGGATCTATAAATTTCACAACATCAGGCATGGCTCGGAGAAGGGCAGAGAAACTTTTGAAGCCAAATGCACTTAGATCAATAGAAACATTAATCCTGTGAAGCTCGATTCTTAGGGCTGAAACACTGATCCCTTGAGGATAAAAGAGCAGCACTCTCTTAATTCCATCGACAGCAGATTTGGGAATGTTAGGTTCCTTGGTTTTCCTTGGTGAAGCCATGGGTTTCTTTGGTTTCAGGAGAAAGTCAGGACCAGGTTCACTGCATCGACCATACCAAGAAGAGGATAAACCATCAGGTGGATGATTTAAATATTTGGGTTTGAGATCCACCCCTTTAGCTAGATCCTCCCATTCCCACAGATATGTTGCTGCACTGTGTAACCTCTTGGAGCCAGAATCAGGGCAAGAAAGCAATACGTTATAGTTGCTCATCCTAAGACGATGCAGGATGTTTGCAAAGTCTTTATCCCCGGATAGAAGGAAGAAATGAGATGGGGGAGGGTTCTGAGCAACCCAAGAGATAAGATCAGACATGAATGATCGGTCACAACCATCCTTTCCACCTAGAAAAGGAAACTGTATTGTTAGTATGATCAGACAATACTGCATAATAACTGAAATTAAAATACAAAAAACGAAGTTAAAGGGTGTTATTCTTAAATGGCAACATGGAAACAAATTAAAAAATTCTAGTGTATCAACTATCTCCAGAAAAAGGTAAACAATTTAACATATTTGAGTTGATGTTTATGGAGTCCTATTTAACTTGAAATGGCAACAGCAGCGCCAAAGTAAGAAGTAATAAGTCACGAAAGATATTCAAAACCCAATATTTGATAATCCACATCCTAATTTATTCATCTCGAATAAGGTTAGCTGTCGACAATTATGTACTAGTCTTTGCAATGCTCCCTTCAGCTACTATACAAACATTGGCCCAACACTAATCTGAACCAAGCCCCCACTATTCATCAGATAAATTGTGCTAATATCTACTGAACATGGAAAAGATTCCTCATGATTCCAAGACCATATTCAGTATTCGAGTACTGTTTTGAACCATTGATGTTGTAAACTTGTTGCAGTGCTAACTACATACAATCTAATCTACCAGAAGTAACAACAAACCGACCAATCGTTCGCTCCAGTGACATTCTGAGTCTACCGCGAAACGGGAAGGGAGATAAAGCTAGGAAATGGGGAAGAGTAGTAGCGGGAGGAGACGGACGACGCAACTGGAAGGGACGTGCGACAAGGCGACGCCGGTGTCGGCAAGCGCCTCCTGCTCGGCGGGCGGGATGCATGCGACGTTGCCGAAGGCGGTGATCTCGACGGGCCCGCGGATGCCGGCGCGCCGCAGCGCCTCCGTGACGCGCGGGGCGAGGTGGCGCGGGTTGGCGCCGCGAGGGAGGCGGCACCTCTCGAAGTCCCACCACACCGTCACCTTCACCGCCTTGGACTCCTCCCTGTCGTCCTCCTCCTCCTGCTGCTGCTGCAGCTGCTGGTGGAGGTGGTTGTAGTGGCGCTGCTGCGCGCCGACGCCGCACCCGGGAGCGGATGCGTGGGAGGTCGGGCCGCGGAGGAGGATGCCGTGGTTGGCGGGTCGTACCCTCAGGAGAAGGTGGCGGGCGCGCGAGGCGATCATGGCGGCGGCGCGAGATCGCCGTGGCGGCGGGTTGCCGGGGGCTTTAGCAGGCCGAAGGATAAAACCCTCGTGGGCTGGGCCTGGGCCGGACACACCCAGAAGATAGTGGATATACTGGATAGCATGGCAGGTCGTCAGGCAAGTGAACAAGTCAATCCTATGATCCTACTGCAGAATTGTTAGAAGTCTCATTTTTTTCTCTTCGAATTCCAAAATCAGAGGATATTTCAAACTTTCTTTTTTTAAAAGAAAAGAATTACACAGCACAACACGGAAACTCATAACGTATGCATACTCATCTCTATAACACATGTATGCAAGTCCTACTCCTATGAGCATCTCTCAAGGATTGAGCTGACAGATCACGTATTTGACACCAATTTTATCTTTTATGGCTCAAGTATTTGACATATCGTCGCTTCCGTTTTGCTTTTGGCATTTACAACGGCATGTGGGCCATGATAGATTGACCAAAATATCCTTTGAGTTATATTTGTATATAAGAATAATTAGGATGGTCTTGTCTTCATGTTCCACCTGACTCAACTCATTGGGCTCTAGCCAAAATCATAGATCATGAAGTGAGGTGACCATGGAGATCGACAGGGGTGTAATGGCTGGCTTGGGTGCTAACTAGGTCGGGCGCACAATGTCCGCCCAGCTACAAAACATGATGAAATGGCGGTTTATGGGGCGGCATGTAGCCATGGAAGGTGCAACATGACAGTACTCTCGCGGTTAAGACCGGTCAAAAAGGACGGTACATAGGACCTACCGTAAGATTCTTGATCGACCAAGACAGCAACCCTAGGTGTCCAATTTTGTTTACCCGTAGCTAGGATGCTTTGCCTGATAGGCAACGATCAGGGCCTTAGTTGGCCATGGAGGGTAGCATGGTGGTAGCGGCGTGAGCATAGCCGTCGCTGGCGAGTGATGTTGTGATAAGGAGGTGTTATTGTTGACATGTGAGTTCGTGGGCTTCGTCAATAATAATTAATAGTGATCTTTAGTCAATATTTTCTCACAAGTGATTGAGTGATGTTGTGGTAAGGAAGTGTAGTGTTGACATGTGGATTCACCGGATTTGTAAATAGCGATTAATAATTCGATTAGAGGTGGACAGCCTACTCGCCTCTGGATGAGAACCCAAAATAACCGTCTTCAAAAATATTTTTTTTATAAGATTTAAGAAGCCTTCGAAAATAGTTAGAGTTGTAACGTTATAATTGTAATTCATAATTCAGGAAGATTGTTTCGCGAATGGGCCTGCAGATGCGAGCTGCTATGGCCTGTAGGCCCACTATCTAACCAGTCCGTCCGATCATTGGTTGGCTCAGAAAAAAGTTGTCGGACACCCAACAAGGGGCGGCCAGGAAGAAAGGAGGTCGTTTAAGGGGGTGGCCTCACAAGGGCGTACGGGGAGGAGCTAGGGGTGGGCGGTCTCGCCGGCGTCGCATCGCCGCCGTGTGGCGATTCCCTGCACACGGGCGTCGGTCGGTCGCCATGGAGACGGCGCACGAGCTGGCCGTTTACATCGACCGCTTCCACAATCTGGACCTGTTCCAGCAAGGGTACGCAACAAGGATTC
>Ga0182004_10002154_pt1 | contig 15119 bp, 17 predicted proteins | sample Sormic07211540_1_FD_120479 | JGI IMG/M metagenome (GOLD analysis project Ga0182004, IMG submission 120479) | Endophyte microbial communities from Sorghum bicolor roots, Mead, Nebraska, USA - 072115-40_1 MetaG | ecosystem: Host-associated > Plants > Roots > Unclassified | place: USA: Nebraska...
CCGAAGCCCTAGTTGCCGCCGTCTCCCATGTCGAAGCCCCAGCTACCACCACCTCCCCTGCCAGAGGCCCCGCTGCCGCCGTCTCCCCTGTCGGAGCCCCAGCTACCACCACCTTCCCTGCTAGAGGCCCCGCTGCCGCCGTCTCCCCTGTCGGAGCCCCAGCTACCACCACCTTCCCTGCCAGAGGCCCCGCTGCCGCCGTCTCCCCTGTCGGAGCCCCAGCTGCCACCATCTTCTGACCCGACCCATTGATGATGGGCTACTAATGGAGTAATGTGAATATCGCACTTAATTTATTGCTTTCTAACAATATAACGCATGTTCAGCTCATATTATCTTAACTTTTTTCAGAACACGAGCGGTTTTCACCCTGTAGGGGACGAGTGGACCATAGGCTGGTAAGGGCAAGTGCTAGGATGGTAAATCTCTCAGTTTGGTAAAGCTAAGGATCTTGCAGGTAAAGCGGTGCCAAGCCGTTAAATATAGGTGCCAGGCTGGTAAAGGAATGTACCAGGGTGGTAAAGCAATCTGCCAAGCTGGTAAACATTCTGATAGGCTGGTAAAGCTTTCTGGCATGCTGGTCAAGCTAAGAGTGAAAGCTAAGCGGCATTCCTTAAAATCAAACGGTCGAACACCCCCACTTAACCAGTCCCGCTCCGTCGAAATTTAAAACCATTCCTTAAAATCAAACGGTCCGCCGAAATTTAAAACCATTCCTTTAACCAGTCCGGTCTTAGGGTTTACCAGTACCGCTCCGCTCCACCGGCGGTCTCCCCCGCCGCACCGCTTCGCTCCGCCCCGCTCCACCGGCGGTCTCCCCCACCTCCCCGCTCCGCTCCGCCCCGCTCCACTCCGCCAGTCCGGCAATGAGGACTAAGAAATTGGCCGGCAAGCGGAAGCGGCTCCAAGATGAAGCGGAAGCGGAAGTGAAAGATGATCAAGCGAAAGATGAGGACTACGTAGCGGATGAAGACGAAGCGGAAGATGAGGAAGACTACATAGAGGATGATGATCAAGAGGAAGACGAAGCGAAAGATGATGATGATGATGAATCGGAACAGGTATCCAATCCTCTTTCCAAGCGATTTTTCTTCTATTCTGAAATATGCTTCAGATATTCACTCATAAGTAGAATTTGCGAACATACCACTCATAGAATTTGCGCTCACTGGTTTACCAGCCTACCAGGTAGATTTACCAGCCTATCCCTTAGCTTTACCATCCCTTAGCATGCAGAGTATGATTTTGATGCAGAGTGTATTTTTAGATTAGCATGTCGTTATCCAGGCCATGGTTGGCCCTGCATAGCCTTGCAGATAGATTTACCATCCTACCAGATAGATTTACCAGCCTATCCCTTAGCTTTACCAGCCTAGGTTTACCAGCCTACCAGATAGCTTTACCTGCATGACCCTTAGCTTTACCAAACTGAGAGATGTGCATCATTTAGGATTCTGCCACTAGTCACTGCATAAATTAGGGGTTTTCTCTCAAATGTCTATTGATTAACTAAATGAGAAGTCTGCACATGACATTTTTTATACAAACTATGAAGGAATTGTGATCAAGTTGCATTACATGATATTTGGTTGTGTTGTCTTACATATAGTGTAGCATTTAATATTTGATGAAGTTGTATATGCAGACTGCAAGTTCAGGTTTATTCAGTTTGCAACAATCCTGTTCTTGAGTGAATTTTTTTTTTGCAGACCTCTGAACATGAGGAGGTTCCAAAGGGCAAGAAAAAATCTACTTCTGAACAGGCGAAGGATCAAAAGCCCAAGAAACAGAAACCGCCAACTTTAGGCTTGCGCTGTACACCAAAAAGTGTGGTTGCTGCTACAAAAGCGCTACATCAGGATACAAAAGACGTACTGATAAATTGTGGTTTTGGTGGCCTGTTCTTTCTAGAGCTTACGAAGAATTTTTCTGTTCAGAGAATTGTTTATATGATGGACAAGTGCAATGTCACCGGTGCAGGTCCATCTTTCACAATTGTGCTTCCAGACAAAGAAATAGAGGTCACACCTGAGAAGGTCAAACGTGTGTTTGATCTCCCTGATGGTACCCCTGATGGAAATTCAAAACTGGACATGGGGAACTGGAGCCAGAAGTTTGAGGAATTTAAGGAGAAACTGTTCGCTGGAGGGTTTACAACAAAAAAAGAAAAGGTCAATTACGAGGCTGTAATTTCTTACATAAAGTCTGTCAATGAAGATAAGGATGAGCAAGCCCGTGCTTGGCTTACCATTGTGCTAGCGAAGCTTCTTTTCCCCACTACCGACATTAACATTTTAAAGCAGCACGTGGGGATGTGCTCAGACCTTAATTGGGTCAAAACTTTTGACTGGTGCAGCTATCTTTGTCAAGATATGAGAAACAAAATTGCTGCCTGGAAAAAAAAGCCAGCCCAATCAAAGGTCGAAGGTTGCGGGCTTTTGCTCTTGGTAAGTGAGGATCTTTAAAACAATTTCTTTTACGAACTTGCTAAAAATTGTGCTTTGACCGATTGTGCTGCTTGACAGATGTGTTTCCTCGATACTCTTGAGCCACGTCCGGAGCCACAACCTGGGCTGGAAGAAGCATTGCCGGAAGAAGCATTGCAAATCATCAGACAGTATACTGACGAAAAAGTTCAAGCTATGCTACGAAAGCTTAAGGATCACCGGTTGATCAAGAATGAGGTAAGTGTGTACTTTGCTATGTATAAAGTCGAGAGCAGCAGTAGCTCTCAGCAGTTCAGCAGCACCAAAAGCAATTGTGCACAGAGTTGGCGTATGTGTGTGCTGTGCTCTCTCTTCCTCTCCCCGTTCTCCTACCTCTGGTCACTTGGGAGTGAGTTGAGAGCTCACCTGGGCAGCAGCTTGGCTGTTGCCGTTGCCAACAAAGTGTGCCATTCTTCTACTACAGAATATTAAAAACTTTTGTCTTTACATTGGTGGCATTGCAGACTGAGAAGTTCAGGCCCAAGACAGCTCTCCAAAAGGGAAAGCGAGCTTCCAAAAAAAAAACAGGTTAGGACAAATCCCTAATTTGGATCGTTTATAGATTCATTAAAATCAATGCTATCAGTCATTTTTTATTCCCTTGGCTTTCAGGTGCCAGGACAAAAAGGAAAGCAAGCAGCTTCCAAAAACAAATCTGGACAAGAAATTGGATTTCTAGCTGTGGATGAACTGCTCAAGGACTGTGAGGTGGTTGATGAGGCTGATAGGGCTTCTATTGAGAGATCCTTATACAGGAAGATTAAGAGCGGTGAAGCCGAGCTAGAGAATGTAAGGAACAGAACTAATGAAGAATTAAAGCAAATTGTTGAAGAACGTTCAAAATGTTCTAAGCTGTATGCTGAGCTCGAATACAAGGCCCAAATTACAGAGGCAAAAGAAGTGTCAAAGATGACTAGAAATTTTGTAGTGGACATACATAATGTTATGATGACGGAGTTATCGTTTGTGAACTGTTTCAAACCACATGGTCACTTGTGTGATGATGTCTTTGAAATTTTGAGGCTACTAATGAAGGAATCAGGGGAGCGTGGCAAGATTATGCTTTCTAGGGGTGCTGTGGTAAGTGCCAATTAGCAATATTACTACTGCTTCCTATATATGTTGTTTAGTGATCAACTTTCAATGTTGTTTAGTGATCAACTTTCACCATGCTTTTTTTTCTAGGAAGAATTGTTAGGGACATCTGCTAAAAGATCTGGTTATCTCGAAAGAGAATTCGAGTACTATGAGAAGGAGAAGCTAGAGGAATTAAAAACGGTTTGTACCTTTTCCAATTCTATTTCTATTCTTAAATTTGGCTCTTTGATGTACTAGTTGTTAGCTTAGGATTCATTGAACTCTGAACTCTCTCTATCTCTCTCTCACACACCACCTTGAGGCTGAAACCTAGGAGTTTACCAGCGAAAGCTTGGCTTTTACCTTCCTTGAACCTTTCATTTTACCTGCCTAACCTAGGATTTTTCTTGTCAACCTGGGATTTTACCTGCATGATATGGCAGTAGCTGTTTAAGAATAGCTTTTTTAGGAATTGTATATGGATCTTATGATGCGGGCTAGTTGGACCCAATTGGCTCGTTATGCCATAACCATCAATAATTTGATTGATTCTTTTTTTTGCAAATTTTTGTCCCATTCCATTCTGGTGACCACTGGTCATTGGTTGTGGTGAAACCGGATTCAAAAGCTATAACTGTACTTGATTCCTTGTATGGGTTGGAGGCCTCCACAAAACGTCATGAACAACTGGTTAGATATTTTCAACATCAAATGCCTTGCAAAGAAAATATATGATACTATTTCGTTACACCCTAAGCTGCCGCAACTGAGCCATTGCACTCTTGCAGATAAAGGAACTGAAAGAGTATCTTTTTAAAAAGGACTAGACTTTACTGGCTCAGAAATTTCAACACCAAGTGTTCTGAAGCAAGACAACTTGTAAATTTTCAGCTATTTCCTAATGTCATACTTTATCAAGTTATTTTCTAATTTCATACCTCAATTCGTGCTCACGTTCTTATTTCTACAGGGATGATTGTGGTTTTCATGTGATACTGTACATAATGCGATATGAGGATGGAGACTACATGAAACTTGATGAGGTTAGTCCTGTCTTTTCTGTAGCAAGTCACAAGCTTTGGTAACTGGGCAGCTCTTATCATATTTCTCTTGTAGATTAGATTCTGTTGATTGTGCTCATTGTTGATAAAAATGCAGGAAGCTATCCGCATATGCCGCCAACAAATTGCATGGCTCCTCCTTGACCACGAAAAAAACTTGACGAGAGGTGCCTTTACATATCATATGTTGGAAGATGAAGAGAAAAAGAAACAAAAGGTAAGATTTTAACAGCATAGGATTTTACCTGTCTAGAACCTGGGCTGTTACCTGCCTAACCTGGGTTTTGCCTGCCTGTAACCTGGTTTCATTGTTTGAATTGAACAGACATCGAGCAGAGTGGAAGATACCAATAATGTGGGGACAAGTGGAGAAAAATCAGGTGATGGGGACAGGGAAAGGGAAGAACCATCAGAGGAGATGGGAGGAGAAGATGATGGGGGCACAAACGAGGAAGAATTAGACGGAGGAAGTAAAGATGATGGGAATGTTGGCGCGAACAAACCAAAGAGAGCCAAGAACTCGACATACGGAAGAAATGTCCAAAAAGCATTGAAAGTTCAGCCTGCAAAACATAGAACCCGAGTCAGCAAATGGGTCTCCCCTTTCCGTGCAGATATTTGGAAGCAAGATACAGTTGATGGAAAATTGGAATTGCAACTCTGGGACAAGATAATTAAAAATGAAGAATACGCGAGGTACATTCTTTACTTGTAGATGTTGCTTTTAGTTCAGTATTTCTTGAAACTTGCACTGATAATGATTTGTTTCCATTTCCAACACCAGTGTTATTCTCATGAGTTTGAATTCTTGGAAGCTTTCGAGATCTGATTTTACTAAAATCTTTGGAACGGAAGGTTCAGATGAATCAGTGGTGATGTCGATGTATGTGAGATGTCTCATTGAAGATGACAGTAATTATGGACCAAAGACTACGGGTTACAGGATCTTCCTGTATCCTAAAATTTCTGTAAGTGAAAATTTTGTGTCTTATAATGCGTTTTTATACTCATTGATATTTTCAACATCAAATGGCTTGCAAAGAAAATATACGATACTTATAATGTTGCTTTTATCATCTCGTCATAGGAATTGCTGCTGTCTTCTAAGCCAGATTACAATGTTGTTGATTCAGTTGTTCAAGAACTGATAAAACAATACGGTGCTGATTAGATTTTGAAAGCCGACCATGTAAGTATTTTGCTCATATTGCTGTTGCAAATTTTGATAGCTAGACATGTAGTTGACAGTGTCATGGTTATTTTTTGCATAGATTCTCTTGCCCGTCTGCAGTAGGAAGCGCTGGACAGTATACGTTGTCAACAAAATGTATGATCAAATCGACGTGTTGGACTCCGATACGTCAGGGAAGGAAGTAAAACAGAAATGGCATCAACACATAGCATCTAGAATAAGGACGCAGCTGGCTGGTGCTATTTCGAAGATCACACCGGAAAAGTCCGACATCAATAAGTGGAGCATGCCAATTGTTTCTGTCGCTAAGGAATCTGATGGTGTCAGCAGCAGCTTCTTTGCGATGATGTTCTTGAATCATTACAATCCAGATGATCATAAGGTGGTTTATTGGGACAAGGACAAGGAAATACCACTCTTGAAGCGTCGGTTTCTGTGGTACTTGATCAATCACAAGTTGAATGAAGAACGCAGTTCACTACCTGAGGGTATCATGGATATCCTGAGATGTCATCATCCATGATCTCTGTATATTCTGGTCGACATTCTGAAATACCAATTAAGGTGTTCGATACTTGTAGAACAAGAGGGATACAAACTATGCTTTTTATGGGTTGCTTTGTACTTTGTGCTATAAATCTGTTGGTGTCGTATACTTGATCTTATTAGTACTGAGATTGCTAGTATTTGGTAATTTATTAGTACAAACTTGTGTTCCTTTGTGTTGTTAGTAATTTATTTGGTTCTTGCTAGTTTGCTGGTATTTGCTGGCAGATAGATTTACCAGCCTACCAGATAGCTTTACCAGCATAAATCCCAAATGTTTTACCAGTCTAGCCCTTAGCTTTACCAGCCTGGCAGATAGCTTTACGAGGCTTAGCCCCAGAACCGCGCCAGTGGCTGGTAAAGGAAGGTGTCAGGCTGGTAACGCTAAGTCCCTGGATGGTAAAGAAATGTGCCAGGCTGGTAAAGGAAGGTGCCAGGCTGGTAACGCTAAGTCCCTGTGCCAGGCCGGTAAAGGAAGGTGCCAGGCTGGTAAAGCAAGGTGCCAGGCCGGTAAAGGTAGGTGCCAGGCTGGTAAAGATAGGTACCTGGCTGGTAAAGCAAGGTGCCACGCTGGTAAAGGAAGGTGGCATGCTGGTAAATATAGGTAGCTGGCTGGTAAAGCTAGGTAGCTGGCTGGTAAAGGTAGGTGCCAGGCTGTGAGCGGACGGCCCAGGAGCCAGACAAGCTAGCCGCCATGGCCCCCTAATAATTTCATTGGGCCTATCCCATGTATGTTTTTTATATATAAGCTAGGAATCAGTTCAGTTGGCCTATTCAGGGAAGCCCAACAGGAAGCGTTAAATTGCTGGCCTGTGCCGCCGTCCGTGAGAAGCCATCGTTTGTTGAAACCCTAGCGTCCGCGAGAAACCACAACGACACGCACGGCGACTCGAGTTCGACTCCTCGTCCGCGGCAGCGACGGACGCGAGATGCGCAGCTGCGGGCTACGCCGTCACCGCTGCGATGCTACGCGCTGCCATGGCCCGATTGCGTCGGCCGGGGAGCCGCGGCGAGACCTACGCGTGCGGCTAGCAACCTACGAGGTACATGCACCATTAGACTTAGGGTTAGCTAGAACGGTACAAATACTAATTTCATCTTGGATTTAAATGAATTATATTGCTCATATCCTTGCATATTCGCTGGTACATGCACCCACCGAGTAGAGACGACAGACACCCTTTCTCCCGGTTGGCATAGACTCCTGCTGAGGACGTGCACGCGAGGCGACCGCGCAAATCTTGAGGAGCTTCAGGCATATCAGCTCAGCTCCGTGAAATCTGAAGCACGCCAACGATGCGCATTGGGTATACCTTGAGCGCTCCAGGGTCCACCAGGATCTCGATCGGGCTCTGAGTATATTAGGTTACTCATTTTTACCTTATTAAAGTTCACAGCAATAGTAGTATTGTCAATAAATTTGATGGACCAATACGGCAATATACAGACCGCACTAGCAGTAAGAAAATGACAAAATTTGCAGATAGAAGATCTGTGCATAGATAGAAGATCCGCCCGGCTGGTAGTAGTATACTTGCAGAGGTTGAGACAGTGGCAGTAGTACTCGCAGAGGTTGAGACAGTGGCAGGAATGACCGCGGCGTGCGATCTTTGTGATCTGCAGCACAACAGCAACAGCGACTATCCACCACTTCACTTCTGATTGCCCTAGCCTAAACCTGCCTAGTCGTGCTGAGACCTTGGAACCCGCACCCATTGTTCGCGTGCGATCTTTGAATTGTGATCTGCAGCACAGCAGCAACAGCGACTGTCCACCACTTCACTTCTGATTGCCCTAGCCTAAACCTGCCTAGTCGTGCTGAGACCTTGGAACCTGCACCCATTGTTCATAGAGCTTCTGCTGTGATGTAGCTCGAGGCTAAATTTAAATATAAATATAAAAAATGTAAGAAACCCTCGTAAAAGGAATGTATCTAGAAAACATAAAAACCTTGTAATTTAACTAGCAGCCTAGAATGAGAAACATGAGTTAAGAGTTGAAATGCAGAGTCTTCCATCATTGTACAACATAAACTCACAAACATAACTAATAGTCAACTGGGAAAAAATCAATGGTTTTTATGTGGTGCTGCAAAATAAATCAAATTTTATGGTTGACACTCATACCTTTGTGCGTTCAACAGCCAAATGCAAAGTCTTTACAATAATCCTCAAGACCATCACTTTCATTTTTATGTTTCTCCTCTTTCTCTACAACCATGTCAGGTTCTGGTGATGTAGCAGCTAGTGATGTAGCAGGTTTTTGTAAATCTAGTGACAAATCAGCTGCTGCTAGACCTGGGTCACCTTTTCTTCTTCTTTGTTTAGGTACAAATGAGTCGAGCATCAACAAACCGAGGTTGAACTCTTTCGCCACGTCCACCTCCAAAATTTCTAGGCCTGTTCCAACTGCTATTCTGATCATCACCCTTGCTCTGACCATCACCCAAGGTCCGAAGCTGTGACTTTGTTCCAGTTTCCAATGCAAAGTCTTTCCAATAATCCTCAAGACCATCACTTTCATTTTTATGTTTCTCCTCTTCCTCTACAACCATGTCAGGTTCTGGTGATGTAGCAGCTAGTGAGGTGTGTTTTGCAGGGATATTAATGGAAGCCAAATCCTATGATGCTTTTAACCTTGTTATTTTAGGGGTTACCGCCTGCTTGGGGACACTTCCAGGTTCAGAAGCTTCTTACGAGGTAGCATTCAGCACGGATTCAATCAGAACAATTGACGGGCTGAAGAAGGGAAGAATGCGAGCAGCTAAAGGGGTATGTTATCTGGCATTGGCAGTCATTCAACACAGGATGGACCCAGGCTGATCGTTGTATCTCAATTCTTCTTGTCATGCTTACATTGCAGGGGCCCAATGTATTTTCAGGACTGTGTTTCTGCCTCAGCGACTACATGAACCCTGACAACAGAGACTGCCTCTCCTAGAGAAACTCTAGGCTTTTGTCATTAGCCGGCGCCAAATCTGTTTTCAGGACTGTGTTTCTGCTTTAGCGACTACATGAACCCTGACAACAGAGACTGCATGCGAGACCTGATAGCCGCAGCTGGAGGGCGGGTGCTGGAGAAACGTGACCTGCACTTACAAATAAAACACTCTGATGGCTCTTCGGTGAAGCCGTACTTCGTCTACAATGTCGATCCACCTAAAGATCTAGCTCGAGCATCCTGCACGAGATGAAGGAGTTGATAGAACAAGCGACGGCGGGGGCGCAGTTGATCTGCCACCACAGGGTGTTGGATGCCATCACGGCGTATGATGCGGACATTCTGAACGTGAAGGGCACATCCACATTGTTAACTAGGAGGATTCCCCACGCGTTGCCGCGGGTATGAAAAAAAGAATGTAAATAAGTTACAATATTAATCACTAAAAATTAGAAAATATACATGTCTGCAAATTTTGTAGAAGTACGTGCAACTATTCTCCTTGAATAGAGTCAAAGGTACCCAGCTAAGAAAGCTTACCTATGTGCGTATATCTAAGGTAACTGTATTCCCGCATCTGTTTTCCAGATCTAGAACTCTGAATAATAGAAAGTTAGAAAGATCATGCATATTCTCAGCATGTCCAAAGTGAGGCATTGAACATTAGAAACAATAATATTTGTTGGCACTATAATATATCATCTCTGTGGGAATTTTGTGTCATGCATAAAGCAACTTGTAAATATTCAAGTTCAAAATAAATAAAAAAGAATGAAGGAAAATAGTGGTACTGATTGAACTACCGTACAGTGTAGAGGCTTCACATTTCCTTTCACCTCTGTTGTGGATGCCGGAGCCTTGACAATGTGAGATATGTACGGAGTATTTTTTTAGTCCAGTAGTACTGCACCTTCCTTTGTGCGCGAGAAAATTCTCATATCTCTCTCTTGCTTTCTGGATGAACTCTCTTGCACAAAAATCCAATAAACCGATCTCCCAATCCCCTATAAAATCAAGACTGCAAAATCAGTGAGGAAGGGGAGCATGCGCGGAGGATCCACTGCCTGTTAGCTCCATGCCTCCATGGAGCGGGGAGTCAGATGCTCAGGAGCATAGACCCGCGCCCGCCGTCTGGCAGCACCACGCATCCACATATCTTCAGGTGACAAATGCACAGGGCAACGTGGCCTTCAACATGGCAGCGGAGGCTTCAGGTGACAAATGCACAGGGCAGCGTGGCCTTCAACATGGCAGCGGAGGAGAGGAGGAAGGTGCTAGCAGTTGCTTCCTGTCTTGCTTGGAGATGCCTGCCATGGCTGGGTAAATATTAGTGCTTGCAAATATTCAAGTAGCAGGCACAAAACATATGAGCACGGAAAGGAATGGTTCAGCTTTAAAGAGGTGGCAGCGCATGGCTGGGAAACAAAGAGACGTGGCTTTTCAGTTCGCTTCCACTACCAGGTTTGAGATTCGTGTTCCACCACCAACTTTGAAAACAGTGTGGTTGCAAATGGGATATAGGACTTTGGCTGTGGGGTCCTCGGATGACGTGGCTTCATGAGATTATTGCAAAGAAATATTTTAGTGGGGTTTATCTATATAGGAGTTATAGATGTGTGCGTAGGTGGAGAAGGATACAAAGTTGTCCCTTTTGTTCTGCAATGCAGAGGACGACAAAGGCTTCACAGTTCCAGTTTTTTGTAAATCCAGTGACAAATCAGCTGCTGCTAGACCTGTCGTGACATGCGGTTGACATGCACCGCGTCCACGGCCACGGGATCTCTTGTTTTCTTTGCCCTTGACCGTGACATGCATGCATAATACTGCATGATACATGAAAGATGAGTTCCTTAAGAAACTTGATGTGTTCGTGTTGTGTGGATAACAAAGTTGGAATCATGAGCCACCTTTATGAACAGGCTGGGTTGATTGAATCTCTCCAGCACCATCTGATTCTGGCAGTTCTGTGCGTTGTGCCCACTTGACCCGCAAGAAATGCAGGTCTGCACATTCCCTGTCACCGACAATGGAGTGGGCACCCTATATTTATATTTATATTTTGCCTCCCTCTCGGCTCTGAAGATCCCGACGCCCCAATCACCGGCCGCCTTCCTTTAAGGCTGATCCGTCGGGGCCTTCACCACAGCAATCGATCCCGGAGATCACGCCTCTCCGCATTCCAAACTCTCTCTATAAAGCCTTCGATCGGCTTCGCCCTTGCCTTTCTCCCTTCGCTGCCGCTGACGATCGAGCACCACCCAACGCCAGTCTGGCCGCCACTTCAATCGTTGCTTCCCGGCGCACTCAGTCGGGCCAGTGTGCTGCCGCAGCACTAGCCCCAGAACCGCGCCAGTGGCTGGTAAAGGAAGGTTCCAGGCCGGTAAAGGAAGGTGCCAGGCCGGTAAAGGAAGGTGCCACGCTGGTAAAGGAAGGTGGCAAGCTGGTAAATATAGGTAGCTGGCTGGTAAATCTAGGTAGCTGGCTGGTAAAGGTAGGTGCCAGGCTGTGAGCGGACGGCCCAGGAGCCAGACAAGCTAGCCGCCATGGCCCCCTAATAATTTCATTGGGCCTATCTCAGAGGTAACAGCAAATATGCAAAGATGGATTCTTCAGGCCTCATATTGTAATGCGGCGCGATCATCAGACCGTGGCAACTAAAGCACGCCATGCCTATGGTCCCACTGGGCACCGTGGTATGAGCGTGTTAATATTTGAAAACTTAGCTGTGGGCTACACGGAAGCTGAACGTCTGCATAGGCACTTTGTTAATCAAGGTACAGACATGAATGCAAGGCAGGTCCGCAAGGTTCGATTTGTACCTGGTGGGAAAAGGCAGCTATTTGGTTTCTTAGGGAGCAAAGAGGATATGGAGGGTTTTAACAAGCATTGCCACGGTATGTGCAGGTACCGGTGTGTAAGAGTATGTGCAGGTACATTCAGGTACCGGGTCTGTCTACAGTTAGTAGACGTAAACACCGACGGTCTCGGGGATAATCGCTGATACCTCTGGCTGGTGCGTAGAGGTCCCGCTGCTATGTAACATGCAAGACTTACCGTTTCCTTACCGACGGTGTACAAGATAACCACCAGTATCTCTGGACGGTGCGTAGAGGTACCGTGGTTATGTAACATGCGAGACACAGGGCTTACCTGTAATGTATGTTAACATTGTAATGCGCCTTTCCGTATTTATTTCTGCAGATGTATTACCTCGACATCTTAGATTGTGAACACAAAATGAGATGTGTAGAGGTTCCACGCGTCAAATTCTTTAGCAAGGAAATGATCCAGAAGTTAGTGACAGCTGACATGCTGCAGGACGAGGATGGCTTGCCAACATTTGGGAAGCTAACCGTGAGTGTATTTAGTTCTAATGTAGTATATTTTCCTTTAGCAGTTGCTCTGTTTTCAAATCGTGCATGCAGTAGTAACTTAGTATATTCCTTTTTGTTCATTCATATTTATGTTGTGCAGCTAAGAAACCAAAGGGGTACCTGCTGTGAGCATCAATGACATCACACAGATGGAACCAGAAGGGGGAATGGAAGAAAATGAGGATGGCCTGATTGGTTATGATAAGCAGCAAACCGAGGTGTGTAATTCAAGTGAGTTTGTGCACTGCTGGAAGACCTGGTGTCGCGCGTCGAGCCCGTGTCGCGCAGCCACGCCATGAGCTTCGCTCGGAACAGCGTGGGGTTTGTCGCCGCAGCGCTACTGTCCAATGGCCGGGAGGAGGATATATGTACCATGATGGAAACTCTGCATTCCAACTTTTAACTTATGTTTCTCATTCTAGGCTGCTAGTTAAATTACAAGTTTTTTTATGTTTTCTAGATATATTCCTTTTACACGGTTTCTTATATTTATATTTATATTTAGCCTCGAGCCACATCATAGCAGTGCAGATTTTTGTTTTCATTTTATATAAATATAAATATGGGCTCGGTCCAGCCTGCGCGGCCCGCGCGAACAGCCTGCGCGGTCCCTTCGTTGCCCCCCTCTCGGCTCTGAAGATCCCGACGCCCCAATCACCGGCCGCCTTCCTTTAAGGCTGATCCGCCGGGGCCTTCACCACAGCAATCGATCCCGGAGATCACGCCTCTCCGCATTCCAAACTCTCTCTATAAAGCCTTCGATCGGCTTCGCCGTCGCCTTTCTCCCTTCGCTGCCGCTGACGATCGAGCAAAATATGAGGCGATGAGGGGCGGGGCTTCATAGCCAACAATAATTTCAATCATGACTTTTCAGACCAGCAAAATATGAGGCCATGAGGGGCGGGGCTTCATGTTGGATCCGCCCATGTCCCCCGAGAGCAAAATCCGTCTCGTCCCACCTCGACATCGACGCTCCGAATACTCCGGCGACGTGCGTTGAACGGCGGCACATCCCCGTGGAAGACGCCACTGTCTTGGTAGTGTGAAGGTATGCTAGCACACGCAAGGCCTCTGGTTCGTTAGTAAAACCAGGCACATCCGTGCAAGTTCCTCATCTTGACCTTGTTAAGTTTGATTAGCACATCTTGAGTGCCATTTTGAGCCAATAGTTGGTTTCTAGAATCTGGACACCCTCGATCTGATAGATAAAATGCATGACAAGCATTTGGATTGGATTTTACATACAACGACTTTTCTGTAGCTTGGAAGTATAGTATATTTGAACAGGTATTCTGGACAAGTATGCCACTTGGTTGGGCTCCAACCGAAATCATGGCAAGCCAGAGTTTAGACTTGCTAAAATCAAAGCTTGCCAAAGTTAGAGCAAAAAAATGTAGGAATGCATTTGATTGAGTGCCGTAACATAGTAGTGAGCACGTTTTCTTCTTAATTATGACATTGAACAAGTTTCTAGTGGCTTTGCTACGATTTTGATCATAGAAAATTGGTGTCAACCAATCAATAGCCAAAATTGGTAGTCATGCCATAATTTTGGTTGAGCCCAACACAAGTAGAGAACCTACTCTGTAGTCTGTAGCCGCGACGACCAAGGAAATTTTGGGGTCCAAAAGGGCACATCTGGGCCTCAAATCTCCAGTAATTCATAGCCCATGGGCTGCGACGCACACGACTCAACAATAGCAACGGCCCATAGGCCATAGCCCTCCGCGCTGCTTCCACTTCCAGTCCAGCGCCTGCGCTGCTGTGCTCCGCCCAAAGTAGACCAACAGGCGCACAAGCGACAAGCGCACCCGACGCCCCCCCACCACCGCCGCACGCACCGCCGCGCCGCAGCAAAAGCGAAGCGAGCCGGAGCGGGATGCGGGAATGCACGATCGCCGCCGCCCGCGGCCTCCTACCTCCCCGCCCCACGTCGCCGCGGCCGGCGCGCCGTCGCCGAACTCGGCCTGAGCGAGCGGTTGCCTTGCCTGCCTTGCCACTGCCAGGTACCCACCCGCTCCGCACTTCTCCGCTGTTCGCGTGCCGTTGTGTTGTTGGTTCGTCGACGCGGTTAGAGATTCGATACCGGTGTTGGCGCGCCGTTTTGACCCGCCCTGTCGGCCGTCGCCTGTGTGAGTGGGCGGGGTTGGGTCCGCATGACTGACCGCATTGCTGCATTGACGCTTACCGGGGAAGCATCCGGTTGGTTGGGGGGAGTGGGGGTAACGGTGGCGCCGAGTGAAGTCTCTGGATTTCATAGTCATCACGAGGTCAAAACTTATTGACGTTGTAACTGAAGAGTGATGGGTGGATTTTTTTTTTCCTTGGAGGAGATGTGGCCATTTGCATGTTTGTACTATTCTAATAGAAACATTGTACAGTGGCACTGTGGCATCCTTTTGACTGAATTGCAGGTAGCAAGCAATCTGTGTCACCTTCTCTA
>Ga0182004_10002155_pt1 | contig 15118 bp, 11 predicted proteins | sample Sormic07211540_1_FD_120479 | JGI IMG/M metagenome (GOLD analysis project Ga0182004, IMG submission 120479) | Endophyte microbial communities from Sorghum bicolor roots, Mead, Nebraska, USA - 072115-40_1 MetaG | ecosystem: Host-associated > Plants > Roots > Unclassified | place: USA: Nebraska...
CACCGTCACCGCCACGCTCCGTCCGCCTTCCAGAAAATCTAAACCCCAGCGGAGCCGGCCACGGCCGGTCAGCGCCCACACGGACTCCGACGCGCTGCCCGCTCGCCTGGTCGCCTGCCAAAGCCCCTCCCCCACCCCCCTCGCCGGCGATGCTGCCGCGTCGCCGTAGCAACCACCCGGGCTCCTCTTCCCCCGTCCCGTTCCTCCTCGTCTGCGGCCTGCTCCTCGCTGCGGCCGTCGCATTCTCCCCCGCCGCTGCCGCCGAGGCCGCTGGCCGCGGCGGCGGCGCTGGGCACGAGGGCCGCGCGGGGAAGCCGGAGGTCGAGGCCGAGGCGGAGGCGCGCGGGGATGGGGCGGCCGTGGCGGAGGCCGGCGGCGAGGTGGTGGCTCAGGGCAATGCCACGGATGCCAAGGAGGGCAGCCTCGCCGACATGATTGACCGCGCGCTGGAGAAGGAGTTCCCGGAGTCCGAGGGCGAGCAGGGCGGTGGAGGTGCGTGGATCTGGCCAACTCCCGGGATCCATCGATCCGTTCGGGCGCGGGATCTGGTTTCTGGGGCGGGTGTGTGGGTCGGGGCGGTGGCGTGTGTCGGTGGCCGTGCTGTTTAGATCTCGGCCTCGGTGGTTGGAGCTTGTGGGCACGTTGATAATGGAGGTCCCGGTTTGGGCTTGGAGTTGCTTGTGCTAATCTGTGCTCTGGTTTTGCAGAGACCGACCCTGGCAGCTTCAACAACACGGTAGCTGAGAAGCAGGTGAGTTCATTGTGCCATTTTGTTTGTGTGCTACCCCTTTGTTGGCAGGAGTCTTGATTCTGTGATTCAACATTGGGTCTGCCACGACTAGGTTTTCGGTGATTTGCTCACCACTTGCATGTTGGAATTTGTGAATGAAAGGAAATTCGCTTTTGGACTGACCTATGCCTGATTCCTACACTTCGAATCTACTTAGGCCTTGTTTACTTCCAAAAAGTTTTGCAAAATAGGAATAGAGCACTTTCGTTTGTATTTAACAAATATTATTCAATTATGGACTAACTAGGCTCAAAAGATTCGTCTCGTCAATTCCGACCAAACTGTGCAATTAGTTTTAATTTTCATCTATATTTAATACTCCATGCATACATCTAAAGATTCGATGTGACGGGGAATCTGAAAAATTTTGCAAAATTTTTTGGGAACTAAACAAGGCCTTACTAGTATTATATAGCTATGGTGCTTTGACCCTGTCGTTAGTGTATTTATGTTGAAATCTACTAGCATTCAATGACCCATCCATATGTCATCATTGTATAGCTTTGGGCCCTTTGACTTTTATATGGCCATTTTGCTTTATGTTGTTTGATTGGCATTTCCTAGTGCTGATGAGGGACACCAGTATCTTGGGTGTTGCTTATTTTGTGCTATGCTTGGCAATAATAAGTATGACTTTATGCTTGTTGTGCACATGAGAGGTAATTAGTATGAACTGTGCCCATTAGCTACTATTGAAGATGATTATAAATTGTTGGCCGTGTTCCTAAGATGCTACAGAAAAGTATAGTTTTGGATATCCTAGTTCTGTTTCCCTACTGGAGTTCATGTTTGATCTCCTACATGGCTGCTACATTGAGTAGCTCATTTCAAAAGTCCAGATCCCCATTAGCATGTTTGTTACTTCCCCAGTTCTTACTCCCTCTGTTTTTTTTTTAAAATCGTCCGGGACAAGAGTTAGTCCAACCTTAAAAACTACAAACATCAGTAACTTTTAAATTATTTAGATTGAAAACATGTAAGTGCGTAGAATTGATTGAAAATACTTGGAAAACCTCAGAAATTTGAAGGATTATAAGAATGTTATTCTAAAAAGAAATTAGTAATCAAAGATATGAGTCGAGGGCCTTGCAAAGTCAAATGCATCAAGTATTTTTTTTACCAGAGGGAGTATATATTTTAATTTATAGCATATAATAACCTGCATGATACACATTGGGTTCAAGAGACAAGATGTCGCAACATCTATTTTCTCAGACAACAACATAGTGGTCTGTGGTCCTTTATTGGATATTGTAAAACTTGAAGCGCATATGTGTACTCTAATGCATCATTGTGTTTATTTGTACTTTGAAAATTTGGTGATTGCACATCACAAATATGTAATGCAAACTGCTCATCTTGTTCCTTCTACTCGTACCAGGGAGTTCTTGAAACTGTGGCTAGAAGAGTAACAAAGAAGAATGAAACCAAAGATAACAAGTATGCTGCAAATGCACTCTTCATTAATTCTATTAGATGAAATTAACCTTAGATTCAGAATGTGTAATAGAGTTTAAAGTTGTCATTCTGGTCCATCAGGTCATTTCCTTTTAAGGAGGTGTTCTTGGATCGATCTGAGCAAGAGGATGTTCCCACATTGATTGATCGGAAGGTGCAACCACAACCTCTGGATCAAATTTTCTATCAAGTTACTGCACATGTGCCATACATGTTGGCATAGTGTTGTGGGCATGTTATGACCATTTTTTATAACAGTTTTGTGTTAATCCAATCTTTACCCCAGGATAATGTTTTTATCATATCAAACCCAAAGTCAAAATACCCTGTGCTGCAGCTGGACCTTAGGTATGCTACTCAGTATTCAGTCATTTGATTTGTTGGATGAAAACATCTTTTTTTGCATGGAAACTTATCTGTTGAATGTTTTATTATTGTAGATTGATATCAGATCTTGTTGTTGTTATCGTATCTGCTACATGTGGTGGAATCGCCTTTGCTTGCCTTGGGCAACCGGTGAGTACCTGTACTTTTATTTCCCCTAATTTGTGTATATTATTAACAGCTGGAAACATACTTTGTCTATTCAAAATGGTGTATTTTTAAGGTTAAGCTACGTGAACCTACAATTCAAAGTATATTGCAGGTGATTACAGGTTATCTACTTGCAGGATCTATAATTGGGCCTGGAGGTTTTAGCTTTGTCAATGAAATGGTGCAAGTAAGGTGCTTCCACCTTTGTGGGTTGCTTTTTCTAATGCTTAATCTTTATGGCTTCCATGTTTGAAATGGATATGCATGCCGTTCAAAACCTTTATACAAGAGAACTGGCATGTAGACTTGTGCTGAAACATATGTTTGCTGGCTAATGTCTCCTCCCATCATATTTCTAACATGATGTGTGTGTAACACTTAATTCTTCTATATGTATTTATATATCTACAGCATGGCTTAGTTTATTTTCTACCTGGATAACTTTGTTCCACTATTTCATACATTCTAAAATCGACTGTCCTTACAATTATCTTGCTTATGAGTTTTGACCTACTACTGTTTTCTGTTACTCTGTGCTGCCTACTATGCAATGGCAATGTGCCAATGTCGATAAGATGTACATAAGTACTCCATGTTTTTATTTCTGGCATTTCCTTACATTCCACTGTTTCTTTTCCAGGTTGAAACGGTAGCCCAGTTTGGTGTGATATTTCTGCTGTTTGCATTGGGACTTGAGTTTTCTACTGCAAAAGTATTCTACTTACATTTCTTCCCTAATTCAGCTGGTAACATCATTTGTGATCTGAAGTTAACATAGTGTTGTTTTTACATTGCCTCAGCTTCGTGTTGTTCGTGCTGTTGCTGTTCTTGGAGGATTGCTCCAAATTATGCTGTTCATGTTTCTTTGTGGTATTTTGGCTACAGTGAGTTTCGTCTCTGTTGTCTGCAGTATGATATATACTTTGGAGCTGCCTTGTTAGTTGTTACGTTGTGTGAACCTAGTTATCACTCTCTCTTTGATGGGGACATTGGGATCTGCTATTCTGTGCACCGTATGTCCTAACATCAAATAATTAAATGTTTCATAGAATAACAAGATCTGATGCATCCTTAACTCATTCGAACATACGGCCAATAAAAGTGACTAGATGGAATTATGCTGTAGAAATAACCAAGTCTGCTTCCTGGAGCTGGACCTGCCAGTATTTTTGTGAAAAATATTTGATGCATTTTTACCATGCTAGCTATTTTTCTGTTTCTAGGTTCAATTCTTGATTCCTAAGAGCATGGTTGAAAGATCTTCTGTGATGTTTAATGCAGCTATGTGGAGGCAAAACAAAAGAAGGTGTTTTCGTTGGTGTTCTTCTCTCCATGTCTTCAACGGCTGTGGTAAGTATCTGGTCAAGGTCTACAGCAGGCAGCCTATGAGAGAAATCAATGTTTTTGTTCACTGTTTGAATAACTCTTGCCACTCTTATCATTATTTGGTCCAGTAGCCTGGCTCTCTTCTTCCCTCTCTCTGTCGCTCACACACGTGCACGCACACAAAATGCTTGGTGCTGCATTATGTGATTGAAATTATCTCGAAGCAAGTGAATGCCTGAATACATAATTGTTTGTGAATGACTACCTCATAACTTTGCTGTGCTGTAGTTTCTCACAATTGCATACACCTTTTGTTGTACGCGAACTCATTTTGGTTTCTGTAAACAACCTTCTAATTCTTGAAAATATATAAAATATACCAGCAGGGGCCTCACCTGCTGTTCATATATATGAAAAATATTTGCCTATACCACAAATGGAGTTGGTACATCTTGGTTTAGAAATTTAGCATATGATTATGATGTTTGAACCCTGAATATAATATGCCTGGTGTTTTGTCACCTGCGACTGCAATAGGCTAATTCTTTACATCATTGTGTTGTCATTCTTGATGCCGCCGTTTTGCCACTTGGTTATCTGCTTGTTCAGTAATGGTAAATTTGTACATGAAGGTTTTGAAGTTTCTGATGGAAAGAAATAGTATCAATGCTCTTCATGGCCAAGTTACAGTCGGGACGCTTATATTGCAGGTCTGTCATACTTTCTTCATCTTTTGTGTGCAAGATGCATCTGTGTACACACATCTAGTGTCTGCCATTGTTAAGAAAAAGTTGATCCAAGACAATTTTCCCCCTTTTTTAAAATAAAAAATATATCTCAGTTCTGTGACATCCTATCTCTCTCCCCCTCAGGATTGTGCTGTTGGCTTGCTGTTTGCACTTCTTCCAATTTTGAGTGGTACATCTGGCCTTCTTCACGGAGTTGCATCAATGACGAAGTCGTAAGTGCAGCATTTCCTTCCCCCTTTTGCCCTGAAATACTCTGGTTACCTTTGTATTTGCAATTTTTCTTTTACACTGAATTGACTGTTTTGTCGGCTTATCCACTTGATGCAATTCTTGTACAGTAAGTTTGTGTTTTCTTGACATGTTGGCAGGTCCAGTTGAGATAACATTGCTAACCCCAAACTCACCTTAATAGTTTATGATCTCTTTATTATCTTGCATTTAATATTACTAATTGTATTATCCATTTATATTTTGTCTGCTAGCCTGTAAAAGTATTCTAGGACATAGTCAGTTGTGGAATTAATTCTTTGATACAAAACTTCTCAGGCTGGTGGTATTGATATCATTCCTGACCATTCTCTCTATCCTCTCCCGCACCGGTGTTCCTTGGTTTCTTAAACTGATGATAAGTCTTTCATCACAGGTAAAGTTTTATTGGGGAAGAAAGCAGTACATTTTTTTTTGAGCAATTTCAGTTTTGATCTTGTAGAACATTCTCATCAGCAATCTTATGTTGTGGTTGCTCTGCATGTCACACAGACAAATGAACTATACCAGCTGGCATCAGTTGCATTCTGCTTGTTATTTGCTTGGGTGAGTTTCTACTGCTCGTAGATTGGTATTATGTGAAAAATGTACAGTAATATAGAAAAATGATCTTATTTTTGTACACTGCAAGTGCTTGCATGTGCTAAAACCTGCCTAAAAGTTATGTTTTAAATGGATCAGTAAAGGAGTACTGCAAATGCTTACTTCATACATAAGACAGATAGAAAGGAACACAGTACTTACTTTCCTGAAGTTATCTTTACCAATTGCACTTTTCTAGATTTTGATTTAGCTTATGGATCTGTTTGTTTATCCCTAGCTTATATAAGCTCAAATGTTAAACAAACAGCACAGCTTATTTTGTGGCTTATATAAGCTAGGACTCCAGGTTATGAATTATGATAAGCCTGTGAGCTGCCCAAGGGGGAGCTTACTTCGGCTTGTTTTCTGGCTTTTTACCAAACTACCCATCCCTATTGGAGGATTGCTGTCATTTGCTATCCATAACAGCACAAACCGCACAACCAACAACTGAGAGCATTGCTACCTTTTGCCATCCACAACTACCTTTTTTTTTTCTCGAGCACACAGGAGAGCTGCCATCCATAAGCTGCCTTTTGCCATCCACAACTACCTATAAGCCACCTTACAAGCTAGGTTGCCAAACAGCCCTACAGCTTATTTCCCTCAAAATTATTATAAGACAGCTTATAAAAGCTAACACTAAGCTAGCCCCTATGAGACAGCTTATATAGCTGGGCAGGGAAACGAACAAGCCCAAAGTTTAGTGAATGTGTAGTTCATATCCAACTGTTGCACCAGTACTTTTTTGTTCAATTCAAACTGTCAATGTTACTAAATCGGATGGCTAATCACGAATAGTCATGATTAGTCGGCCTTATTGGTCCTTGGACCTTGATTATGCACTTCGATACAGTTAGGTCGACTAGAAACCTGGTCGTCCGCCTAACCATGATTTTAGTCATCTGATTAGGGGACCTGTGGACGACTAACCGGAAGGTCAAAGATGAGAAAAAGATGCTGAGCTCGCCTGAACAGTTGGGCTAAGTAATTTGGCCCATCAGGTCATGGTTTCTGGACTGGGTTCTTGACTCCATGTTCGTACTACTCCATGTGGAGCCCATGGCGCTGATGTGACCTTCCTCACGCTGCCACTGGCTCTCATCCTAGCATCGCCTGCATCAGCTCCCACTGGATCTGTTCATCATCCCCATGCTCCGTTGAATTCGTTTGTCCTGATGCCTGTGTTGGATTTGTTCATCCTCATGACTCCTTCGGTGTGTTTTTGGTGAGGGCCTGCGGTGTCCCTGAGAGTGAGTTCAAGAGTCTGCAGAGGGACTGGGAGGCGCTGGTGCAGGAGTTGATGTGGCTGCAGTGCGAGCAGCTGGCGGCCCACTCGCCCTGGCTGGACAAGGGTTGTGCATGCCGGGCACGGAGTGGTGGCAAGAGTAGTGCACAACATTGCGAAGGCTTGCTCCTCTTCCTTGGCCAGTCAAGTCCTGCTCCCGTTGTTACTGCTCAAGTGCTAGGATGACTTAGTAGATTTGTACAGTATGATTACCTGACTAATTGGATCTAATCGATGGCTAATATGATTAGTTGTCTGATTGGTATCCATACAAGTAGGTTTGATTATATGATTTAATAAAATTGCAAATTATACTGTTGTGCACTAGTTAGCTTCAACTCAGTTCCTTTTTTTGTTGCCTTTTCGGTTTACTCAAATACATCTTTGTCATTTCTTTACTTTATAATCAAAACTGTATTTGTTAAAGGTATGGAGTTCTTAAATTTCTTGTTATTCTCATGTGTCCATCCTTCTATGGTGCAGTGTAGTGATAAGTTGGGCCTAAGTCTCGAGTTGGGTTCATTTGCAGCTGGAGTAATGATATCAACAACAGACCTTGCACAACATACTCTTGAACAAGTAATTTATTACCTGCAACTTGCATGTTCTTTCTGTTCCCTTTCCAGAAAGAAAGGGGAATTACTATCTCTAGCCGCTCTTTCGAATTATAGGTCACTTTAGCTTTGTTCTAAGACAAACATCTTTGACTTTGATCAAATATTAAATATATATATTAAACATATACAAGTTCAAATAAATGCACAAGACACATTTCTTGGATAATTTAATGAAATGAAATCAATTTGATGTTGGAGCATTTTTCTATAAACCTTGTCAAGGTTAGAGAAGTTTGACTTGTGACATTTCTAAAGTGATCTATAATTTGGAATGGAGGAAGTCTTTAGTTTGATCTTTATTTTATGCTTGAGCAAAATTCATAGCTAGACTCTTGTAGTTAGTAATTCATTATATTGTTCTCTTATTTCAGGTTTGTTCTTTCTGCAGATCGAACCTATCCGCAACTTTTTCGCTGCTCTTTTCCTTGCCAGCATTGGGATGCTAATTAATGTACATTTCTTGTGGAACCATGTGGATATACTCCTTGCAGCGGTAATTTTGGTGATCACTGTAAAGACCTTTATTGTTGCTATTGTTGTAAAAGGGTTTGGGTATAGCAACAAAACATCTCTTCTTGTAAGTCTTTTTTCATGTCTTTCTGAATGCACTTACATCTGCCACTGCTCATAAAATCACATTAACCGTGTTTTCCCCCCCATAGGTCGGCATGTCTCTTGCACAAATAGGAGAGTTTGCTTTTGTTCTCCTAAGCCGTGCTTCAAGTATCCATCTCATCGAGGTTATTTTCTTGATATTGTGTTCCATTTTTTTGTGTTATATGCCACAGGCAAGAAACATGGTTATCCATTTGTAATTTTGTAGCCCTAGCTTCTCTGGTAGCCAGCCAATATTACATGTATTGTGCTGACGACTTAAAGCTGTGGGGACCTTGTTATTCTTCAGCATAAAGTACATGTAAATGCATAATTCTTTCAGTGATGCTGCCTTGTTATTCTTGTAAGCACTGATGTATCATAAATTAACTTCAGATGGCAAAGTTTAACTTCAGCATGTCTAGCAAAGCATGCAAATTTTTTGATGCTATGTCAGTATTAACTACCTATTATACTTCCCAGTGTAGGTACTAGTTCCCGTTTTAGTTGCCCAAAATCCCTAGTACTACTATTTTCAATTGAATTGGTATTTGTGACATCTGATAGCTTGTATTTGGTTTATACAGGGCAAGCTATACCTGCTGCTTCTTGGAACCACTGCACTTAGTTTGGTATTTGCCTCCATTCCTTTTAAGCTATTCATTTTATCTAGATAAGAATTACCATTCAAAATTTCAGTGCAAATGAGATCAGTTTTTTTCCTATTTGTAATGAAATTTTCATCCAAGAGAGTTTTTTACTTGTGTGTAAAGTACTATGCTAAAGAGTCAATTTCATTTAGTGAGGCAAGAGGAAATTACCTCAGAAATGACAATTTCTTTTGTTACTTTAGACAAGAACATTATACTTAGGCACTAGAAATTCCACGAAGTTGATCGAATCCTATGTGATGAAATTCCACTTATAGTTTTTTATTTCTGGTTTTAATATGCTTTATACCCTATGGGGTTGTTTGGTACAGCCAGCAGCTGCTGCGGCTGCGGCTGCAGCTGTAGCTGCTAATTCCTTTCAGCGTGGTACTGTAGCAACAATAGGAACAGTTGCAGCTGCAGCCATAGCCTTGTCTGCCAATCAATTCGTTAATGTTTGGTTCTGAGCCAAATGGTGCAGAAGAGTAAGTGATGAAAAAAACACTCCAGTCCTAACTCAGTTGGCTTCAGAATTGATAACTCTATAAACCCAACTATTACAAACCTTAATGGATGGTTACAAGCACATCAACCTGGTCCAAGCAACATGAATGCGGGCATGAGGCAAACTGATCCACAGGGGCTTATCAGTCATCTCACTTGTCCCATGGGTTGGGGGCCACAAAATGGCTGAACAGCCATAAAAGAAAACTAAGGGCATTTTGAAATAATTTCACATGTCTAATTGACAATTTGTGAATAGCAACCCTTAGTGGTGTTGCTTAAAATTTCTCAAGACCATAATCTCTTGTCTTGTCTTTTGTCATTGTTTCATCCTGGCATTCTGATCATCTGATGACTCTGTTTCATGAAATTAATATGGCAACTCACTCTTGTGTGTACCTCTGCAGGTGACAACCCCTCTGCTGTTCAAAATGATCCCAGCAGTGGTCCACCTCGGGGTTCTTTTGAGATGGTTTTCTGTTGATACCAATCAGGTGGAGGTACACGATCATACCAATTGACTTCATTTGATCGATTGTTTTACTCTAAAATGTCTGCCAATCAATTCATCGGATCTTCCTTTTCAGTTGGGCCTGAAAAATGATGTCCTCCGCATGGATAGCGGCAAGCGCATAAATCTGATAGTCCAAGGCTCACATGACTCATGACACATTTGGCACACTGCAAGCTAGTTTTTGTATGGCTTAAGTTTACAAGCTCTGTAAAGTGTTTTCACCTGTATTGAAGAGTTTGTAGCAGATATACAAGGGTGGAGGCAAGAGAACTCAACTCAGATCTTGCTCATAGGGCGAGATCAATCCTCCCCCATCATGGAGACTGCAGGGGCAATTGGGTTTGCCGTTTTTGAGAGCAGTGTGTCTTGGATGATTGGTGCAGTGAGTGGCTGTCGACCCCAAATGAGGGTCTCGTGTAACATAAGAATGTATGGTGATTAATTGATTGGATTAGCATGATAGGATCTAGGCCTGATCGTTATGCCATTGTATTCTTTCAGCAAACTTGTGTATCCTGACAACACGAAAGTGTGTACGACAATATCCATCACACCACGAATTTTGTTATGTAGCCATATATGTCATTTCCTTAACTTGTCTGGGTTCATGATTTTTTTTTCACGGGAGTTTCTAGTAACCTTTGTCCAGATATCACTTTGTTGGATTCAGAGTTCAGGATCACAATGATCGGCGTGCTTCAACGAATTCATTCAGTCCGTTTTATTATACATGTTGCATGGTCGCCTCTTGTATGGTATGGTGAATTACCGTCCTTGAGAACTTGCTACTTTAACGCGTGGTATGGTTGTTTAATGAGGTGATAAAGTATACAATGTCGCCTGATGAAGATACCAACTGTAGTGCATGCGTGCTTACGATTCATGTGTGTCCGTGTGTATGTATTAGCATCTTTGTTTCAGTATTGATAGCACCTCCTGCACGCGTTGTTACGCCTTGGGGTCTTTAACTTTTCGTACCATGTTTCAGCCACCAGGTGAACGTAAGGCGGGCGCCGAGCGTTCTCGCGGCCAGGGCAGTAGCATCTAGCCACCGAGCGGATGTCCTCCATGCGAGCCCGTTCAGCGGCGGCGGACAAAGCTAATCAGGCAGACATACGGCTAATCCAATCTTTGATGAAACGTGATGGCAAGAGCCCGCCAAAGCACAGATCTAAGGCTAGTCCAGTCTCACGTGAGCTGCGGTGTTGCTGTGTATGGGTGGGGTGGAGTTTCGGAGGTTTTCTCGACCTGTATGAGAAGATCTTTTTCTTAAGCATAATGTCTGGGGGGCTGTCTCCCCCGCGGGTCGAGTATTTTTTTTTTGAAACATGATGACGTGACAGTTTCAAATACAGACAATAAAAAAAATTCTATATATACTGTTGTAGTACTATGTTTTTTGAGAGTTGATTTTTCTATTTTAGATAATGTCTAAATCATACAAATTTGGGACTACTGACTCGAGTTTCTCTAATACTGATGTCCAAAGTGTGATATACGGACCTTCAATGTGCTAACCATGGAATAGAAAAAAGGACCTTAATTTGGTATATGATGATGTAGCCTCCCATTTACCTTTTTTTTGTCTCAAACCAAAGCAGATTTGATTGCAAGGATATTGTAAGAAATATATTCTGCTCATGCTGATACATCATTCAATTTGATAGTGGATGTGCAAGTCTCAGAAGTGATCGGTCATCGGTGGAGCTACCATTAGATAGTCTGGTCCACCCTTTGGGTAGGGATTGTCCACCCTTTTGGTAGTGGATGTGCAAGTCTGAGTAAATGGTTGACGAAATCACATCTCTTATTGTTCTAAACCCCACTACGATGTATCTTAGCACACAAGCTGCCCGCTTCAGCAATACACTATCATATGTAATTAAAATTCACTAGCAAATGCAATGTGATGTCCATATAAACAAGACACACAAGCTTTTTGTTGTGCACATCAATATGTCACACAATTCATTAGCATTAATTTATAATAGTTTATTTTTTGTATAATAAGTAATTATATAGTCTAAGCTCATTTTAAATCACCCTCGATTCTCGCGGCAACATGTGAAATATGTTTCTAGTATCTTAAACCTAATACAATGGTACGCAAGAACGCTCACATCTATGAACACACATGCACACCCTAATCAAATCTTAAGATTGATAAAGTCACTATATGCGCACCGATTTAACTACAGTGAACCTAATCTTCCGATCAAGTTTGTATTCATTCTCCAAACTACCACAAACAGTTCCACATGATTTTCTTTCGAGAAAACAGTTTCACAAGTTTTTATAAATCATGCATGAAAGTGGAAATTCGTGTCAACTGCCAAGTTCCAGGCCAAGCCCGGTCTCTTTCTGTAAATCAATCCCCATAATCTTTGTGAGAATCTCCTCGCTCATCGATGCAGATTTTCGTGGACGACCAAGGTTCATTTAAGAGAATCTCCAAGAGATCCTCATATTTTATTCTCCAAAATATGGTATTTACCAACTCTTAAATTAGTATGAGGAAAAAAAAGAAGAAGTCATCTCTAAGAGTTTTCTATATTTCTATTCTAAATTGTTTTTCCTACGACCCGGTAGAGCATCTCCAACAACTCCCTAAATCAACTTGTTATTCTTATAAATTTGGTAAAAACACAAAAAAACTCTTTTCAACAACTCTCTAAATCAACTTTGTATTTTTCCCAACTGCGTATCCGGCCACAAAAAACCTCAATTTGTTTCTGTACGCGTTTAAGCCCTTTCAAATCTTTCTCTCTTTCGTTTTTCTCACCTGAAATCCTGTCTTTCTTTCTGCTTACTAGATGGCCGGAAAAACTCCAGATGCGCGCTCCTAGGCCTATATGCGCGCTCGGGAGGAATTTTTGCGAGGTTGGAAAAGATGGGGAAAAAAGATGTCAAACTATTAGAGAGAGTTTTTTCTTATTTTGCCAAAAAATTAAGGAAATCCGAATGACAAACCTTTGAGATGCTCGTGGCTGCTTTTAGGGACATGAATTCAACGGAGTTGGTAGTTTGCTGCCTTGTTGGTACTATATATGTAGCTTTCAGGGAGATCGAGGTTCATCTCTTCGTGTTATTAGACTCCATTAAAAAATGTCAGTCGTGTCCGTTTGTCAGATTTGAACAAGTTTTGGCCTCACATGAGCTTTGTTGTTCGACGTATGTCGATGGAGTGCATGCTTATCTCATTCTCTTTTTTTTTTCTGAGACTTTGAATTGTGGTTATGTTTCTTGGTCGACGACTAAACCTTAACTAGTCATTAGCAGTGATATTATATTTATGTCAACCTCGAATTGTGGTTTCTTGACATCTCAGTTACATGTGTACGGCTGCTATACGGTAAACAACCTTCCCACGCAAACTTCTTTTTCTCACGCTGGCGTATTACTTGATTATATTTGTTTATGACGCCATGATAAGCAGATGGTGATTTGTCGATCGCTCTCCAAGACATATATTTTTACCTCGCCATCTACATGTTATATATAATCTACAATTATGCAACTACCCCACCAGCTTATATCCCTCTGTTCACAGTTCGTAGTACGTCGTCGGCTCTCATCGAATAAGTTCAAGGCCTGTTTAGTTCAGCTCGAAATTCAAAAACCTTTCAAGATTCTCTGTCATATCAAATCTTGTGGCACATGCATAAAACACTAAATATAGAAGAAAACAAAAACTAATTGCACAGTTTGTCTGTAATTTACGAGATAAATTTTTTGAACCTAGTTAGTTTATAATTAGACAATATTTATCATAAACAAACGAAAATGCAACAATACCAAAATTCGAAATCTTTTTGAAACTAAACAAGACCCAAGTTAATGTGGAGTTATTCCCTTTGATTTTTTTAGAGTTGGAAGCATTATGCTGTGGACCTGTGGTTGCCGTGTACATTCTAACTTGATTCCTTCCTTCCCCCATACTGGCACATGGACTTTCTCGAATGTTCACGTTAATTGGCTACTCTATCCGTCACATAAATAAATGCATTTTTTGACTAGTACGATTTATGTTTCACCATTCGTTTTATTAAATATTTTTACAAATAATAAAATAAATAAATCATTATAAAAATATATCTAACAATAAAATAAGACATGAAATAATAAATAATGTTTATTAAATTTTTTGAATAAGACGAACGGTCAAATATGAATTATAGAAGTTAAAGAAATGCGATTATTTATGGGACGGAGGGAGTAAGCGACAAGTTAGAGTATTTTTTAAATAACAGAAACTCCGGCGAATGGTGTGGCGATAACTTTTCTAATTTTTGTAAGAGCGGTAGCGGAGGTGTCGGTCAACGGATGCTGGGCGTGCAATCATGGGCTGGCCTGGCTAGTGTCTGCTTCTTCTGGGCTTCACTTTTCTCCTGAGATTAGGGGATTCGAGGAGTTTTTATCTCTTTTTCTAGGCTATTTTTATTCGTTAAATTTTATAATGATCCGGAAAGTACTTGATATCTCTACGTTCTTCAATTTCCCCCCTATTTTCTAAGTAAATAATTAAAAAGTACTATATTATAAAGGGTATTTTAGTAATTGAGGTTATGAAACTCGGCATAACCCCGCCAGCCCAAGTCTAACATATAGGGCGCTTCTGACCCCGCCGGCGCGCCGCTCCATCGACCCCGCACTGAAGACCTCGGGGATCCAGTGGTTGGGCCGCCGCCGCTGCCGCCTACAAGTTAAGGAGTTCGCTCCCGCTGACTCTAGGCTCAACGACGACCTCGCCATTGCTGGTCAGCGCTCACAGACACCACCGCGCAATGGCCGTGGTGTGCAGGGGCGCCAGATCCTATTCCTTAATAGAGATCATGAGATTCTCGGTTCCATCTCGCGAGCTTTTTTCTTCCCTTCGCGCCGCCACCACTTCGCGCGATAGGAGAAGCATCGCGCGTCCTTCTTCGCCAGCTTCGCGCGCGCGTTTGGACGAAGCAGCGCACAATAGGACGACGCAGCGTACGATAGGACGACTCTACTGATGGCGGCGACCTGCCTTGACGACGAACTGATGGCGGCGACCGGAAATTGATGGGGAACAGGACCTGATGGAGATCGGTACTGGAGCCAAGGGGCGAACCTGTACGATGACGAACTGATGGCCAACATACGACGAACTGGTACGGTGAACGGGAACTAACGGAACGGGAGATCGGTACTGCGAACGGGAACGATGAACTGCGCAGCTCACGATCGGTATTGCGCGGCTGTTTGGCGCGGGAATTGG
>Ga0182004_10002156_pt1 | contig 15118 bp, 11 predicted proteins | sample Sormic07211540_1_FD_120479 | JGI IMG/M metagenome (GOLD analysis project Ga0182004, IMG submission 120479) | Endophyte microbial communities from Sorghum bicolor roots, Mead, Nebraska, USA - 072115-40_1 MetaG | ecosystem: Host-associated > Plants > Roots > Unclassified | place: USA: Nebraska...
AAAAAATTTTTTTATATTTTTCTTTTTTGATTTTTTTTTTTTCTTTATCCCCCCCCGTGTTTTGGTAGGGAAATTACAAGAATCAAAAATTTTTTAATCCCCCCCCCCCCCCCCCAAGTATGTTCTCTTTATCTTTTAACATCCTTACTGTTATTCAGCAGGCAAACTGTAAATGCTTTCACTCACTCATAATGTGCATACTGTTTTTGACCAAATATAGCTTAAAACGAGCTTGAATTAGAATTTAGAAATGTTGATGGTAAATGAGCTCTCTGCTACAGTAAGTCAGGAAATATCATGAATAGCAGAAGGATGCACCCCAGCCATACCCATACATGGGCATATGTAGCAGCCAAAATTGTGATCAGTTCAATGTCAGTCCTAGCTTCCTAGGCCTATCACCTGATTTCAGCTAGCTAGCTTGTCAGTGCACCTACTCCATCCCGAACAGATAGTTGTAGTACTGGGGAGCCGTGCTGGTGCTAGTGCTACTGGTAACCCAGGTTCCATTGTTTCCGGTGGAGCCCTCGTAGCCAGCTGATCCAGAAACCATAGCAGCAGCAGCAGCAGCATAAGGAATGTTGCTGGCATAGCCGTTGCCCTGCTTGCTGCTGCTGCTGTCTTGCTGTCCCATTGCACCCGTAGTGGTGCCCCACATGACGCCACTGCCGGTGTTGCTGCTGCTGTGGCTGCTGGTGCCCATCGTGAAGTCCACGTTCACGCCGGAGCCGTAAGCCTCGTAAGCAGAAGCCGGAAACTGCTGCTGCTGCTGCTGCTGCTGGTAGTGAAGGGCGAGCAGAGACCAGTAGTCCTTCTCGGACGGCGGCATGGCCTGTGACGCAGCTCCGGCGATCATCGCAGCAGCGCTCCCTGGCTGCAGTGAGTCCAGTGGGAACTTGGAGGCGCGTCCGGCCGCTCCGCCCCCAACGGGGAGGTCGCTGTTGAGGATGCTGTCCACGTCGTAGCGGCTCATGTCGAAGTTGGTCACGGCATTGAGCCCGCGGAACTTGATCGCAGCAATGTCGTATGCCTCCGCTGCTTCCTCCTGAGTACCTGTGGTGCAGAAGAACCAATCAGAATTTAGGTCATGTTTTGTCAGCCATATCTCAGTGGCTTTGGTTCTCATGAATAATGAATCAACTAAAAAATTAGCTTGTGTACAGTGGCTTTGGTTCTTATATATAAGGATTTTCAAATCCAGCATTTTCAGTGAAGAACACTTACTGAACGTGCCCAAGTACAGGTCCTTGTTTCCGGCCACCCTGCCGATCCTTGCCTGCCACCGGCCATGCTGATGATGCCTGTCAGGACATACATAAACAATCCCACTGTTACAAAGCTTTGACCAGAATGCACTGCTACCATTGTTCAAAACTTCAAATTATGTTCAGAGACTCCTGCATTTTTCTTCTTTCGCGTGCTCGCTCGTTAGTCACTACCATGAATCATGCATGAAAGATTCTAACCTTGTGACTCCTCTGTAGATGGAGGCACCTCGCGAGAAGCCGCTGCTCTTCCTGACAAAAGGGTAGTAGAGCGAGCACACAGACACAGAGGGGTCAGGTCAACATGTGAGAGCCAAGGATAGCCGCATGCACGAGCAGGCACCAGGCAGGCACTGGCACACATGCGACTGTGCGTGCATGCACGCGTACGGCAAGGTGTGTACGTGGAAAAGGATGCGCCGGTGAGCCCTGTGCCACGCATGTGAGTCACTTGGGCTGCTGCTCACCTGCGCAACGACGCGATGAACTCCTGCCGCGTCATCGACTTCATCTCCTCCAGCTCCTTCTCGTAGTTGGACACCTACCATGAATTCATTCATTCAGGTACGTACGTACGTACGTGCGCACGCCTCATCAGCAATCTCGGCTTGCATGCGTTAAGAATATATAGTAGCAATGTGTTGACGAGATTGATGACTTGTGTTCTTACCGGGAAGTTGGTCGTGGTTGTAGCACCCCAGTACTTGAGTGCGGCGAGGTCGTAAGCTCTAGCCGCCTTCTCCTCCTTATCATAGCCTCCTACATTTTTTTCCCCCAATTTCCACAGTTAGTTTCAAAAAAGACCTTTTGATATGATGATGTTGACTTTAAATGTAAGTGTCCAATTGACGGACGTACCTAAGTAGACTGATGAAATGTACCACCAATGGCACCACCAAGAGAAAGTTGCAAGAAAGGAGAAATCATATATGTTAGTGATCGGGGTATGTGTATATATGCCTTTTGCAGGTTTCTTGGATCAGTGACAAGTCTGTGACATGCATGCATATATACCTTGGCGACCTTTGCGGCTTTGGCCTTCCCGGCGGCAGCTGTTGTCCCACAGGTGCGCCTCGTATCTCCCTGTCCACCGGTGCCTGAGGCGTTCCACAAGATAAATATAAAGAAGTTGAAAATTAATACCAAGAAGTTGAATCCAGATGACATGGAATTAATAACGACTTGATTCCAACCAGGAAATTAATACCAAGAAGTTGAAAAAAATGTGTTGCTAGATGCTTTATTAGTCAAATACTACTAGTCTTCATCCCATCGCCATATATGAATGTCAAGTAAAAGTAGCGCCGCTCCCATAGACTCATAAGAAGTACTACTTGAACTAGGTATGGGATGAAAAAGGTTTCAAAAAAAAAAACTTGGGATGAAGAAGAACACGACATGCATGCATGCGTGTGGATCGGCTGTCGTCTCGTCTCTACCTGGTGACACCACGGTAGATTGATGTGCGCTGCCCGAACGTCTCGGCGGGGCGCCTCGCCTGGTCGGACTCCGCCACGTCCGTCGACATCGCCGCCACGGTCACCGCGCCGGGGTTCTCCACCGTCGTCCCAGGCGCCGGGTAGTGGCGCAAGAACCCGGCCGTGATGCTGCCCAGCTCGCCGCAGACAAGCTGGTGATCCTCTGCAGCCGTCGCCGCCGCCGGTGGGGCGCCCGCGCCACCGACGCCGCCGAGGAAGTCCTCCACCATCTTCGGGGACTCCTCCACTGTACCCTGCTCGTCTCCTACTTGTATAAGAAAATGGAGAAGAAGATCGTTGATGAGTATATGGTGACAAATAAAAGATCCAGTAGTGTACTCAGCATGCATGTCGAGGTTCTTAGTGCCATGGGGCCATGGGGGTATAGTAGTCTTACCGAGTGGAGCAGCGGAGGAGGAGTTGGAGAAGGCCTCAAGAAGGCCATGGTGGTAGTTGTTGGAGAGGGAGAAGGAGAGCCAGTGGTGGGGATAAGCTGAGCTCATGTCCATGTCCATGGAGATCGATCTGCTGCGGCCTTGTTGACCTGCAGTGAATGTGCCTATGATAGAAGGTGCAGTGCAACCGTGCAAGGGAATGTGATGAACTACAGATGTTGTAGACCTGTGTTGTGTGCGTGCTTAGGAGAAGAATGTGTGAATACTATGAGCAATAGTATATATATAGACTTGTGTAGAGAAGTTGAATGTGTTGTGTTGCACTGTAGCCCCAGCCCCCAGCTGTCCTGTTTAAAATGCAGCTAGCCACTGCATTTGAGAACGGAGACTGAAGGTTGGAATACGGCCAAAAATTCGAGAGGAGAGAGAGAGAGAGAGAGAGAGGAGGGAGAGAGAAAGAGAGAGAGCACAAGAGCCAAGAAGAGTTGGAGTAATTAAAGCGAGTGATTTAGGGATAAGAGCAAAGAGCGAATAGTTTAAGGGGCAGCCTGGTTTTGAGAATCCAAAGGCGAGGAGATGTGTGAGTAGTAATGGGCGACAACGTGGAGGTGTTCCATGGGGCCGTATGGGCGGTCTCCTTGACCGAAATGGAGGCCGCTGTTCCCCCGCATGCAGCCCTAGCTGCTGCCTTTTTGTTTGCCCTCTACGCAAAACCCTCTCGAGTGGTGCAGTACAGCAGTAGGACTAGGACTACTATATTCCATCGGGAGATGATCTGCTCAACAAGACAACAACAGCTGCATTGCTTTCACTTGGAGTTGCAGAGTTTATCCAGCCCAACCGTCTCGGTTAATCAAAATTCACCACCTTACAAAATCATTTCTCAAAATCATTTGTCTCGCAAAAAAAAATGCTACCTCTTGATGAGAAGGTTAAATTCTGCTCCTAGCTAGCAGCTTTGTTTTTAGAATGCAGTGAAAATACCAAATGGTGTACGTTTGATCAATTTCTAGTATACTACCGTATTTGAATTTTCCATTCAAGTTAGCGTGTTAAAAAAGTGCTAGACATACACGGGTGAGGCTGATTAGGTGGACGCTACGGTTTAGCCGCCTATAGAGAAGCTAGGGGAATAGTGGTGGTGGCTATAGTATAGTGCTGTTTAATGTACGTTGGTTTTTGAAAATAAACCGTTGGAAATTAATGCAGTTTTCCCCAAAATATGGAGCCACTTCCTGCTTGTGAAAGTTACAACGAACTACCGTGTGAAACAGTATATCGACATGTTTCAAGCAGAAGCAGTTCCTCTGCAGTTATATATCATCAGGCCCACCTTCCAGTCACACAACTGCAGGAATCACAACTACAAATAAAGGATATTGTTTGATTTCAAGCAATTTACTAAACCATATCATTAACTTTTATTACCTGGAGAGATCTTCTCTATGCAATCTCTTGGAGCTCCAACTTTTTTGATGATTTTTTAGTTGTCTCTACTTCCTTTGTTTTTTTTAAGAAGAATTCTTTCTTCATTGAGTATTGTCCATCACAGGCTTTTGTCAAATTCATTTCCACCGAAGTGCAAAGTCGATGTAATACATAGGCAGATGCCTAGCATTTCAAAAATCAGTTGGGCTATTCCGAATCCATTGTTTCATGTTAGCTCTTAGGGATGCCATGTTATACAAAAATACCAAAGTAAATTTTACTAGTGGCCCTCAAACTTGTCCCAAGTTCTCATTTAGGTCATGGTACTTTCAAATTGCAGATTTAGCTCCCTAAACTTGTCCCGAGTTCTCATCTCGGTTCTGGTACTTGCATATTGCACACTCATGTCTCTAACACTTTATTATGGTACCATTATGGACCATCGACACCCGCAAAATCATCCTCACTTCTGCACATTGCACATGTTCGCCTTGCCCATGTAGCCATTTGGCGCTACACCATGCTCGCTTTGCTACCCCATGCCTACCTATGTTGCATCACTGGTGCAATGTTGCTCTCTGTGACGCCATGCAACAATAGCAATACGATGGCCGAGGAAGGTGAGGAAGGCTAGGAGATTAGGGGAACTGTGTGTGAGGAGATAGCGAAAATGAGCATGAGTTCTTGCTCGATGGGGAGAGGAAGGAGTGTGGTGGCGGTGGTGGTGTTGAATGTGACTGGGGTGGGGATTGAAAACGTAGAGAAATGGAGTCAACTAGGATGTACAGTAGGACAAGCATGACAAGGGAGGACAAGCGGCGTAGTAGGTCCTAGGAAGCTAAATCTGCACATCCCACCTGAGCTCCTACCCCACGTCTTGCCCCTCGTGTGCTCATGGTGTAGTGGGAATGTGGCTACACGAGTGTGGTGGGCAAATGCAACACAATGTGGGGGAAGGGGATGGTTCAATGACACAAGTTTGGGGAGCTGAGTGTGTATATTGAAAGTGTCAGGACTAGGCCGGATGAGAACTCGAGACAAGTTTAGATAGCTAAATGTGCACCACAGTCGTGACAAGTTTTTAGAGAGATGAATATGCAATTTGAAAGTACTAGGACCTAGATAAAAACTTGGGAAAAGTTTGAGAACAGCGGCTAAAACTTACTCAAAATACTATAATGATACAAAGCTTACAATGTATGGTATTGGTTCTTTAGAAATAACAACTAAATTAATTGTTGTATAAATTATGTCTATGGTAGTATAGGCCCAAAACATGTGTGCGGTTTCCAAATTAAAGTTGTTTTCATGTGCAAGTCGTACTACTATCTCACTAGGAGTGCTTAGGTTTGGTCTGTGTAATGTCCCATATGGCAGTGCTTCGGCTCTATGTCCTCATGTGGAGCTGCTTCTCTGGTGGAGCTTAAAAACATCTAGCAAAATGCTCTAGTGATAGTTTTATAAGATTTTGTATTAGGTTTATGAGGAGTCAGAAGAAGCTACTTTTCTTTTACTCTGGCTCCTATAGTCCTATATAAAAAATGGCTCTGCCTCCTGGCTCCTTGCAAGAAACCATTAGTAAGACAATACTGGGGTAGCTAGGGCTTGCCACAAGCCCACAACTAATAGGAGATAAAATTACACTCAATTTTTGAATGAAATTCACATGCTGCCTTTAGACTTGTCCCATGGTGTCATTTATATTCTTATAATATTAAAATACACATATAGCTCCCTAAACTAGCTTTGTTCTTAAGTGTGTCACATTTACTCCAAATTAATCACCCTACTAACAAGTATTGACACACGTGACACTCGAGCATTGAGACTAAGAGATCCCTAGTCTGCACTAAATGTTTATGTTTGTTGATGTTGTAGTGTATAATGCATGTCACATGTCGTGTTTGTTTTGGGACATAGTCAAGTTTATTTTGATTAGTGATTTGAACCTTAAATGTTGCACTAAATAAAACTTAGGGATCTAGATGTGCACTTTAGGATATGGAGCTAGGTAGATGTGGCACAACGGGACAAATTTAAGGACGATTAGTGTGTTACTCTAAAAGTTTTGTAGTTTTTCTGTCTTTGCCCCAATGGTTTGTGGTGTTTCTTTCATTTTTGTCTCGATGCTTAAAAATGAGGTAGGTCCTCCCCCTAGCATACACTTTACGTATTAGGAAAACACAAATTAGGGGTGCTTTATGAGTGTCAGAAGAGCCGGAGTTGGTGCAGCTAAAATATATGGCCCCAGTGGCTCTACGAGTGAGGAAAGTAGTTTCTCTAAGGCCAGTCTCAATGCATGTTTTGCTTATGTGGCACTCTATTTAATGACCCTGCCAAGTCAGCAATTTTGCTTATGTGACACTCTATTTAATGTGCATGACACTCTCATGAAACATGCATTGAGACTGGCCTAAACAGTGCATACACATTAGCACTTGAGATGAGGGAGCCAGAGCCACCCGAAGCTCCACCAAAGAGTCCCTTATAAGTGGTGTTTTGGGGCTAAGCATTGCAACTTTAGTTACATTTGATGATCTGGAGTAAGTTAGATATTTGAAAAAAAAAAGCTACAAATAAATCTGTCTCAAAATATAGCTTCAAAAATATGAATTCTCTATGTTTATGAATCTTATGCTTCAGAATGTACTAGTTAAAGTTATGTTTTGAAGATTATGTCAATGTGAAAAATTGTACAATAATAAGATATTGCCATTTTGGGCATGCAGTGGCCTTTGCTTGCTGTCAGTAGAATGGGACGGTGAAGGGAAACATGACGGGGCAGCAGGGAACACATATATGTATCAAATGTTTCGTGATCCATGGACACACAACACACATCCTAAATTCTGGTGCATAGATTTGAAGAACTTAAGAGAGTCATCAGGTTGCGTACGTACGTGGATATAAACTATCAATGCAACATATATGCACACGCGCGCGACAAAGGAATATTCACGTGATGGCGACGTGCGCATACGATGCATGCCCACGGATGCAGCGACGCAGACGGCAGACTGCATCTACATGCATGTGTTTCCCTAGAAGCAAGAATGAACGAAATAATGGCTCATCAGAAGAAGCTGACGAGATGGCTGTTGCGTTTAGTGTCAGAAAAGGCAATTTGTAGGGTACACCAATAATCTTCTCGATCTTTCATACATATGGAGTGTATATATCTATACAAGAACTAATATATATCAATATATGCGTGATGCAAGAAACTGATCCGCATGTAAACATATATATACGCAACGTAAGCTCAGACGTGTAGCGGACAGCAAATCACTCAATTTTCGTCAACGCTAGCGTGCGCGTGTCAGAACGAAACGACTTTGCATTGCGCTAGCCACACTAGCTACACCCCCAGGATCTCTCCTGGCTGGGCCGGGACACATGCATACATGTCCGTTCAGCAGTAGCAGGACGTACACCAACTAAGGCCTTGTTTAGTTCCTCAAAAATTTTACAAAATTTTTCAGATTTCCCGTCATATCGAATCTTTAGACGTATGCATGAAGTATTAAATATAGATAAAAATAAAAAATAATTGCACAGTTTAGTCGGAATTGACGAGACGAATCTTTTGAGCCTAGTTAATCTATAATTGGACAATATTTGTCAAGTACAAACGAAAGTGCTATTATTTCTATTTTATAAATTTTTTTTTGGAAGTAAACAAGGCCTAATTAAGCGATAGGTGCTGGTGTCGCCATTCACGTAGCACTAGCAGCGTCGTACATATCGATCCTTTCCCAATTATTACGTTACACTGGTGATGAGAGTTGAATATACAAGTAACCCGTGGAGCACAATCTGCCACGCCTACAGACCTGTGCTTCCTACACCAGTACATAGAACCTCTATATAGACGGTTTAGACAGATTTGTATTGGTGTTTTATAGTTCCGCCAGTGGGAAAGATCAATGGAAATAATTAATCTCTCTACTGACAGTTAATTAAGAACCGCTAGTAGAAACTAATTTACACTAATGATTCAGTTAAGAAAACCACCATTGCCCAAAGCCTAATGCCAGATGCATGGTTAACCATAATTTCTTCTCCTTCGCCTCGCAAATAAACTACATTATCTACCTAGCTTCAATTCCTATCATGAGAAAACGCATGCAGATCGATACGTTCATCCTATTCTCGCTAGCTATAGACGAATCCATGCATGTTCCATGCAACGTGACATGACTGAATGAATGGATGGATGGCGGCCGGGCGACGGACAAAACGGATAGCATGTGGCAAGCTACAGTACAGTCCCCCTTCGACCGAGAGGCGGGACACGTGCGAGGTTTTAAGGACATGTCGTCCAGAGGCTCCGACGCGACGTACTACCCATCCATGCGTGTCGGCCGGCTGGCTGGGTTTGGACATGCATGGACATATATGGAGGTGCAGACTGCGCAGAGCTCAGAGCTGCTGGCTGGCTGGGTTTGGTGCGTGCCCTGTTAGTGGGCGTTTGGCCGGGAAAGGTTCAGCTTAGGCCTTGTTTTAGTTCATCCAAAAGTAAAAACTTTTCAAGATTTCTCGTCACATCGAGTCTTGCGACATATACATGGAGCATTAAATATAAATAAAAACAAAAACTATTTACATAGTTTACCTATAAATCGTGAGATGAATCTTTTGAGTCTAATTAGTCTATAATTGAACAATATTTACCAAATAAAAACAAAATACTACAGTACCTCAATCCAAAAAAATTTGAGAACTAAACAAGGCCTTAAGCGCGCTTCTCCGAAGATAATCACTCCTAACCAGCAAAACCCTTAAAATGACAACTGATTTATATAGGGATCAAAAGAGAATCACTTCTCCATTTGCATTAGGAGCTGGTAGCTAAAAAACAACTACTTCATCCGACTTTCTATTATATTCTAGTGAGATCAGCATAGAATCAATTTTCATCAGCTTCTCACTCTACTCCCTCCTTAAAAATCCAATAAAATCACTCCATCGGAGGATTAAGTAGAGCGGAAGAATTAGAGAGCGGAACTCTGGACCTACGTCTACGTGTGGTGCACTGTGTGGTGGTAGTGTGTGACATTATTTCATTTGATTGGAAGATTCTTCTCTTCGATAAAGTTATAAATCGTGTGGTCAAGGCTTCGTCGCGCTGCACATGTGGATGCAAATTCACGGCCATGCATGCACGCGTGCCATCCACTGGATTCCAGGGAGTGAGAGAGGTGTGTTATATACTGTACGATACGACGATGATCTGACGTTTTAGGGAATAGATTACTATACGTCGAAACAATGGGCGACCTCTGAGGTGAGCTGAATGCCCGGATGTCTGGTTTCTGATGTCACTGGACTCGAACTCGACTAGCTACCTTGTTGCCTTGTCTGTCACTCTGTCAGCTGGAAAAGGAAATAAGACGGCTCATGCATATTGCTACTACTTCGTGATATTGGGCTGATTTAGTCGAGCTTCAGACGAGCCCACCCAGAAGTGGGCCAGATTCTGCACCGGCCCTGGTCAGGCCCATTTTCATCTTAACTCCTGATGACAATTTGTTTCTCAAAAAAAAAAAAAAACCTACTGATGACAGTACATAAATCCCTACCCGCTCTCTTACTCTACTGAAGTGAATGAAGCTAAAAATCAAAACAGGGGAATCGACTTCGAACTGAACTGTGCTGGTCATGACAGCTATTCCTGGCCATTAGCATGATCAAACTTGCCCCTGTACTATTTCAGGGAACATGCACCATGCCTGCGCCTCAAGAAGTGGTCAGACTGTGAGAGTGAGAGATCGATCAGTTTCCACGCACTCCAACTGCTCATCAGACCTTAAACCCCTCCTGTCCTCTAATTTCTCTCGCGCTGTCGAGCCCGCCCATGACCTGCCTCCCATGCAATTGCATCCCTCTCTCTATATATATCACTCTACGTGCCACACGCCATGCGGTATTGATCAGTGCTTGATCGAGCGTGTACGTACGTACGTGCACCCATCGGCGCACGCATGGCTCCTAGCACCACCTCCTCCTTGCTCGTGTTCCTCCTCTTCCTCCTCCTGCCCGCCGCCGCCGTCGTCGCCGCCGCCCCTGCCCCACCGGCTACCGCCGCCTTCAACGTCACGGAGATCCTGAGCCGGTACCCGGAGTTCGAGCTCTTCAGCTTCCTCCTCTCCAACACCGGCGTCGCGCGCAAGGTCAACAGCCGGAACTCCGTCACCGTGCTCATCCCGGACAACTCCGCCGTGGACTGGCTCCTCCGCCGCAGCGCCAGGCTGCCGCGCGCCGCGCTGGTGGAGCTCATCTCCGTCCACGTCGTGCTCGACTACATCGACGCGGCCAAGCTGGCGGCGCTGCCCCGGGGCGGCCAGCCCACCGTGGTCACCACGCTGTTCCAGACCACGGGGACCGCGCGCAACCGCACGGGGTTCCTCAACGTCACCGGCACGGGCCGCGGCGGCGCCGTCTTCGTCTCGGCCGCGCCGGGGTCGCTGATCAACGCCACGTTCAAGAGGGCGGTGACCGCGAGGCCGTACAACATATCTGTGCTCCAGATCAGCAACTTCGTCGTGCCGCCCGGCATCATCACCAGGCCGCGGCTGCCGCTGCCGCCGCGGTCGCGGCCGCCGCCGCCGCCGCCCACGCCGAGGGTGAGGCAGATGGCCGTCGCGCCGAGCCCTGCGCCTGCGCCGAGGTCAACTTCGCCGCGGCTATCTCCGACGAGGAATCCGACCTCGGAGGGCGATACCGCGGAGGCTCCCGACACTGCTGAAGCGCCGGCGCCGTCGGGTGGCCATGTGGCGCGAGTGATGATGAGTTGGTGGATTGGTGCGGCCGTGGGGATGGCAATGGCATGCATGCTCGGGTACTTGTAGATTAATTATTACTGCCCATTTGCAACTGATCGGGAGGGAATCGTCACATGCATCAGATCCTATATATAGGTCATTCTGCGCACCCTTTTCTTAAGTCAACTATCTATCTATCTATCTTATATTGTTGTTACGTTTCTTGGAATTGGAGAGTAGAATTACAAAGTGTGGAAAAAAAAACAAGTTGACTACGTTCAATTGAAGGTGGGCCTTTGTCACACACTGGGGTCTTTATCGGACACACGTCAGTCGGTCGTTTGTGTAATTGAGTCAAAGCCAGCATCAACGATTTTTTGGAACTAGCTTATTTTTGAGTAATTGAGTCGGCTGTTTCGCCTCCATATTTTTTAGATGTATATAGAAGATGTTTTGCAATTCACCTAAGTGGCGTTCGGGTTATCCAATTTTTTTCGGATCGGGTAATTAGATAATGAAAATTGCTACCCAATATTAGTCTCGAAAAACAACCCGTAATTTTGGGTACCCGATAATTTGGGTTCAGGTTCGGATATTCCCAATTTAACCGAATTTTTAGAAAACAGCAAACTGCACAAAAATTTAACAGCAATTTATATATAGTTTCAGCAACAATTTGTATAGAATTTCAAAAGCATTTTGTAGAGAATAATATATTACAGTCACTTGTTCAAACAAAGAGAATTATATCCTAATAAATTGATAAGTTCTAATGTTTAACTAACAAGACATGATAAATACAAAGACATAGACAAATGTTTGGGTAGTTTGGGTACCGAGGGATATTACCCGAATTACTCAAACTAATTTCGGGTAATCAAAATCGCTATACGAATTAAGGATTTGGTACCTCAGGTTCGGGTACTTCGAGTTTGGGTTCTTCTAATTCGGGTACCGGTAATGGGTATCGGTTACATTGCCCAGGAGAACCTGATGCCGCCGTCGGAGGCGAGTGCTCTTCATGTTAGGGCTTATTTGGATTCGATTGGATTGTAGGAGCTAGCTTCTAGAATCTACAAAGAGTTTCAAACAACTATAGCTTTTGCCCAACTTTTATAATCCAAAGTACCCTATATTCCACAATCTAGGAAGTTGATCAAACCTTTTCAGCTTCAAGACATCAAAAGACAATTCTGCCCTTCACTATTTCTCTCTCCACCATGTTAGAAAACAAGGACAAAGGATTATGGTAATTTTGCTCTATAAAGCAGCCTATCTCAGCTTTTACAAGCTATGGATCCAAACAACCTACCAATTCAACTTTTTACAATCACCTTGTAGCAATCTAAGCTAGCTTTCATAGTTCATGATGTATCAAAACTGTCTTGGGGACCACATGGTCCCCGGGGGCTAGGTCCTCCACTCTGTCCCCCATGCTCTTCACCACTCTGGATTCGATCCATCAGATTCTTGTTACCCAAGGTAAAGCTGCTTGTATATAGGGGGTGCACATGCACCTCTAAATTTGCAAAAACAATGAGTTTGGTTCGAATTCCACCATATATGCAACCCCTTATGAGATACGTCTGTGCACCCATAAGACAAGTGCACCACCTCAAACTTGCTCTAGCTTCGCCACTAGTAGTTACTCAGATGTGAAATGTGATGTGATCATGGATGGTTTAGGTGGGCCCTCATATCGCCAACTGGCTGCCTCCTCCACCCCTTGTCTCCACTACTCTAGATCCTTTCTCCTTACCCCTTTATTACTTTGCTTCATACTCCCTTCGGTTCATTTTATCTTGATCGAAGGGAGTAGTATTTATCTTCTACCACCCACCGCACCACCCCTCCTCTCCCATCTATTTCCCCGCAAGGCATCACCTTCTTCGCCCTCTCATCCTCATCTCTTTCCGATGAAACTTGACCTTATGCCGATCAGGGTTGGACAATAAAAAATGCCGCCACCCAAAGCTTCTTCCTTGGAATAGCATTGACAGGATGATATCAACATGCGCCTCATGAGCAAGAGCTTTCCCCCTCACCCAACCCTCATCTCACAAGGAGAGTACTCGCAATGGGCAATTATGTCATCAAGATGACGACCAACATAATCGACTTGAGCCTAGTTGGTGCCTGGATGCTTGAGGGGGAGGGGCCTTTTTAACCTTCAATCAACTTTAGCCTCTCCTTAAGGTGCATCCATGGAAAAAATTTCTATGGGGGCTCGTAAGTCCGGCATCCGTATGAGAGCTCAAGCCCCCCTATGGATTCGTCCCTTATAACAGAGTATTGGCCGCGTCTTGGCTGGTTAGGGCTCAGGAGGACGCTTGTAGAGAGGAAGTTGATAAGGTGAGGTACAAGAAATCCTGGGAGGTGGCAATTGCCTCGCGAGTCGTCTCGCCCGCCCTAGCAGGTACAAGAGAACTAGGAGGTGGAAGATGACGTCGAGGCTCCCCCACCGACAACCAACCGAGCCGATGGGTGGTATTGGTGGTGGTAACCGCCCAGCCTCCGTGATGGTATTCGTGGTACAATCAAGTTCCATCTCTTTATTTTAATTTACCTTTTATGAGTCCTCACTTTCTCAATGAAGATATGTATTTTTATTCATTCTTAGTTTATGATTGGATACGTAGCCCTGATGTTTAGAGAAATTATGTAGTTTAATCTTGAATAGTTGTAGCAGGTGTAAAATGTTTTTTAGATGTAGTAAAAATGACAGCAAAAAAAGAAAGATAAATGTCTTTCTCCCTCATCTATCTTTGTACCTCTTTTACATGTGGCAACGTATCACATGCAACCCAGCTTCGTGTGCAACCTTTTCAACCACCAATTAAGGCCACAGGATCTAGATCTGACGTCTGAGGTTTTTTTCACTTAAACCCCTCCACCTGTGGGTTTAAATCTAACTCGTGTGTATCCAGATGGGAGGGTTTAAGTGAAAAAAACCTCAGACGTTGCATCCAAATCCTGCGACATTAATTGGTGGTTGCATAGGTTGCACACGAAGCTGGATTGCACGGGATACGTACAGCTTCACTATCGTCCCTTATCTGCTTCTATGGTCCACGTGGGCAAGAGGCATAGGAGTACGGTTACAAACCAACGAGAGTGAGCAGCAGCATCAAGCTGAGACGCACAAGTACATGACCCATGGTGTGTTCGAGGCTAGATTCTAATTCAAAAAATAAATGTAAAAAATCAAATAAATAAAATTATGCTTTAAAAAATCTAGATTTTTTTGTCAGTGAAGAATATCTCAAATACAAAATATTCTAATTTTTCACACCTAAAAAGGATAATTAGAAAAAACCTGCCGTCATCTTACGTCTTATGGGAGAAACCAGAAACATAATCCATTAGGCGTTTCACTCGCCCAGGCAAAAACCACAGAACCAGTTGATACGTTTTATGGCAGATTCGTTCCACACTTGTTTGGATGTATCAATCAACATGTGTTAGGGTAGGTTGGAGTAGAATTTAAACTAAATTTTATCCCAATTCACTCCAATACATATAGATTGAGATGAATTCGATAACATCCAAACAAGACCCTGAAGTGTTTGGTGCCGTTTCTACTGGCTTCCAAACATCCCCGAGTTTACGTTTTCGTGAACACTCCTTGTACAATAGCAAACTCACGCAAACCTCACGCTCACGCACTTGGGCTTAGGTTGTACTTGGGCCCAATCCATTCTGGACCGTAGATCTGCTGGGCTGATGCACCCGCCAACTTTTCATGGACCAGAGTCAATTCCTCTGCTTCGCTAGCCTGTGAAGATGCA
>Ga0182004_10002157_pt1 | contig 15117 bp, 7 predicted proteins | sample Sormic07211540_1_FD_120479 | JGI IMG/M metagenome (GOLD analysis project Ga0182004, IMG submission 120479) | Endophyte microbial communities from Sorghum bicolor roots, Mead, Nebraska, USA - 072115-40_1 MetaG | ecosystem: Host-associated > Plants > Roots > Unclassified | place: USA: Nebraska...
GTTTTTTTCATTTATTTGTGGCCGCAAACCAAACAGATACCACAACATTTTGCCATACTTTTGTGGTAGTAATCCAAACAGCTGCCACACTTATTTTGCCAAATCTTAGTCACTAACCAAACACCCTGTTTTTGCCACAGTTTGTGGCTTGCCACACTTATGGCTGCTACTTAAGATTAGGCATGGCAATGTGTGGCTGGCATCCAAACATGCCCTAAGACACCAAGGAGCCAAGGAGGAAGGATCTTGCTACGTGGCAACACCCTCCATTGCGTTGAACTATGTTGCACGCGCAAAGAAAAACTGCTGCTTACAGCTGCAGTGTTTCGTCGTGCCAAGCAAAAGTGAAACCCGGCTGGCCGGCTCGGCTGCTTCTCTTGGTCAGTTTGGATTTGAAGATTTAGAATAAAAGAGAGCAACCCCTCTCCTTAACATCTTTGTAAACGAAATGTAACAAGCTAAGGCCTTGTTTAGTTCGAAATTTTTTTCAAGATTTCCCGTCACATCGAATCTTTGGTCGCATGCATGAAGTATTAAATATAGATGAAAATAAAAACTAATTGCACAGTTCACCTGTAATTTGTGAGATGAATCTTTTGAGTCTAGTTACTCCGTGATTAGATAATGTTTGTCAAATAAAAACGAAAGTGCTATAGTAGCTAAAAACCAAAAATTTTGCAAACTAAACAAGGCCTAAGATTGCACCCCCCCACCCCACCACCACCACAAAAAACAGCTTTATTTCCAAAATAAAGTGTCATTATTGTAAGTCAAATATTTTTAACTTTCGCCAAATATATGTAATAAAATGTGAGTATTTATGGTGTATAATCAGTATCATTAGATGAATCATTTAATATAATTTTATAATAAACTTATTTGAAGATATATATGTTGCTAATTGTTTCCCACACAAGTGGGCTCCTACATGAGTTAACACCTGTAATTAGCAGGTGCTCAATGCAACCATATATATATTTGTTGCCGCAAAAGCTAATATGCAACCCACCTTGTGTCCATGAGCTAAAAGCACGGAGGGCTATGTACAATATGACGCAAGGCAAATTTGGCAACACATTGGTGCACGAAAGAAGCCCACGATATTATAATGAAAATGTGATGAATGAAGATCTCGTGATTTGCCCTCAAAAGGGAAAGGAAATAGGTAGAGAAAATACTGGACGATTGAGATGGAAGTGGACTCCAAGCGAGGATTTTGGACTTCAGCCCATCCCACCGAAGGCCCATCAGACAAACACAAGCCGCGGCACCCATGTTCTGTTAAGTAAGAACTTCAAGCCCATAATAATATCGTAATGCATGGTAGGCCATCCCGATCCAGAAACGACCAACCTGTTATAGATGGTGCGAAAGCCATCCAATTTCATGGCTCCGATTGCACTTCACCTTAAATTCAGACTATAAGTGTCAACTGTTAATACAGCACAATATTTGAGAGCTTAATTAGATTCTAATATCTACAGTTTCACACAATAAGGACATGAAAAAAAAAACAGTGTAGTTATTAAAAAAACAGCTGCCAAAGATATTAAGCATCTTCGCCAAAAAAAAAGATAAAAGAAGTCTTACACACTACTAATGGATTACAGGACTCCTACAGGAAATTATTTACACATACAAACATTTCATAACTTAACCATCTAGCGCCCCTCTAATAACACTGTCGTGCTCATATTATTCATAGAGTTACTAGTGTTTTCTCCTGTTTCCTGGGCTTCAGAATACCTTTGTGAAAAAAATACAGGCTGTTTTGGAACTGGAAGTGCGGTAGTTTCATTCTCCAACATGAAAACCACTGATGACATGAGTGGCCTGCTATTTGGATTGTCTTGCACACACAAGAGTCCTATGTGGATACACCTGAAGGCTTCATTTGGTAAACAACTCTTGACAAGGGATGAATCCACTAAATCCATTGCCTTTCCTTCATTCCACAAGCTCCATGCCTAAACCAATCAAATCAATTTCATAGAACATTAATAGATATTTCTTCACTGCATTGTTAAAATTTCAAGCAAGCCACTGTACTTACATAAGCTAATAGATTTGGGAAATCTGTGATGTGGGTTAGACTAATCTTCGAACCACTTATAATCTCCAAGAGTATGACACCAAAGCTGTATGTATCAGACTTGACAGAAAAGGCACCATCCATAGCATATTCAGGAGACATGTAACCACTGTTTAAGGATTGTTAGCAGTAAGTAACAAGCTTATTAAGTGCAGGAAAACATAGGGTTATTTAAAATCTGAGGCGTGGATTACTCACTATGTCCCAACAACCCGATTAGTATTTGCTTCGTGCTGGTTTCCTCCAAAGATTCTTGCCATACCAAAATCTGATATCTTAGGGCTCATATCCGCATCCAACAATATGTTGCTTGGTTTGAGATCTCTGTGAACTATCGTCAACCTTGAATCCTGGTGGAGGTAAAGAAGCCCTCTAGATATTCCTTTGATTATCTTGAACCTTGTTGGCCAATCAAGGAGCTTTTTTCTTGCAGCATCTACAATGGTATGTTATAAGTAAGTAAATTCCATGGTAATATGGCTGCTCTTTCCTTTTGTAAAATTAAAAAGTTTCAACATACCAAAAATAAAGGAATCCAAGCTTTTGTTTGGCAAGTATTCATAAATCAGCAATTTCTCATCTCCACAAATGCAGCAACCAAGAAGTCTGACGAGGTTCCTATGCTGCAATTTGGCAATCAGAACTACTTCATTTCTGAATTCCTCTGCACCTTGCCCAGAACCCTGACTGAGCCTTTTGATTGCAATTTCTTTCTTCTCACCGAGCATACCCTGCACGATTTCACCATTAGTAAATTGAAAAAGGGAGTGACTAGAAATGCATACTACTATTGTTCAAATAATTATTTTTTATTACCTTGTAAACCTTCCCAAATCCACCTTGACCAAGCATATTGTCTTCAGAGAAGTTATCTGTTGCAGTTACAATATCTTCGAAGCTAACAAATGGAAGTTCTAGATTTTCATCACCAAGTTCATGTGACGTGGTCAAGTATCCAACCATCGCTTTCTTCTGGATATCCTTGTTTCTCTGTTGGCCTAAAAGAAATATCAATCAGTATATATCCTTTGCTAGTACTTGTTAGAGTAATTCTGCAAGAATTTTGAACTATGAATAACTCTGAGTAGCAAAGTGGCTCTACCTCTCAGCCTGCATTTCCAGACAAGGTACATGGCAGCAGCCACAAGCACAAGCAGCGATGCCGTAACCGGAAGCACGATTTTTACCACATCCATTCTCTTCCTATTAGCTGCAGAAATACATTACACAAAGTGAATAGATGACCTTTTTGTAAACGCCGTATAGAATGGACGATAAAACTTTGCTTCTTAATTATACTACTGCTCTTTCCTCATTTGCGAGAAAAAAGTCTATGTCATTGGGACTGTCACTTACCTAATTCAGACTTCGCCAACCTCAGGTAGAGATCCTGTCCCTTGTCTACGTACCGGACATCAACAATGTTATCCTTCCACATGACGCAGCCGCTGCCATCACCACCTCCTCGGATGTCGGCGGCGGCGTAGGCCACGCACGAGCAGTCGGCGAGGCACCTCGCCCTGCACTGCTCCAGCGTCGCGTTCATGTCCACCGTCGTGTTGTCCGTGTCGGGGAGCTTCACTCCCCGCACCACCCTGAACCCGTCCGTCGTCGTCCCGTTGCCGCACTCCAGCGGCACGTTCCTCCGGCACCCGCCACCGGACTCCCTCATGGACCACTGCGAGGGGTTCACGGGGCTGAACCCAACGACGCAGCTGCAGAAGAGCGTGGACGCCGTGTTCACGTTGCACAGGCCGAACGCGCCGCACATGGCGTAGTCGTCGCAGACGTCCCTGGGCGCCTGCGCGAAGGTGTTCCACACCCGGCTGGCGGGGTCCCATGCCAGCCGGTGCAGCACGCCGACCTCGTTCAGCACGAGGCGGGAGAAGGGCGCGTCGGACGAGGTGTTGAAGATGTAGGCGATCTCGTTGGGGCGGACGATGACCTGGTTGGAGAACAGCTCCGAGTACGACGCCATCTCCGGGACGCCGCTGAACCACAGCCCGTTCCAGGGACCCGTCCGGTACTTCTTGGCGTTGCCTTGCCAGGAGACGCAGTCCGGGAGGCCCAGGGTGTCCATCACACGCCGGCAGTCCCCGGTCGTCGGGTCGTTCGGCGCGCGCCACGACGTGAGGGACCATTCCGCGCCGGTTCGCGGGTCCTTGCCGAGCCTCATGCCGGCGAGCAAGGTGTTCGACGGGTGATCGAACGACTGCCAGAGCACGTCGCCGCTGCTCTGCTCGCGCACGACGAGGTTGCCGGACTCGAGTAGCTGCGCCACGGCAGGAGCCGAGCTCGTCGTGTTGGAAGACCACGCGGTCTGGCCAGAGCCGTCGAGAAGGCGGAGGCTCCCGGAGCTGCCGACCACCATTACCCCTAATCCTGAGGTGTTGCTGATGGGGGTGTCACGATTGGCCACCCAACAGACGGCATCCGGGGACGCGGTGAACCAGATGCCAAGGTATCTCTTGGCTGGCACGCCGGTCGGGGAGAAGAAGCCCAGGGTGAAGGTGCTGCCGGATGAGACCAACGTCTCACCGTCGGTGATGTTGCCACCGTTGTTGAGCGTGTCAGATGCAATGCCAGCGGCCGAGGCTCTGAGAAAAAGCAATAGCACGGGGAAAATCATGGCGGAAAGATTGAGAAAAGACATGGCGGAAAGATTGAGAAATCTGCTGGCTGATGACTGCATGATAGTTGATGCTAGAATCTCCCCTTTGTGCAATAAAGCTCCTGGTGTCACTGGACAGCGTTATACTCCTATTGTCCTATATCGCTCACAATGCTGGTGCTTTTCATTGGTTGCATATTTAGCACGAAACTCGTACTAAACTTATTTGTGCCCCTACTTATTTGTTAGTCAATTTCTTTTTTATACGAACTGGCACTGTTAGTGTCTGTATTAGCCAATTTAACAGCCTGCCCAAATTTACAAGGTCGCACCAATCGTATCTCTTATTTTAAACTGACCCCCTTGGTCTCTTTATTGTTTACTAATCCTCAGTTCCAAAATATAGGTAGTTTAGCTTTTTCCTTATTTTGTTCCAAAATACTCCGTACAGAGATTGAGCAAGTTAACAACATGGACAGTGCATTATCGGTAAATGTTATTAACAGAAATGTTTAAATAATAACCATAAATAATGCCCACATATGGTTTTTTTTTCAGGAACGCAGGAGAGCTGCGTTTTTAAATTATCTACTTCTATCATTATTAATGAAAATGCTAACCTAGCTATAGTAAACATATATATTGTGCCGTCCTGCATATATCAAATATACATGGTTACATGATCAATAAAGTTATATATTATGTTTTAGCGATAGACCATGAACAATGTTCTCTTCATGACACATATCAATGATACCAACAATTCATCTAAAATTATAATAATATTTTATGACAATAATATATGCAAGTTATTACCCTAGATAAAACCTATATACTCCCTCCGTATAGGATTTAGAAGTCGTTTTGGACAAGATTTAGGTCAAACATTGATAATATAAATCATTAATAACGTTTAAATTGTTGAGTTTGCAAATATGAAAATTATATGAATAGATTTATCTTGAAAAACACTTTCATAAAAGTATACATATATCATTTTTACTAAATATTTTTATAAAAATAAGAGATCAAAGTTGTGTTTCAAAGACCGTGTCGCTGTCCTAAATGACTTCTAAATCTTATACAGAGGGAGTATTTCTATTAAAATGTTGTGGTGAATCTCCACTGATAAATTTATAAATTTCTTTATAGTAAGCAGCGTTAGTTAGGCACAAAATATTACATCATCTTGAGGCTAGCATGTTGGCATATCCTAGATCTCACTTCAAACTACACAGTCAATTTTGAGCTGCGTGCCATCACAGTAGTTAAGAGTGTCGTATAAGACCATAAATCTTTGCTTTTAATAGAATACAAAAGGAGAATCTGAGTTTTAGATTAACATGAGGACAAAGAGTTTGTTGAATCAGAAATTTGAAAGTCAAAATCCATAATCATGATGTCCTGAAACATGGACTGCAACAAGAAAGCAGAGGTAGAATAACTAGTAACCAATGATAATAATTCATTCATATTTCCCTTTGGACCATTCTAACTAACTCTCGTATATTTCGTTTTTAAAATTTCGTTTAGATAGTTCTTCGTTAGATATTGATGAAATTGTAGGGTTTAGATTTGAAACTGGCCCCCCTTTTAGAATTTGTGTAAAATATTCCAATCTGAATTGGATCCCTAGTGTCATATAAACTTCTACAAGGATTATGCATATTTCAATTAAGCACCATATACCGTCGTATGTCTTGTTGATGATGCAAAAATTTGGTAGAAATTTTGACATTAAGCACCATATATTGTTGATGATGCAAAACTTTTAACATTCAAGTCGTCCATTTGCTTTTAACTGACGTTTTAGTTTCCTTGCAGTAGTGGGTGTTTGTGAGTGGGGGTTTGGATCTATGTATAACTCTCTCTTCTTTTGGCCTCTGCGGATCGAGTTTTTTATGATACACAACTCTTCTGTCTGAGAAGAAAAAAAACTTTTAACATTAAGCAGTGTTATTACCTAGGAACTATTTATATATATGTACTCTAAACATTTCTACTATTTTTCTTCATGATAAAATCTAAACATATAGTCCTCCTGTAAAAGAGAAACTCCATTATCCAAAAATCGTGATTGCTTACGAGTGGTGGCAATACAAAGTTGACTTAGTCCATGCACGGATAAGCTGCACGATGCACAAAGACCTGCTAGTAGAGTGCTAGCTCATGGAGTCATGGATGATACGTGACTTTAGGCTGCCACTGGTATATGCACATAAAGGGAAGTCACATCCACTAGTCTACAGCATGCATCATGCACAGACTGCAGGCCGCGGGTTAGCTTCTTCTTCACTGTTCCTAGAACGATTAGAGTCTGTTCACTTGTATAAAAAATTATAATTGAAAATACTGTTTACTAATTTATTATGAGAAAAAAACACTACTGATAGAAAAAATACAGACAAACGAACAGGCTTGGGGTAGTGGAACGTGAATCATGAAACGTGGTATACTTTGGAACGCTCCTTGACAAAGATTTTTTCACTGTTGGGACGAAACTGATTCACATTCTTGGAATGGCACGTTGCCAAGATGCGGAACGTGGCATTGTACCACGTCTCCTACTGACTGTGGTCCAGGCCGGATCTTCTCCATTATTGTGTAGCCTGAACTGATGCTGGCCTGCACGGCTACAAACAAATCCCTCTACCCTCGCGAACATGCAAGACGAGGACGGCGTAAACTTACGCATGGCTGCTGTGTACGCAACAGAGTAAACATCTGCTGAAATCAAACGAATACGACCTGTAGACTTTTGTAGTGCGTGCCATCTTTGATCTTTTCTTTCCAAGTGGTTAGACTGCTGACTTTTTTTTGTGTCTGATTGATCGGCAAGGCATGCACAACCCGACCCTTTTTTCGCAGTTGCTCTGCATCACTCTAGTCTCTAGAAAACAGCGCGCGTGAAACAGCAAGCACTTTATTAAACTTGATTGATTACCTTGCCGAGCTCGCCCATGCTCATCAGTACCCTTGCTCTAACGATTCGTCCAAGCTTGAGTGATTCTGAAACAGGCCAGGTCATGGTACAGCGACGGCTCGAAAATGACGCAGCAGCCAGCAGCAACCAGCAAGCCAGGGGCACCCGGTGAATCGAAGAACAAAGCTGCTATCTTGGCAAGAAAGAGATGCTGACTGGTGTGGACCATGGCGACGGCGTCGGTGTCGTCGTCGCCTCTTTTGCTATGCAGCACGGGGAGCAAGCAGCGGCGGGAGTTGACCCAAGGCGGTGGCTGATGACAACTAGCTGTCGAGCGCTGCCATTGGGAGGAGGAGGAGGAGGCTGATGCTGATGGAGTCGACTGTCGACAGAGAGATTTTCAGCCACGAACTTCGATTGAAATCAGAGTTGGGCCGGTTCAGTCTCCGAAGTTCAGCCAGCCCGTTGATGAGGCCCAAATATTACTATGGGCTGAGACCTTGCGAAACCTATGTACTGGGCCTGAATTCGACGGCCCATCTTTGAAACAGCCTAGAAATTGGCGCGCTCTCAGCTCTTGTTGTTCTGAAAAGCAAGGCAGTTGGTCCTCTCACGAGAGTCATGTACGAATTTGCAGATTCTGCTCTGAGAAACAAACTGTGTACGAGTTACGGTGTATATTAGTGCAAGGAATATCAACGGTTACTCTTACACCAAAAGAAAGGAACAGGTTTAAAACGAAGGCAAAAGAAGAACGAAAAAAAGGTTATATAGGCCAGTTTCAGGCTGCTTCAGTGCTAGTCCAGGCTATCTTAGCAAGGGCATGTCAAGTGAGATCGACGGTGTCTCTCTGTGCGCCACTGTCGTTGAACGCAGCGTGTGAAGGAGACCCAGTGCTGCTGTGATCATCAAATATTGGCATTTTGGGCGGGTAGATCCCGGAATCATCACTGTTTAGCATTGTGACTACCGCAGACATGGTAGGCCTATCTATCATCAGGCAGCTGTTGGACACAGAGAAGGCCTATCTGAACGCATTTCTCCAATGCAGGAAGAAGCCCAAACTCAGGCTCTTCCATGGCTGAATCCAGAAGGTCCTCGATCTTATGCTGGCTCCAACAATCCCAGGCCTGCAAAAGATCGAGCTACAGATTTATGCCTAAACGTTCAAAAAAATACAGATTTATGCCTACTTCTTGAGAAATTAAATGAAACGTAATAATATGGAATTTCTGGCTATCGGTGTACTTACATAGGGTAGGAGTGGTAGCATGTTTCTTTTTCTTGGGCCACTTATTATATTCATTATGACAACTCCGAAGCTGTAGACATCGCATTTCAGTGTAAGGTTTCCTTGCATCGCGAACTCCGGAGCCGTATACCCCCTTTGGTTAACAAAAAATATGTCAGATCATATCTGGGGGAAAAAACGGTAGACATGTACTGATGTACATGATGTAGCCAAATTAATAGAACATCAGCTGAAAGGTTAAGGTTCAATTAATCATACGGTGTCTGAAAATTTGTTTGAGTTATCTGATCTTCAATGAATGTTTTCGCGGTACCAAAATCTGCTATCTTCGGTCTCAAATTGTTGTCCAGAAGTATGTTGGAGGGTTTTAGATCCCTGTGAATGACTTCCTCGCTTAATTCTCCATGGAGATAAGCAACGCCTTTGGCAACCCCACGAATGATTTCCAGCCTTCGCTCCCAATTCAGAGACGCACGGAGTTTGGGGTCGTTTCCTGTCAGTTTGATGCATGCATAGAACATGAGAACATTCAAGTGCCAGGAGGTTAAAATGATTATATCTCCAGACAAAAGAATGCATCACAGATTACGAGTCAGTGTATACCGAATATGTAGAAACTCAAGCTCTTATTCTGCATGTACTCGTAGACTAGTAGACGCTCATTTCCATCCTTGCAGTAAGCAAGGAGCTGAATAAGATTTCCATGCCTTAGTTTTGACATCAGTTCCACTTCTCTCATGAAAGCCGTTTCACACTGATCATAGGTAAGCGAAGAATGTATGATCAGCCGCTTTACGGCAACCTTGGTTCCATCATCTAGCATGCCCTGGTGATTGTATACTTACATGATGTTATATGTCACAGAATTTTAACGGTAAAATAGATATTCAGTAAAAAGAAGGCGACCTACAGAGTACAGACAGACCTCATAAACGATGCCAAATCCACCTCGGCCAATGATGTTGTTTTCGTGAAAATCTTTTGTTGCTGCTTTCATGCTAGATAGTTGAACAGAAGGGACGATCGGAGCAGGAATAGCCTGAATACTATGAGTAGCTGGAACATGGATCAACATGTCTGCAAATTAGCTTATGCAAAATGAAATTTCTCGTTTTCTTTTCTACAGAAAATTACAGGAGGTTGAGTGCTGAAATAAAGGGGGAAAAGAAGTAGGAGTAACCGGGTTTGTTAAATCACCTGAGATTCTAGATGTCAGATGCCTCCTAATCATGAGTAGGACCACGAAAATAATAAGCAGAACCATGACGAAGGAAGACACAGATGCGCCAACAACCCGAGCAGTAGGAGATGACCGGTGAGATGGTTTGACTTCACCTGTCAGTTTCACAGTAAGGATCATCAAAGGACAAAGCTAGTATGTCGAGCAGATGAGATCATGAGAAAGCAATGGCTGTGTTCATCTACATCGATCGATGCAGAGTCAAAGATATGCCCTGTTGGCAAAATCTGAAATAGCGCCGTTATTTGAACGCTAAAGCTATGCAACTAAGCAGGGGCTATAGTGTGCAATAGCGGCCAAAGTTGGCATTGCTGCACAAATAGAAATAGCTTAGCGTAAGATCTCTCCCGTCACTATAGCCCGTTATTTTTTTTCCATGATGCAGACCTAAGGGTTTTACAAAGTTTTCCCTTAGAAAGGATGCCAAAGTTCGTTATTAAGGAAAAAAAAGGGAAAGAATGCCAATTGCCAAAGCAACAGCAGCAGAAATGCTGGAACATAGTAAATTTTGCTGAATTGCTGTAGGCATACCTAGTTCAGATCTTGCTGACTTCAGATAGAGGTCCTGCCCTCCATCCACAAGGCGCAGATCGACGAGGCCATCCGTCCACATGATGCACCCACTCCTGGCGCCGCCGCCGCCGCCGCCGCGGATGTCCATGGGTGCGTAGGCCACGCAGGAGCAGTTAGCCACGCACCTCGCTCCGCACTCCTCCAACGTGACGCCCGCGTCCACCGACACGTTGTCCGCGTCGGGGAGCTTCACCCCCCGCAGCCGCAGGAAGCCGTCTGCTGCCGCCGTTGCCATCGTCCCGTTGCCGGCGCCGGCGCCGGCGCAGTCCAGCGCCACATTCCGCCGGCACCCGACAGAGTAGTCCCGCATCCTCCACCCCGCGGGGGACGCGGGGCTGAACCCCCGGGCGCAGCCGCAGAACGACGTGGACGCCGCGCCGGCGTCGCACACGCCGAACGCGCCGCACCTGCCGAACGCGTCGCACACGCCCCTCGGGGCCTGGAAGAAGTTCTTCCACGCGCGGGTGGCCGCGTCCCACACCAGGCGCTGCACCAACCCGTCGTCGGTGAGCAGCAGGCGGGAGAAGGGCGCGCCGGCCCTGGCGACGTACCCGTACGTGACCTCGCCGGGGCTGACGGTGAGCTCGTACGCGAACATGTCCGAGTACGTCGCCATCTCCGGGATGCCGCTGAACCACAGCCCGTTCCACGGCCCCGTCCGGTACCGCTCGACGTCGTCGCCGTCCCGGAGAACGTTTTCCGGCACGCCCCTCGCGTCGGTCGTGTACCAGTACTTCCCCGACGATGGGTCGCTGGCCGAGCGCCACGACGTGAGGCGCCACTCGGCTCCGGTCCACAGGTTCTTGCCGATCTTCATGCCGGGGAGCAAGGTGTTGGACGGGTGGTCGAACGACTGCCATAGGACGACGGCGCTGCTGTTCGGGTCACTCAGAACGACGAGGTTGCCGGACTCAAGTAGCTGCGCCGATGCTGGGCCGGCGGCGGCACTGGTCGTGTTTGAAGACCACACGACTTGGCCGGAGCCGTCGAGCAAGAGAAGGCTCCCGGCGTCAGTGATCACCAGCGCTGATCCGGAAGTGTCGGCGAGTGGGCGGTCACGGTTGGCTACCCAGCAGACGGCGTCCTCGGAAACGGAGAACCATATCCCGAGGTATCTCTTGCTTGGCACCCCGAGGGAGAAGAAGCCGAGGGTGAATGATCCTCTGGCCGAGACGAGCTTGTCGCCGTCGGTGATGTTGCGGCCCTTGCTCAGGATGTCGGACGCAGCATTAGCAGCAAGAGCTGTGAGAGCAACAAGGAGGAACAGGGAGAAGAAAATGAGGAGGATGCTGTTTGCGTTTGCCATGGACGATCGATGTTTTGTAGTTTTTGCACAAGGCACAGGCAATGTAACCACCCCTCGTATGCAGGAGAGATGTCGGATGGGTTGCGCATATATGACCGTGCTAGCGGGAAAAAAAATTCTCTGCATACTGATGCAGAGAAAGATGGGACGTGAGTAAGGCCCGATGACGAGCTAGGTCGGTTTGGTTTGGCTCGTTCTAGGATAACGAGGTAGCTCAGCTCGATTTGGTTCGTTACGAGTTTAAGGCTTTGAGCTGACTTGTTAAGCTCATGAACTTGTATACAAAATATAATATTTATATTTATCTAAAGCTTAAAAACAATAATAAAAAAAATAATATATCCAATAGTCTTAAATTAAACAAAATATTTATATGAGATAACATATCAACCATTTGTAAAATGTAAGGCATAAAGTAATACAAAACTAATATAAATTATAATGACTTTTTTTTTAAAACTGTAGCTCATTTAGCTCACGAGCAGCATACGAGCTATCTTGAGTTGGCTCTTTATAGCTAACGAGGTAAAATCTTAGCTCGGCTTGGCTCGTTATAATAATAAGCCGAGTCAAGCCGAGCCGGACCAGCTATGAGCTAAGCAAGCTAACAAGCTTTGAGTTTTTCGTCCATTCAAGCCCGAGCCAAGCAAGCTAACGAGCGCACTCGGTTCAGTCGAGATCATCCGATCGATCGACCACTTCGCGAGAAGAGTCATCTCGCATGGTAATCAAACCGTGCTACACAGATTCTCGATCTCTCTCTGCATACGTGACGCAGAGAATTCTTTTCCACTAGGAATTCCACCAGGAAAAAATTCTCTGCATACGTGATGCTTGCGAGAGGATACGGTGCAGCTAGCTAGCACAGCACGGAGGCCGTCCACGCCGTGGATCGTCTGGCCTGTGGCTGCGTGATGGAGGTGCGATTACGGATCGACATCACCGGAAAGGATGCGACATGCATGCATGAGTGAGATGGGCGGAAAGATATGGGATATGAGCGAGATCAGTCATCGCACGGTAATAACCAAACCGTGCTTCACAGATCCTCTCTCTGCATATGTATAGAATTCTTTTCCATGCTGCCCTGCACGTAGAATGCTCTAGTGTTGTTAGATCCGTAATTTCATGTTGCAACGTGGTGCGGATTATTTGGCTGGTATATATAATTCTAATCGCACGTATGGTATATCAAATGCTCCATGGTCCACAAGTCAGCTGCATATCAACACCATATTTTGGTAATTAAGGACCATCCCTACTGAATTGTTTTCCGTTGGGGAGGTCAAGCTTCCGAGACTTGGTCATCTCGAAGTAATATTTGGGAGCTGCGAGATTTTATTTGCTGAATTTTCAAGTAATGATTACACAACCAGCCGACTAAATTAAAAAGATAACTAACAAGAGATAATTTATAATTTTTCTATAGCTATAAACAATGACAAATTAATTACATGGTGTCTGAACAACAGTAAAAAGATTTAGACACCTCACATGTAAAAGTGGTAATGTAGGAGAAGGGATCCACGGCTATTCCGCTAAACAGGACGCCAACTGTGTTTGTGTACGTAGAGCTAGTGAGCTGCTCGTAGTCAAGTACAGTGTCTATTAAGATTCTGTTTGACATAGCTTAACTTCACTAATAAAGTTATTTTAAAAAATAGCTTTATAAATAATTTTCTAGACGAAGTTGAGCTATTTTAGAAAAAGGGTTTGATAAAATAGCTTCATCAACTACTTTTTGCGTAGAGATGAGAGAGAAGTAAGAGAGGGAGCTGCAATAAACTACTTTTTTTTAGCTTCATTCCAACTCGATCATATCTTTGTGAGAGGAGAAAAAAATACAGCTTCACTCATGAAGCTGTTTTGACCCTATTTGTCACAGCTTAACTTCACTAGGAAAGCTGTTTTTTAAGAAAATAGCTCCATGAGTGTTTTGGCTCTGTTTGTCATAGCTCAACTTCACTAGTAAAGCTATTTTTTAGAGAGCAACTTTCTAGATGAAGCTGAGCTTTTTTGAAAAAAGTGTTTAGTAAAATAGCTTCACTACTAGTTCTTGTATAGATGAGAGAGAAATGAGGGAGAGAGATATAATAAGCTATTTTTGTAGCTTTATACCAACCCATATTTTTATAAGAGAAGGAGAAAAACAGTTTCACTCATGAAGCTATTTTAGAAATAAGTGTTTGGTAAAAAAACAGCTCACAACAGCTCGTTCGTTGTTGTGAGCTGTATCAGGGCTTAGTGTTTGCAAAAAAAACAGCTCACAATAGCTCATAAAATTGTTGTGAGCTATACCAAACAGACCCTAAATAATAATCATTGACACTTGCCCCAATTGTCAAATCGAATAGCTTAACAGATTAATTAACAGCCAATCCGAACAGTTTATATCCTAGAACTTCTTGTCGCCACTCGTTCTGATCGGGCCGGCCGGAAGTGAGGTGTATCTTCACTCTTACTTCTCTTTCGACTGACATCAGCCTAAATTATTTAGATTGGAGACACAGATGGCTAGCACAATCGTATTACGAGCTAAGACTTTTCGCAGCACATATTTTTACTGGTTCAAATCCTAGAAAACTTCATCGGAAGATCTAAACAATAGCTCATGCAACTTATGATTGGTCGGTTTTTAAACATCTGAATTGGACTCACATATATATAAGTTGAAAACATTCAAACATTATCTTCTGACTTTCATTGTAGGAGGCGTACAAGCTAATACATCTATCTCTAGCTATATATATGCATAAATTCCCAGAATTGTTCTCTTTCATAAAGAAGAAGGAAATTATCCTGGCTGAAGGAATGGCTCAAACTCCCCTGCACAGCCTTTTCCATTTACCCCTATCTCAACAGGCTCATGGCCAAATGCTTCAGTTGCAAAATATTCTGGAGGGGGTTTCCCTGAATGAGTCTACCGACAGATGGGTTTACATTTGGAGCACAGCCAATTTTCAGTGAAGAGAGCTTATAATCATTTGAGTGGACACCGGATGTTACACCCAGTTTACAATTGGCTCTGGAGAAGTTCTTGCCAAAATAAGCATAAAGTGTTCTTTTGGCTTCTTATAAATGATAGACTGAGTACTAGGGAATTATTGAGAAGAAAGAATA
>Ga0182004_10002158_pt1 | contig 15117 bp, 13 predicted proteins | sample Sormic07211540_1_FD_120479 | JGI IMG/M metagenome (GOLD analysis project Ga0182004, IMG submission 120479) | Endophyte microbial communities from Sorghum bicolor roots, Mead, Nebraska, USA - 072115-40_1 MetaG | ecosystem: Host-associated > Plants > Roots > Unclassified | place: USA: Nebraska...
GAGGGGGAGGGCGCTTGCGGGAAAGAAAACAGTAACAAAACCCCCAACAGCCACACGAGAAGGCGCGTGGGGGGGGGGGGGGGGGGGGGGGGGGTTTCTGGTTTTAGCGCACGCTCATGGGGCCTCCTCTGGGGCCAAGCGCGGCTGGTGTCAGGCCGCCGGGGTGCGAAGCCATGGACGAGCTCTACCTCACATCGTTTCACCACCACAGGTACGAAGAGGAGGTAGCGGTGGGGAGTGCTGCCGCAAGTACGAGGAGGAAGTAGCACAGTGGGGAGCGCTGCCGCAGCCTGCATGTTCGTTTGGCAAGCTGTGGCAGAAAGTTCTGTTGACTAATTTGTTGTGAGAGAAAAATACTGTTGGCAGATTCGGCTGATAAGCTCAAGCGAACAAGGTCACCAAGCTACTAGAATTACTCCAAAGTTGCTTGTTTGCTTGTTCTTGATAAGTCTCGGCAAACTTATCAACGAATAATATGAAAATACAAACTGGAGATATAGATAGGTTTGTATTTGGCAATGATCGATGCTGCACGGATCTGACAACTTATTCGTTATCTTGCCTCATGGGATATAAATGTTCAATTTGACGACAGTAGGTTATCCACGAGGAGGCAATGACACCAATGTGCTTTTTCAGTATGCCTGTTTCATCAGCTTTAGCACTGCAGGCTCTAAGTACCGTAGACTGAAAAAAAAAGTGCAGTCTGAATTCTTAGCTGTACAGTAGAGTTTTGTTTGTGCCCTTCACATTTCTTAGTTCAAATCATACTGGAGGCGTACATGGCTATCTGTTTTGGTGTGCTTTAAGAAATAATATACTGTTGTAGTTTTGAAGAAGTTCAATGCTCTCATTGATCGTACAGAGGTGTTCACGTGGAAGATATGCTAGCAGAAGAATCTTCGAAGATATGCTAGAAGAGGAATTCAAGGCCGACATCGATGGAGAAGCATCAACAGTATCTTGAAGAGGTATTTCCTAGAAATTCGGCTATCAAAACTCAACGAACACACAACTCAAGAAGGATCTAATCTAACATATATGGCAACGCTATGGAAATAAAGGAAAATAGACAAAAGACGTTATAATTATATATAATATAATTTTTATATTGATGGTTTTAAAAAACATTATAATTATACTTCTCTTATTTATCATTGATATATTTTGTATCAAATAGCCGCTACAAAAATTTATTTGTAGTTGATCCTAGTTACATGCAAAGGATTAAACAGCTTAGAGATGAACTCTTGTCTCTAGTTTGTATGACATGTCTTTATACCTACCTGTATGTGATTCGAGACACTTAAAGATAACATCCCGTCTGTGAGTTGTACATACCCTAAGAGCCAACACCTCCTACGCTATGTTTGACTTCTGTAGGAGTGAATATTCCAGCTGTACCAGTCTTTGAATAAGAATAGGGTTTACGTGTTGTTTTTCTTCATTACTTAAACATTAAATGTATATTTGTTACTAAGTGTTGGGAATTTAACTTCGCCATGAAAAACAGCCCCTAACTTTAGAGTTAAAACTTTGAACTTAGAATTATAATTTTTGTAACAAAGTTTGTCTGCAGGGAGAAAAATAGGGCAAGGATGTAACTTTGACTTTGTCGAGAAAAATCAACTTTGCTGCAGAAAACTTTGCCTTCACCAAAGAAGAATGAAAGATTAAGCAAAGCTAAGCGAAGACAAAAATTTGGCTTCGCTTGACAATTGAAGCTAGAAAGAAGATGGAGCAAAAATCGACTAAGTCTAAAATACAAAGCCTACTAGAAGATTGGTGGACAAAATTGAAGAATGAAGACTTAGATATATTTAGACCACTTCGCCCTTGTAGTTGAGAAGGGTTGTGATTGTTTGAGTCAGGGGTAAATGGTTATTTTGTGTAAAATACGAAGGCTAGGGCCCTATAAATACCCCCACCGACATGTACACTAGACCCAGAGAATGAATACAATTTTCACTTGTGTTCAACTATTGATGTTTGTGTGATTGTTTGCTTGGCATAAAAGTTTCACCCAACACTAAAGAAGAACATGTATTTACTTTTACTTTAAGTAAGAATTTTATATAGCAATAGTAATAAAATTGGTAACTTATTACTTACTCTGTTCCAAATTATAAGTCGTTTTAGTTTTTTAAGATACATTGGTATTTAGATGTAATGTATATCTGAGCTCATAGCAAAAGTACTGCACAGTTAAGAAGCCAAAACGGTTTATAATTTGAAATAGATGGAGTATATACTCCCTTCGTATAGGATTTAGAAGTTGTTTAGGACCACGACACGGTCTCCAAAACACAACTTTGACCACTTATTTCTATAAAAAAAATTTAGGAAAAAATGATATATGTATACTTTTATAAAAGTATTTTTCAAGACAAATCTATTCATATAATTTTTATATTTATAAACTCAACATATTAAAAGTTATTGATGATTTATATTCCGAATGTTTGACCCAAACCTTGTCCAAAATGACTTCTAAATCCTATACGGAGGGAGTATACATATATATGTGGTTACATAAACTATTTTCACAATAGAAGATTTTGGCATTTTAGAAGTATATTTAGAAAGATAGTTTTATTTTATTTTTAAGATGACAGAAGTTGTAAAATAGATGCAAATATTAGAGGTTGCTTAGATTATCTATCACAATGACATGATGGGTAATTTTAATGTAAATTAATGTGTTAATTCAAATTAGGTTTCATAAGGGGATAGCTGGTATAGTTGAGATGCAGATTTAGACACTTATTTTTTTTCATACCGGTAGATGTGGATATCTTTTAAAGAAAAACATAATAGATTGAGTGACTATTATATCAATGATGATTAGAGCCTACTGGCTGATGGTCAAATATGTGTGGTTTATATAATTTCTGAATATATATATATTTCTCATGTGCCTCATGAGAGAGTTATTATGCTGCCATGACTTACCATGGTTCACGCTTGATTCCAACGATGCCAAAGTAAGTTCTCCCTTTGTTGCCTAGAACAAGGGAGAGACTACTTTTGTTGTCTGGCTGATGTTCTTGAGTTTAACTTCTAGCGATTTTATCCTTATAATAGAAATGGGTTTTTTAGGCACATAAGTTTTGTTATATATATCTAGCTATGTGTTATATCTAGGATCATAGTAAAATTTATATATTAAAACAAACAAATTTCTAACTTAGTATAGGTTTTGTTATGTATGTAGATATCGTTATGTCTAGATAAATAGAAAAAATTATAAAAAAATTAAAAACCAAAAATATCTTATGATTTGGAATAGAGGGAGTAGTAGTTAAAATATCTTAATTATCATGTTGCAAACAATGATTGATACTTCGTGCTGAATTGAAAAAAGAAATGTTTGACAGGATACATACCTTATTTTTTACATTAGTGGAAAAGCATTTTTTAAGGAGAAAAGATAAAGATAGAGATAGGATTCATAACAATACTAACATGACTTATCATGGTTAATCCACGCTTAATTCAAACAGAGCAACACAGCAACATGACCTGCATCATCACGAGTAGCTCGCACACCTAGATTTTACCAGTACCTATGGAGATTCGATTTGTTGTGACCTCCCTATATTTTTCCATGGAGGCTGCACAATTTTCATAGGGTTTTGCCCCATCATTCCGGACTAAATCCGTACCATGTACTTCTATGGCGAAATCAAACAGGCCTTTTTAAGCTATCGGATTGACAAATAGTACTCCGTGTGGAGTAGTACTAATTAATTAGCACCAACCACTCATGAAAACTACAGTTACCCACACCAGATTTTTATGACACCGTGTAAGTGTCAGCCTGATGTAATAATAATCTAGGCCTTGTTCAGTTCCAGAATTTTTTAGATTTTAGATGCTGTAGCACTTTTATTTTAATTATAGACTAACTAAGTTTAAAAGATTCATCTTACGATTTAAAGGTAAACTGTATAATTAGTTTTTATTTTTATCTATATTTAATGTTTTATGTATGTATCGTAAGATTTAATATGATGAAAAATCTTAAAAAGTTTTTGGTTTTGGGTGAACTGAACAAAGCCCTAGGCAGGCACGAAAGATACGAATTGCTGCTAAAATATTTCTGATTCTAAATTACTAAATGATTGTCGAATTCAACTTTGCTACTTAAATATTTTTATCCGTACTGTACGTTGTGGTGAGGAAAATAGGAACAGGCTCGCGCGTTGCTGTCACGGCCACGGCTGGCTGGCTGGCCGCCGGTCAATGTCGCTGTTGCCTGTTCTAGTGGATCGCAGCAGCCTACAGTTGCACAAATCGTCACAAGTGTGACATCGCCGGTGTGGTGGATGCAGACTCCCCGTACGTATATGTGTGTACGATGGTCTCTGCATCATGCAGAATTCCAGGCTGCATCGACTGATCGATGAACACGAGGGCAGACAGGTGTTAATCGTAACGGGAACCGCCTTTTTCAACAAGGCACGTATTCGGAGTATCTGTTTTTCAAAGGGAGATGATTATTGTATTAGAGATGAGATCATGTCACACACTAGTACAATCAGGCCCGGCTCTAGAAGAGAGGCAGGAAGCAGTGTGACCGTCGGGGCCCTTAGAGCCAGTGTTTTTGCTGTTTTTATCTTATGAGCTTGTTATGGTCATCAACCATCTGGTAGTCATAAAACTGCTTCATAATATACAACTCAGTATCGGCATCAGAAACCCCATACTTGGTCTCAAGTGCTTTTTACATGGTTTTACCAGTCTGTAGCGGCACATATACATCTACCATGGAGTCTCCTGGCACGCTCAAAATTGTTGTCTTAAACATAGTATCAGCATGTTCCCAAGCACGCCTCTCCTCTTGAGTATGCGGTCCAACTTATCTAGGTTCAACAACAAAATAGCAGCGCATAGTAGTCAACCATAATATGCACTTTGCCCGCCACCTCTTATAGTGAGTGCCCTCAAAAATATTTGGTTTCAACATACTCGCACGGCCAACTGATGAAAATTGCCTATCATGTTTTGGATTGTTAGAAATTTAGGCAAATTTAGCAGTAATTTAATCTAGAAAATTAACATGACAATTATGTTGGTTTATCGAAAATGTGTTTGTGTGTTCTAAACATGAATGTCATGTAAACAAGGCTAACCAGCAAGAATCTAACGCAAGACCTCATTGGAAAGAAGAATTTAGGATTATACCTAGCGGCACCAGAGCCGGTTGCGCTAGTTGACATAGCGTCTGTTGGTGTAATAGTCCCGCTCGATACGTATAGGTATGTAGCAGTGTCGATCAACCCGATGACGTGCGCAACCACCAGAAAGAAGAGGATGACGTGAGTAGTCGCCAACGACACTCCCCAAAAATATGAGTGCTGCCCTTCACCCGTGCAGATGAACTCGAAGACGACAGGCGTTTCGGAGGCCTACTCTCCCAATTCTATGCGCGCAGGAATCGGGATGGAGATGGTAGATAGCAGTGCAACAATAATGTGATGATGTTTTTGTCTGTGTTCTCAGCTCCTCCCAAAACAAGAGAAGGAGTTCACCTTTTATACAACAACATAGGAAGACAAAAGGCTAGGTGCATGAAAAATTAGCGGTCACCATGTCATTGTCTGTTACCAGTAACTTATAAAACCGATAATTTAATTGTCTGTTACTAGTAACGAAAATCACTATGATACCATAAACCACTAAATTATAATTCACCATCACATAATGGTCATCATGCACTTAACTTTCATCAACTCATAAGTTACACTATATAAAGGATCCAACTTAATACATATAGCACTATCTTTGATCTCGAAATTTTAATTGATTTAATTACTAAATAAAAATTAGACAAATCCAATTAAATCCAACTAAAAGGAGGTGGCATAGGCCATCAGAACCCTAGCCGTTGCTGGAGTTAGGGAAGAAGAGAACATGTGCGAACACGTGGACAAGGGAGAAGAGAGTATTTGCACAAATCAAACGGCCAGGACGAGCACGAGCACGAATCAATTGTGGGGTGTGGGTGTGCGCGCCGCAGCTCCGGAGCGTGCGCGCTCGGGAAAAAGTATTATCGATAAATTATTTATATATGTGTAATGTGTTAGGATTATTTACACAAATATTAACATCATCATCAATGAATAACAGAAACTATGCTTTAAATAAAATATTCAAAGTCTGTAAGACAAGTAAAATATAATCATCTCATAGTGAACTCGTCGCGAAACATCCAAGATCCAATTCAACATAGGTAGGTTGACTGGAGAAGACACTCTTGATACTCCAGAAGCAGTTTTAAATACCTCCTAAATAAAATAAAGTAAATCGTGTAGGTCATCATTAACCTGTATAAATATAAACCATCTAATCATATGATGTGAGGGTCTAGAACATTGTTAACCGTGTGCACAATTGACATACTAGTTTGATAGTCTGCAGAGATTACATACTTTGACATACTAGTATCGAAGTGATTGGAGTTTTTTTTGAAACTTGAAAGTGGTCAAAGTTAAAATATAAAAGTGATCAAAACTTAAAATTGTTTGATTTCTTTTAGACAGAGGCAGTATTTGTTTTTGAGGCAGAGGCTACCGCAGTATGGTCGTGCTATCGTGCAAGCTCGTACTAGGTCGGTACACGATAGGATAAAAAAAAAAAAAGGTCGGTACACCATAAAACATGCCGTGACGTGGGCCAGCGGTGACCGGTGAATGCTGCCCTCCTTTCACGTCCCAAGCACTTGCTTCCTCTCTTTCCGGCCTTCCCGGAGCCCGGCCGACGATTCGCCGCTCAGGCTTTGCACGACCCATTGGAAATGCTCCACGAAGGAGTCATGATGGGCCGCGATCATTCACCGGCCCGACTCCACACTAGACTACGTCGTATCATACCTGCCCGTATTTAAGACGCCCTCCCTCTATTAAAAAAAAAACAAGTGAGGTTTTAAATTTATCTTAAATCAAACTATTTTAAGTTTAATCGAATTTATACAAAAATATTAATATTTATAATATCAAAATAAGTAATTTGTTATGAAATATATATTTATATTCTATCTATTTGGTGTTATATGTATTGATGTTCTTTCATAAAATATGGGTTAATCTAAAATAGTTTGACTTAGGATAAACCTAAAATATTACTTTTTTTTTAGGATAGATAGAGTATTTATCAACTAGCAACCAGCAAGTGAAGCACCCCCACGCCTTGTTTGGATACCCTCCGATTATAATAAAATAATAAATCAGATTATATAATCGATTTTTGATCCAAAAATTAATTACCTGTATAGTCTCAAAAAAACAGGCCTTTCTTATATGCTCCTTTTCTCGTTGAACTTACCTACGAGGCCCAAAAAAAATCCCTTGCTTGTATGACCTTCGGTCCATTGTAGCCACTTAACGGTATCAAGTGAGAAGTAAAACGATCGTTTTACTCCTGGTGGAAAAAAAATAAAACGCGCAGTTGAAAAATAATATCCAAGGCACCGTCAAACATGCAAACGTGGGGCAACTGCCGTGGCGCCTCATCTCACCTTATCCATCACGCTACTTAATTTAACCGACCATAATCAGGCCTTGTTTAATTTCTAAAAAAATTTATAAATTTTTCAGATTCTCTATCATATCGAATCTTTAAATGTATGCACGGAGCATTAAATATAGATGAAAATAAAAACTATATACACAGTTCACCTGTAATTTACAAGATGAATCTTTTGAACCTAGTTAGTCTATGATTGAATAATATTTGTCAAATACAAACAAATAATCTAGAATCTAATTTTTTGGACTCCACATGAGTATGTCTACATAGTGAACATATAATATGGTATGCTTTAGTACAAAGTTTTTGCTATGAAGGTTTTATCTTTTCTTTTTTATTTATTTCGGCTAAATCTTTGAAAATTCATGGTAAACTACAAAAAACCTAAAATGGAAAATCTATTTTTGTTAGACTCCGCATGAGTATTTCTACACAGCGAATACAAATTTTTTGTTGTAGTTTTAGATCTATGCTTTTATATAACTAATTAAAATAATTTATAGTTGCAACTTCTATAATTATTTTGTTGGACTAAAACATACAGTATTATATGTTTATCGTATATATATATATATATATGTGATTTAATATGTTTTTTAAAAAAATTCAGCCAAATAAATAAAAAAAGAAAAAAAAGACAAAATCTTCATAGCAAAAACTTTCTACTAAAGCATACCAAATTATATGTTCATTGTGTAGATCCACTTATGTGAAGTCCAACAAAATTAGATTTTTCATTTTATGATCTTTTAGTGATTTACTATGATTTTTTAAAGATTCAGGCAAAATATTTTTTTTAAAAAAGGAAAAGACAAAACCATCGTAGCAAAATCACCATTCACTATAGCAAAGTTGTCTTTAAAACCGCTTAAGAGAGGTAAAATAAATAGTTTGAAAAGTTAAAAAAGAAAAAAAATGAAGTGAACGTTGGTGGAGGAAAAGTAGACCCGTGCGCATTCCCCGTGCAGTTCAGTCGTTTCATTCCCCGTGCGCATTAAAAGCCGAGCCCACCCAGCAAAATCTGGGCCACGACCCATCGATCGCACTGGGGGGCGCCACATTTCCGCTGCATATAGCATACGTGCGCCTCGTCAAGTACCCAGCGAATGGAATTCTGAGGGTCCACGGGTGTGTACACGTTCGTCGTGGTGTGGTGGGTGTAGGTGGCCGCGCGCCGTGGGGACGCACGTGCACGTCACGCAGCAGCCGTGCGTACGGCCGGTCCACACCACAAACCCCACAAATTTGAGAGGCGCGGCCTGGTTCCGACTTCTGAGCACGCGCGCGGCGAGTCTTGCGCGCCGGCCCTAGCTCCTATGCATGCGTCCACGTCCCCACCACCGGCGGCACACGTACTCATTAGTTAGGTAGGTAGCATATCACTTCTTCTCTCTCCTCTTCGTCACCCACACCGGCCGGCCTGCTGTTCACACACGACACGTACTACTCTCGCCGTCGAATGCAGGTTCATAAGACACCGCCAAACCAATTGTGCAGTAGTAGTATGCTAGCTAACTAATGAGTAGTTGAAAATTAATGCTGCACCTTGTAAATTATTAGGCATCTCAATATGCGTCATGAACTTGATCAGATAAGGCCAGTCTCACTCAGTGGTGTTTCATCAGGATGTCATGCACATTTATTAGAGCGTCATGTCCACTACAAGGACTGTTGCTTTAGATGACGGTTCATTTCGTCACATATAACAAAAAATACGTCATGTACAACTTGCTATGATCATCGAGAAAACCGTCACGTATCTCACGTCATACATTTGCTGGACCTGATCGCAACCGTCATACATTGCCATTTTATATCGTCATGGAATATATGGTCAGCAACAATAGCCAAAGTCTACAGTGATGAACTAAACCGTCATGGAGCTCAACGCCACATCAGCAATTGCCACGTCATTTGATGACATCACAGCTGCCTTGCCACGTCATCACTAGACCTATTTCAGCCCATTTTAGAGGAGGCCCATTACTTCTTCAGCCCACCAGTTCAGGCCATGTTCTCTGTAATTTTTTTCCCAATCAGGCCCACACTAATGGGCTAGCCCAAGTGCAACAAAGATTTGGCACATTATTTAAATTTAAAATTTCGCCAAAAAATTTAAATTTAAATTCGAATCAATATATTTAAATTTAATTTGACAAATGTTTAAATTCAAATTTAAATTTGAATTGACATTTAAATTTAAAATGAACATCATTGATATTGAAATATGAATTTACCATATTCAAATCATCAGATCGCCACGAATCCATTACACAACAATTTGCCACATCTATTACACACATGTTTGCATCAGTTCAAACAAACAGCATAGTTGTTGCACACACATAGCTGTCACAGCACATAGGGCATCAGCACGCATCACATACCATAGTTGCACTAGAAGTTCACAATACATGCAATGAAGCATTTCACATAACATTGCATTAGTTCACCACTAGAGGAACCTTGGAAGTCAATCAACAACGAAACACTTGACAAAATACTTGGATCATCAAAAGACATCCACCAGGATGTGTGCAGCAGCCAGCTTACCCCAAACATGCCAAAAGACCACTTCAGCCACCATTCCTTAAAAAAAACAGCAACCTCGCTATAATCAAGCTACTCAGCGCTCACTTTGTTTTTTCTATTGTCCATATGATTAAAGCAAGGCTCACCTGATGTACTGAACACATGCATGCTTTGCAGGTGTTCACCACTTTTTCATGCCATGTACATTCATTGATTTAGGGCGAAGCTGCAGAAGGCTTATAAAAAATACTGCTGATTTTTTTATAACTTATCAGAGATGTATTGTGTGATTCATGGTTAAGTATGGCTAGGCCTAGATAGAGCAACTAAAATATCCATATGCACTAGCTGTCCATATCTTGTTTAAATGGTCAGAAGACTACTATATAGATTGACTCTTACAACTTACCTAATAATGACCAATGACCAATTATTTTGGCTTTATTATTGAACATGCATCAGTAAGTGAAATATTATAATATAGTTGCATGCTGGTACCCAAACATGACAAAAGACCACTTACCAAAATATGTTGCGGCTGGTATCCCCAACAATCTTAGTTGGGTGGTGGATTTGTATTAATCGTGGACATTAGATGCCTAATTAGTATATCTGTCTCAGCTTGCTTCTTCTTATTCTCCTCATCTTGCCTAGCCCTTGCTGTTTCAGCTTCCTGGAACTTCTTCATCATGTCATCCATCTGCAGTTGTTGAGTTTTCACAAGTTCCCTGAGATCATTTGATGTTTGCTTCTCCATCACCAATTCAGCATCTAAATCACGCTCACTTTCAGCATTGTCCTCAATAGCAAATGAGCTTTGTATGCCCGCATTTACAAGAAAGCTATTCTTCTTCTTAGTCTTCTGGCCAAGAACCTCAGCAACAACATCAGCCACATCCTTTGGTTTCTCACCATCAGGTACAAGAGCAGTTAGATCACCCTCAATTTTAATCTAGCAATGGATGAGATACATAGATAAATGAACATGATATATATGGACCTAATGTATCATTTGATTGTGTACTAATTTTGACTTTATACAATAGCAGTTTGAACTGCAGGAGCGAAGCCTTTCTTTTTGCTATAGTGCAAGTCTTTAAATTTATCCAGTGCATTTCGTGGTTCGTTTTGATACTTGTTTGCCTAACAATGAATTGAAAACAAGGACAATTTGTAACACAAACCAATCAAGCATTATGACTAAGCAAAGTGCAAGTTATTTGTACTCACCAAATTTATAAGTTGCATTTCATAGCTGCGAGAACCAGTTGTCTGGTGGAACTGTACTTTGCTTCTGTTCTCTTTGTTTTTCTCAGAAGTTAACTACATCAACAAAGTAGTACTGTCATGCACAAAAGAGATCAATAACAGATTTTACTCAATGCCAGACGTACCATTCTATTCTCATTTTTCCAGAATTCAACAAGTTTATCCCATTGGTCATCACTCATTGATGATGGCACAGGAGATTTCTTGGGCACCTGATGTAGTGGAAAAGCATCAAAAAACTTCTTTTTAGCTTATAGCGCTGCTGGCGAACAGCTCTCTTCAGCATAGCAAAACATGCTTTTTTCACATGGGGTGAAGTTTTATCCGTTTCAAACTTGCTCTGCAATTAATAACATTATCAGTACTTGATATTGAAAAGAGAATGTAAAGCACAATATATTACTGGTAATCTACCACATACCCTTATTCTTGTATACCACCACCCCTCTCACATATTACTGTATATGTACAGAAACGTGACACATGCCCACTGTACCAGGAACAACAACTACACATACAATCCCTTCCCTGCTCCCTTCTCTCCCCATCATATACGTACAACTGTCCAGCCTCCTCTCCCCATCGTGTCCGCACAACTGTCCAGCCTCTAGAAACAACTCCCTCCACATCCTCACACGGCACAACGAAAAAAAGAGCGCTCAACCAAAGGGACCCCACCGCAGCAGCAGACGCACAATCCCTGCGTCAGCCCGCTCCCAACCTCCCTGCTTCTATACTCGATGGCGAGCCTCAAGCTGTCAGCATATGAGCGTACATGTACTCTTCCTAAATCCTGATGATGGATAGAGACTGACCAATCAAAAAAAGAAAACAGATGTCCCTACAATATCATGGCTACCTGGCGTTCTTAGTACAAGGACCTATTTAAATGAACTTCCTGTTTTATTTTCAGCATTTAACTGCTACTGAATATGGATATGTCGCAAAAAAAACACTCTGCTTCAAATGTTGCTCTTCATATAGCTCATAGGACCATGTGCTAATATATTGTCTTTCTACATTTAATTGAACATATATGAGTCCATACTCTGTACATTTAACTCTGTATTACTCTAATTTGGACATCAGTGCTTCTTCAAAGTATGCCACTCAGGTTTAGGCAGCACTCTGTCAACGCCGGTTCACAAACACATTTCAATAAATTCTCCTGAGATGTTTTTTATTATTAAATCATTACTACAACTACTTGCCCGCAGCAACGCGCGGGTAACTCACTAGTACCCACAGGAACAACAACTACACATACAACATCCGATCCCTTCCCTGCTCCCTTCTCTCCCCATCATATACGTACAGCTGTCCAGCCTCCTCTCCACACAGGCACCCGCCGAGCTCTCGCCGATCCAATTTGCACTCCAGCCACTGTACGTACACTCTAATAGCTTATGAGAAAGATTTATTTATTCTACAGGTTAAGATAAACTATAGAATAGAACATAATTAGAAGCACAAGTCTCTCGTCAGTATACATGCCTAAATGCGTATATTCAGATGTAAATATTTAATTGTTTAAGTGGCCAACTAAATCTTAGTTTTACCATTCCTCTTTGCTTTTGTATATAAACACCAGAGAACATGTAGACTGAATGCACCTGTTTTCTACGCACCTCTTTCTTTACATTTGTACTGCATTATTTTGACAAGCGTATTAATGAAGTACTCTTATAATAATATAATATCCTAGGAGCAGCATGAGTAATTACCAAAAAATACTTTATGCTTTATTATTGTTACACATATAAGAATGTCATGCAAGAAGAAGAATGTCTTCTGGTTCCACTAAATTTCAGGTTTTAGGTGCCAACCTTAGGACTCATGTATGTGTTCCAGCAGACGGAAATTGGCATTAGTTGACAATAAATAGTGTAAAAAGGAACTACTTACACAAACTCTGTCTATGAAAGCTATGATGATTCGTATTGAACTTTTTTGCTTGTATTCCTTCCAGTGTGGAAATATGGGTATAGAAGTCCTAACTGCAATGTTGCATTCATTTGCAAATTTGGCAGCAATCATCATTGAGTTGGGCCTTATCTTCCCTGGTTCAATAACTAAAGGAAGTTTGCCTTTCCTCGAGCGAGTAAGCTTATCCAGTTTTCCCCAATATTAGGTCCCCTAATGTAACCCCCCTCATCAAATAGATCTACAACAACAAATTATATCATTTAGTACACTAGTATCTTATGTTGGGTATGAGAGGGTTTACATTGTGTAACATCATAAAGACACACCTTCAAGATTTGTGCCATTTTCAGTGGATACATCCTGGTTTAGCACAATCGGTGTGTTGTCCTCTCTGCCATTCTCAGCAGATCCGAGGTTCAGCACAGTCAGTGTGTTGTCCTCTACTTCAGTCTGGCAGGCATTTTGCTCGGCCACATCAGTTTCAGCTACAATGCATGATGTAGTTAGCAATACAAATGGAATGTTGTTTGTACAACTTGAGTGCAATTTTATTCATGAAAGTCAGGGTTAACCTTCCTCTGTAGTCCGGTTGCAAATTTCAGTCCACCTAGCCTTCTTTGTATTTGACTTTGTGAGTCTACCAGCTTGATTGTGGGGCTGCGCCTTACGACCACCTCTCTTGGTAACCTCATTTGCAGTCTTGTTCCAAAAATAACCAGTCAAGTATTCAGAAAGGGAGGTAAAATATTAGAATGCAATCAACAAGCAAAGCACAAATTTAGACATGGCAGTATGGAATAAGTAGTACCTTATCTGCAGATAAATTGCAAAGTGTAGTGGCGAACTCCTGCAAGGAGTCATCCTTCTCAGGTTCCAGGTTACCATCAGTTGGATGACCATCACTGTTATGCTCATTTAGTACAAAGTCTGAGAAAGGAGCATTGTCTACAAGCAGTCCTAACCCTTGCATGAATTTAATGTTTTTCACACAATTGTCCATCCTTTCTTTTTCGTAGACAACCATGTTATCAACTGCATTGACAAATAAGACACAGATGAAACTACAAAAATATCAGACTCACATCCAAAGATACACAACCATGAGAGCATTTCTAGAGTTGACATGAACTGAGCATGGTTAGTTATAGTGCTCTGATTTTGGTGGTCATGTGCAAGAAGCTAGTGCCAACAATCCTAATAGAATACATGCATCCTACTTTGAAATTACCAAAATTATCTTAAATGTAGATGGGTATCTATTAATTGAAGTTTAATATAACACAGTACCATTTCAACTACTAGATATTTCATATTGTGAAAAATTTTCCCTTGTTTTATTGCACTAGAGCTAGGCTTGTGATATAAGCGTCACGTGGCAGAGCTTGGTACAAAACCAAGGGGGGCCATTATCCAGTTGTGCTACAGTAACTGGATGCTTAGCTACTAAAACACTGATTTTAAAAATCAAAACTTAACAACTGTCTGAACATGTTCTCGGCCATGTCACTAGTAGAAAAGAGTGATAGGTGGAAAAACTTAACAACTTAACAATGGTTTGGGATAATATATGGGGAACTAAACTCTAATATAGACACAAGTGAGTGATAGGTGGAGTGGTAGAGGAGGCTACGCGCAAGGGCAAGGTCTTAGGTTCGAATCCCACTGGCCGCGAGTCGATTTTGTATTTTCTGTACAAACATTCTAATAAATTAGATAGTAGCCACTTCCAGCAATGCCTATTAGTAGCCGACATTTGCTCAACCAGTGCTACAACTAAGGAGGTAGTTGACTGTACAAGTGGAGATGTGGAGGACGGATTTACTGAATGGGATCAATGAAACAACAGGAAGGAGGAGAGAA